>Ga0070686_100000421_pt1 | contig 26647 bp, 33 predicted proteins | sample KBSS23LmetaG_FD_65654 | JGI IMG/M metagenome (GOLD analysis project Ga0070686, IMG submission 65654) | Switchgrass rhizosphere microbial communities from Kellogg Biological Station, Michigan, USA - KBS S2-3L metaG | ecosystem: Host-associated > Plants > Roots > Rhizosphere ... | reverse complement strand
GTGGTCGTGGGCAACACGGCGGAGGGCTACAGCCCCAACATGGCAGAATTTCTGGACGGCCGCGAAGTGCTCCTGGTCGGGTGCCGAGGCACATCGAGTGGCGTTGTCCTGGATCTTGACGGGACATTCACTATCCTCTCCCATCCGACACCCGAGAGCATCGAGCTTCAAAACGCCGCCGTGATCAATCCGGACTGGGGCGTATTGAATACGACGCTCTCACAGGCGCTCTCCCCTGACAAGCAGGGCGGCGCAGTGATCTTGCTGCCTGAGTGAGAACATGAACGACCGCGATCGCTTCAACGCCAAGGTGGATCGCAATGGCCCAGTGCCAGCGCATCGACCCGATCTTGGGCCGTGCCACGTGTGGACGGCATATTGTTCGCCCGAAGGCTACGGGCGTGTTCGGTTCATGGGGAAACCTGAGAACGCCAATCGCGTCGCGTTTTTCCTGGCGCACGGGCGCTGGCCTGAACCGTGCGCGCTCCACCATTGCGACAACCCGAGCTGCGTGAACGACGCCCACCTCTTCGAGGGCACGCGCATTGAGAACAACGCCGACCGCGACGCGAAAGGCAGAAACCGTCCAACGTGCGGCGAGGGTCACTACGCGCGACTGCGACCGGATCGCCTTGCCCGCGGCGAGCGCCACGGCAGCGCGAAGCTAACCGAGCAGGACGCGCGCGACATCCGCGCGGAATACGCAGCGGGCGGCGTCACCATGAAGCAGCTCGGGACACAATTCGGTGTCTCAAAGTCGGCGGTGTACCTGATCGTTCACGGCAAGAAGTGGGCGCACACCGCTGCGCACAGTGCGCCGGGAGCCGAGTAACGCCATGTTCATGTTCGGAAGTCGAAGCGAAGAGAACCTGGAGGGCGTCGACCCGCGCCTCGTGCGGTGCGCGCGCCGCGCCATCGCCACGACGTCGGTCGACTTCACCGTGTTCGAAGGCTTGCGGACCATTGAGCGACAGCGCGAGCTCGTACGCAACGGCGTCTCGCGCACGCTCGACAGCTACCACCTGACAGGGCATGCGCTCGACCTCGTGCCGTGGATCGCGGGGCGCGAGCAGTGGCAGATGCCGGCCTGCATCCAGGTCGCGATCGCGATGCGAGAGGCTGCCCTGGAGTTCGGGGTTACCATCACTTGGGGCGCAGTGTGGGACCGCAAATTAGTGGACCTAAACCCCGCCAAACTGGGGCTGGCAATCGAGAACTACGTGGCACGTTTCAAGGCCATTCATGGGCCAGAGGCAAGACCGCTCATCGACGGTCCGCACTTTCAGGTGGCTCGATGAAGGCCGAGCGCATCATCAACGGCATCGACGTCACCGCGCACGGTGGGCTCATCTGCCGCTGCGTGCAGCGCTACAGGCGCTTCATCGGCGGATGCCTCGAATGGGAAGACCTGTTCCAGGCGGGCTGGCTCGGCATACACCACGCTGCGCAGCGCTTCGAGCCCGAGCGCGGCCTGAAGTTCAGCACGTATGCGAACTGGTGGGTCCGAGCATTCATCCAGCGCGCCGTCATGAACGAGCGCCGCACGGTGCGTGTCCCGGTGCACGCGCAAACGGATGCGTACAAGCGCGGCGAGAGGCTGCATCTGGATGCCCTGTCACTCGACGCTCCGCTGAATCCCGATGAGCCCGGCGATACCTGGCTCGACTTGCTGCGCTCGGAGAGCGACCAGGACGCGCACGCCGAGCAGAGCGACCTGGAGGTTCTGGTCGATTCGGCAGTCGAATCGCTTGGTGAAAAGGAGCGGTGCATCATCCGGAACCGCTTCTGGCGCGACCGTACGCTCGGCGAGATCGGCGACGACATGGGCGTGTCGCGTGAGCGCATTCGGCAGCGTGAGGCCAATGCGCTGGAGCGGCTCGCGCTGCGGCTCAGCAAGGAAGCTCTGTGACCACAGCGGCCGAGTTCTTCTTGAGCTCATCGACCGGTGTAGTACGTCTCGACACCATCGAGATCTCGCACCCCGACTTCTCGCAGACCTACCGGCTCGTCCGCAATGCGCCGGCGGGCATCACGGCGGACGGCGATGACTACGAGTACTGCCCCATGCGCGTGCTGCCTATCGCGTCGACCGACGATCTGGTGCAGGCCCTGTCTATCACGCTCGGAGACGTCGGCGAGATCATCGCGAAGGAGATCGAGGCGGTCTGGGAGGCCAATGGGATGAATGAGCGGCCCACCCTCACCTACCGCGCCTTTCGCTCCGACGACCTCGCTGCGCCCATCGCGGGCTCGGAGCGCGTGCTGGAGATCGCCAGCGTGACCACGACGCGCGAGGGGGCCTCGTTCGAGGCTCAGGCGCCCGAGCTCAACGCGAGCCGCACGGGCATCCTCTACGCCCTAGAGGACTTCCCGATGCTCCGAGGTTTCCTGTGATGCGCACCGTGCACAGCGACGACTACATGGCGCGTCGCTTCGACCTGCGCACCAGCAATTGCTGGCACCTCGTGCGCGACGTGTGGCGTGACATGACCGGCCTGGACCTGGGCGACCTGACGCCGCCGCAGACCGACCTATCCTCGCTCGACGAGGCGGCGTGGGAGGCAGCGGAGGGCCCCGGCTTCGTGCGCCTGGAACGCCCCCGGCAACCCTGCATCGTGCTGCTCCGCCGGCGCTCCGAGATCCCGCACGTCGGCGTGCTGGTGCGCTGGCGGATCCTGCACATGACGCCCCAGGGTGTGCGCCACTCGTGGTGGAGCGACGTGACCCGTGAGTGGGACCGGCTCGACTACTACCTGCCGCGCGACAGCGCGCCGGAGGCGGCATGAGCGTCCAGGTCGTGGTCGTTCCGAACGCGCTCGAGCCGAGCCGTTTCGAGACCCATCAGACGCCCGAGCTCGTGCCCTGGCTCATCGAGCGCTTCGGGCGCTGGCCGCGGACGGCGCGTCTCTATCACCGCGTCGGCAAGGCCGAATACGACGTGACGCCGGAGGTGGCCGCAGACGTGCCGCTCATCGCCGCGCTCGAGGGAACGGTCGTGGTGCGGGTCTATCCCGCCGGCATCGATCCAATCACGGGTGGCCTGGGCATCATCTACGGCGCGATCAAGCTGATTCAGTCGATTCTCCCCGACGTCCCCAACGTCAAGACGCCGCAGCAGCATGCGCGCGCGCAGGGCGGGAGCCCCAACAACGCGCTCGATCGACGCGGCAACGAGGCGCGCCCCGACCAGCGCATCCCCTACATCCTCGGCGGCGTCCGCTCGGTGCCGGACCTGCTGGCTGTCCCCTACACCATCTACGAGAACCACGTCGAGGTCGAGCTCGCCTACTACTGCGTCGGCCAGGGCGCTCATGCGGTGCAGGACATCCGCGACGGCGACATGCTCATCAGCCAGATCAACGGCGCATCGGCCGAGGTCTACGGGCCCGGCAAGGCGCCGACAGACGGCATCTCGAACCATGACCCCGACCTGACCATCGGCGAGCCCATCGAGGATGACGTCTACACCGTCTACGCCGTCGAGTCGGTGAACGGGCAGGAGCTCGCGGCGTTCAACGACTACACGTTCTATGGCACCGCGTTCCCGCAGAACGGCGACGTGCCCGTGCTCATGTCGTTCTTCGACAACGGCGACGGCACAGGCGTCATCCGCGTGCCCTTCACGTCGTCACCGGACGAGATCACAGATCGCGTCGAGGTAGGCGACGAGCTCTTCGTGTTCTGGCCCTTCGTGCAGCCCGGCGGGGCCGGTACGGCGCCGGACCTGAGCACGCCCGTGACGTCAGCGCCGGGCGAGCCGCTCGAGGTGACGGGGCTGCAGGTGCTCACGGTGAACGTGCCTGTGTCGCCCATCTACGTCGAGCTCACCGTCGCCATACCGGTGGCGCAGCAGGCCGAATGGGCGCTGCTTCAGCCCTACTTCGAGACGCTGCAAGATCCGGGCGGCCTGTTCCCCTACACGGGAGGGTTCAACGAATACGCGCAGGTCACGCCGCTCAGCCACCTCTACGCCGGCCCGTTCTTCGTCGACTTTGAGCACCCAGACGGGGGCGCGGACTTCGAGATCGTCTGCAACTTCACGGCGCCGCGCGGGCTCTTCCTGGATGACGGCGTGACCACGCTCGCGCTCAACGTGAACATCCAGGTCATCATCACGCCGGCGGACGCCTCGGGGCTTCCAGACGGCACGCCGCAGGCGTTCTCGGGCACGCTGCAGGGATCTGCCACGGCGCGTGGCCAGCGCGCGCTCACGCTGCGCTGCAAGCCGACGGGGCTGACCAGCACGCGGGTGCTCGTGCAGGCGCGGCGACTCACCAACACGCCGCGGCGCCAGCGCCAGACCGACGCGGCCGAGGTAGCTGTGTTTGGAGCCATCCTTGCCGCAGACCCGCCGGTCTATGCGCACTTCTCGGGCACGGTCGGCGACGAGGTCCGGTGGACGCACTGCTACTCGATGAGCAAGCCGGGCAACATCAGCTTCGGCGACGTCACGACGATCCACACCAGGACGGTGGCGACGAGCGGTGCGCTGCGGGTCAAGAATCGCGAGCTCAACTGCTTCGCGACGCGGAAGATTCAGACCTGGAACGGCACCACGTTCGGTGGCGCGGCGGTGGCGAACAGCGCCACGGAGAACTGCCTGTTCACCGTCATGAAGGACTCGACAATCGGCGGCCTTGCCGACGCCAATATCGACTTCGCCGGCATCGTGGCGGCGATGGATCTGGTCCGAGCCAGCGTATTCAGCGAGTTCCCCGTGGGCGACGTCGCAACGTCGTTCAACTTCACGTTCGACGACGCGGACCTAAGCTTCGAGGAGACGCTCCAGGCCATCTGCCAGAGCGCGTTTTGCGTCGCCTACCGCGAGGGAGGCGTCATCAAGGTGCGCCCCGAGCTCGCCACCGACGATGCCGTGCTGCTGCTCAACCATCGCAACACGACGATCGGCAGCCAGAAGATCACGCACACGTTTGGCCCGCCCACCGAGAATGACTCCGTCGAGGTCGGCTATGTCGACCCGCTCGACGACGCACACACCAAGGTCGTGGTGCCAAAGGTCGGCCCCAAGCTGCGGCCGCGGCAGCTCAAGGTCATCGGTCTACGCTCCGCCGTTCAGGCGTACTGGCACGCCTACAGGGCCTACCACAAGATGCTCTACCAGCGGCAGAGCATGACCGTCGAGGCAACGCAGGAGGCTGAGCTCCTCGGCGCGCGGCAGCGCATTCTGGTCGCCGACGAGACCAAGGCCGGGACGCAGACGGGCGACGTCATCGCCATCGACGGAGACCGCATCATCACGAGCCAGCCCGTCGCGCTGGTTGGCGGCGTCGAATACCGCGTGCACCTGCAGCACCCCGACGGGAGCACCTACGACCGGCGCGTCATCACCAGCCCGAGCTCGCGCGAGCTCCAGATCGCGGGCTCGCTCGCCGATGTGCAGGTCGACCCAGGTTCCGGCGTGCGCACGACCTACCTGCTCCTGCGGGAGGACGCCCCTACCCCGCGCGCGTTCCTGGTCTCGTCGCGCTCCAACGCATCGGCAATGACGCACCAGATCGAGGCCGTGAACTACTCGCACATGTACTACGTGGCCGACGGGCTCACGGCGTGGGTCGACTTCGCGAACGGGCTGAGCGACCTGTCGCCTCAGCAGCGCAAGTTCACCAACAGCGGCGGCACCATCGGCAGCGGCGTGTGGACGGGCAGCTCGGGCGACTACTTCGAGGTGCTGAATCCACCCGACGATCTGCAGACCGCCAACTACACCAAGCTGCTCTGGATATCGGCCACCGCGGCCCCTACCGACAGCGGACTCATTCGCCCCGCGAGCGGCGGCGCTGAGGCCTTCGAGATCACGCCGGGCAACCTGCTCGTGGCGGGCCACGGCGGCATCGACGTGAGCGCGAGCTACGCGGCCTTCACGGGCGCCGAGCACCTGGTGGCTGTGACCTATGACGCGACGACCCAGCGCATGGCGCTGTTCATCGACGGCGCCGTGGTCGACGAGGCAACCGTTGCGACCCACTCGCTGGGCAACCAGCTCCGCTACCTCGAGGGATTCGAGGGCACGTGCCGACAGGCCCTGAAGTGGGGGCGCACGCTGAGCGACCGCGAGGTGATGGAGTTTTACCTGAGGACGAGACCGTGACGGCACCAAAGAAGACGGGCGGAAAGCGCGGGCGCGGCCAGGGCGTGCTCCGGAAGGACGGCAAGCCGCGCGAGAGCAACACGGGCACCCGCAAGCCCGTGGTGGACGACTCGGGCTGGCGCGTGAAGGCCCAGCGCAAGCACCGCATCAAGTTCGACGACATGGCCAAGAAGCGCTACCTGGAGGCGCTCAAAGAGACGGGGCGCAAGTGGTTCGCCGAGCAGGCCGCCGGCGTCGCGCGCTCCACAGTCGAGACTCACCTCGAGAACGACCCCGAATTCGCCGATGCGTTTGAGGACGCCATCGCCGAGTACTCAGCGCCGAAGATCGTTCAGATCGAGAAGGAGGCCTGCGAGGGACACGAGGACAAGTACTACGACGCGGAAGGGAACCTCGTTCGAGAGCGCCGCGTCTTCGAGACGCGCCTGCGGGAGAAGTTCCTGGAGCGCTACGAGCACGAGTATCGGCAGAAGTCAGAGGTCGACGTGAACGCGCGCGGCGGCTGCGTGATCATACCGGGCACTGCGGCGCTAGAAGACTGGAGCAAGGCCGTCCAGGAACTCGACCGTGCACACGCAAAGGGCCACGTGGCGGACGCGCCAGAGGGCACCGAAGGTGAATGAAGCGACCATTCGAGCCCTCGCGTTGGGTGGCCCAGGACGGCTCGCAGAAGCTGTTCCTCGCCTGCCCGATCTTCGAGGTGCTGTATCACGGCACGCGCGGCCCCGGCAAAACGGACGCGCTGCTCGCAGACTTTCTGAAGGACGTCGGGCGCGGCTACGGCAAGGCCTGGCGCGGCATCCTATTCCGGCGAACCTATCCCGAGCTGAAGGACGTAATCGACCGGGCGCGCGAGCTCTGCATGCTTGCGTTCCCGGGGGCGAAATTCACCGACAAGCCGCCGCAGATTCGCTTCCCCGACGGCGAGCTGCTCATGTTCCGGTACGCCGAGCGTCTCAAAGACTACCAGCACTACCATGGCTGGCAGGTTGGGTGGCTCGCGTTCGAGGAGCTCTGCACCTGGGCAACGCTGGAGCTCTATCTGAAGCTCTTTGGCATTGTCCGCAGCTCGCATCCGGAGGTGGCCAGGATAGCTCGTGTGCGGTCAACCGCGAATCCGCTCGGACCCGGGCATGGCGTAGTGAAACGGCGATTCACTCTTGGCGGCTCGAACCACACGCGGATCATCTTGGACCCCGACAGCGGGCTCAAACGGTGCGCGATCTTCGGGCACCTGCGCGAAAACAAGATCCTACTCGCGGCAGACCCGGACTACGAGAAGAAGCTCATTGCCGCGTGCAAGGGGAACCCGAACTACCTGAAGGCGTGGCTACGCGGCTCGTGGGACGCCACGGCGGGAGGGATGTTCGATGACCTTTGGGATCCAGCGTTCCACGTCGTCGAGACGTTCAAGGTGCCGGCGGGGTGGCGCATCGACCGGAGCTTCGACTGGGGCTCTTCGCACCCCTTCAGCGTGGGCTGGTGGGCGCAGAGCGACGGTTCAGACTACGTCGACAGCGCTGGAAACGTGCTCGCGACGGTGCGCGGAGACCTGTTCCGCTTCAACGAGTGGTACGGCGCAGAGCCCGAGGAGCACAACGTGGGTCTGAAGCTGCATTCGCATCAGATAGCCGAGGGCATCATCGAGCGCGAGCTCGCGATGGGCATCAACGAGCGGTGCTTGCCCGGACCCGCCGACCCATCGATCTTCACCGAGACCGACGGCAAGAGCATCGCCACGACCATGTCTCAGATGGTTCGGGTACAGGGCACGCAGTTCAAGGGTCCCACGTTCACGCGCGCGGACAACAGCCGGGTCACGGGCTGGGAGCGCGTGCGCACCATGCTCGGCAACGCCAAGCCCGGCCCCGAGGGGATGCGCGAGCACCCGGGCCTGTTCGTGACCAAGAATTGCCTGAAGTTCCAGGACCTGTTTCCGACGACGCAGCGGGACATCGAACGCGACCCCGACGACGTGAACAGCGACACCGAGGATCATCTCCAGGACGAGGTTCGCTACCGCTGCAAGGCAGCAACGCTTGGCGCAGTGTCGAGCGGGCGCGTGGCGGGGCCCGCGGGAGACGCGGACAGATCAGGTTTGAGCCGCCAGCGCGGCGAAGGCAGAGTCACATGGCGGTAGACAGTAAGCATCCGAGTTACACGAAGCACGTTCGCGACTGGCAGGCGTGCCGCGACGTCTACGAGGGGCAGAGCGCGGTCGTGTGCCGCGACGGGGGCAAGCGCTACCTGCCACCGACGCAGGGCCAGCTCATCGACATGAAGGAGAAGCCGGAGATCGGCAAGGCCAACTACGAGGCCTATCGCGACCGCGCGCTCATGGGAGGGTTCTTCTCCAATGCCATTGATCTGTTCCTCGGGCTGCTCTGGCACGGGCCGACGAAGTTCGAGCTCGGTCCACTGGAGAGCCTATTCGGTGAGAACCGGCCGGCCACGTTCGGTGGCGAGACCCTGACGCAGCTGCTTCGAAGCATGCACGTAGAGGCCATGAAGACGGGGCGCCTAGGCCTCATCGGTGACTTGCCGGGGGGTGAAGAAACGACGGCAGCGCCGCAGCCATACATCGAGCTCTACGAGACCGAACAGATCATCAACTGGGACGATGGCGGCAAGGATCTGCCGCGCAGCAAGCTCAACCTGGTCGTGCTCGACGAAAGCACGTGGGAGCGCACTGCCGATCTGGGGTGGGAGCACAAGTGCTACTACCGCGTGCTCTGGCTCGGCAAGCTCGCCCAGAATGAGGCCACCGGCACCTACCGTGCAGGAAAAGTCGAAGGCTCGATCTCGTTCAGCCCAACTTCGCTGGAGCAGCCAAACGTGCGCTTGAAGCCGCTCGATGAGATCCCGTTCGTGTTCGTCAGTCCGAAGTCGCTCACGACCAGAATCGAGCCGCCGCCGCTCATCGATCTGGTGCGCCGCGTGCTCGCGCTCTACCGCATGGACGCGGACTACCGTCAGCACCTGCACATGTGCGGACAAGACACCCTCGTGACCAGCGGCGCGTCGGAGGACGAGGTCAAGAGCGTTGGTGCAGGCGCGCACATTGCGCTGCAGAATCCAGACGCCAAGGCGTACTTTATCGGCGTCGAAAGCCAGGGGCTGGCCGAGACGCGCGCAGCAATCGAGAATGACCAGGCGCTCTGTGCGAAGAATGCCGGCGAGCTCCTCTCCGACAACAGCAAGCAGCGGGAGAGCGGCGACGCGCTGTCCGAGCGCACGGGCCGCAAGGGCGCCAGCTTAAACGATATCGCCGACATGTGCGCCGAGGGCCTGCAGAGGATGCTGCGCATCCTCGCCAAGTGGCTCGGCCACTCTCCCGCGGAGGTCGAACAGATCAAGGTCATCCCGAACAAGAAGTTCGGCACGCCCGAGTTCAAGGCTGACGAGCTTCTGAAGCTGGTGCAAACAGCCGTGCTGAACGGTCCCATCACCATCAAGTCGATCTACGACTGGCAGGTGGCGCATGGCTTCCCGGCGGCACCGACATGGGAGGACTACCAGAAGGAGAAGCGTTCCGAGTTGGAGACGATGGCCGATCTGCTCCCGATGCCTCCGCCCAAGCCGGGTGACGACGACGAGGAAGAGGACGACGCGGCGGAGTGACCTACAACGAGGACTTCTTCGACGCCTCGGTGAGGCATCAAGTCGACCTGCTCAGGTACGGCAGCGGCGTCGCGCGCAAGGTCAATTCCCTGCTCGACGCGACGCGGGCTGACCTGCGCAAGCAGGTGGAGCGCCGGCTCGGCAAGGTGACGGGCATCAACGGCTCCAGCCTGCGGCGCCTGCGCGAGCTCGAACGCGCCATCGACCAGCAGCGATCGGGCGCCTGGAACGACGTGACCGAGGAGTGGTCGCGGGTCGCCGTGGACGTGGCGCTCGAGGAGCCGATGTTCGTGGCGGGGGCCCTGACCAGCATCCTGCCCGTCGAGCTAGACCTGGTTCAGCCCAGCCCGGCCACCCTGCGCGCGCTGGCGACGACGCGCCCGTTCCAGGGCAAATTCCTCAAGGAGTGGGCCGATTCGACGTCTCGCGCCGACCTGACCCGCATCCACCAGCAGATCCGGATCGGCATGGTGGCGGGCGAGAGCTCGCGCGACATCGCGGCGCGCGTCTTCGGCGCGCGCGGAGCGATGAACGTCACGCGGGCCCAGGTCGACGCCGTCACCCGCACCGTCATCAACCACGTCAGCAACGCGGCCCAGCAAGAGTTCCTGCAGGCCAACTCGGACCTGTTCTCCGTCGAGCAGCTCGTGGCCACGCTGGACGCCCGCACGACACCCGTGTGCCGCGCTGAGGACGGGAAGCAATACCCGGTCGGGAAGGGCCCGATTCCGCCGCTCCACGTGGCCTGCCGCTCGATTCGGGTCGGCGTGATCGATGGCGAGGTCGTGGGTGAGCGCCCCTTCAAGGCGGGCACCGAGAAGCAGATGCTCCGCGAGTACGCCGCCGCCCAGGGATGGGCCGGCCCACCCAAGTCGCGCGACGACCTGCCGCGGGGCCACAAGAAGTCCTTCGACGAATTCAGCCGGCGCCGCATGCGCGAGCTCACCGGGCAGGTGCCAGCGCGCACGACCTACCAGGAGTGGCTCTCGCGCCAGCCCGCGGAGATCCAGGACGACATCCTCGGACCGACCCGGGGCAAGCTGTTCCGTGAGGGCGGCCTGAAGCTCGACAAGTTCGTGAACCGCGATGGCGACGAGCTCACGCTCGACGAGCTGCGCGCCCGCAACCGCGAGGCGTTCAATCGCGCGGGGATGGCGGGAGACGACCGAGCCGAGCGCGAGCGCGCGGAGGCAGCGCGCCGTGCCTCGGAGGCGGCCAAGGACCGCCGGCGTGTGGAGGAGGCGGAGGAGCGCGCGCGACGCGCCGAGAAGGCTGCGCGAGAAGCGGAGCGAAAGCGCAGGGCGGCGGAGCTCGAAGCAGAGAAACTACGCAGAATCGAGGATGCGCGCGTCGCACAGGACCGAGCACGTAGAGACGCCCAAGCGGCATCGCAGAAAGCAATCGCTGATCTTGGGCAGCACGCGCATTCGATTGCGATGAGCGGCGATGTGGATCCCAAGTACGTCCGGATCGCGGCGGACACCATCGGCAAGATCCGCCCTCCGAGCACGGGCCCACTGGGCGTGCTCGAGATCCACGCGGCGAGCGGTATCAAAGTCGAGGCTTACGGCCAAACCGTAACCGCTGAGGGGATTTACTCGCCCCAAGGGGCGGTTCTCCAACTCGCAACCCAGTTGCCTGCCCAGGGAGCCGCACTATCAGACGGTGTCTTCACGACGGCGGACGTGGCAAAGACCAGGGAGGAGGCGTTCGCGCGAACCGTCACCCACGAGTACGGCCACCACATCCACATGTCGACCGGGTTCAATTCTAAGGTCGATAACGTAGTGGCGCGCGCGTACCGGGAAGCGGCGCCCCAAGCTCGGGGCCGTTCCGCCCGCAATGAACTGCCAACTGCGGCGACTCCACCGGAGGGCGCACCGAGCCGATACGGCACGGCCAATCGCTATGAATTCTGGGCAGAATCTTTCACTTCATACCACCACGACCGAGAGTGGCTCAAAGCCAACAAGCCCGTCGCCCACAAGATGGTCGAAGAGGTGCTAGGGTTGCTCAAATGAGGACGCTCGACGAGTTCAACGAGGAGATGTTGCGCACCATGCAAAGGCTTGGCGACCAACCCTCGCTCGACGATGTCGAGGCAGCCGGTCGTGAGTTGGTCAGAGACGGCGTACCCGACGGGGCGAACCTGGAGGGCCTGCTGCTGTTGAGATCAATGGCTCAGATGCGAGCCGAGGAGACACGACCCAATGACAATACTCGAAGCTGAACTGACCGCACTCGACGGCCTGGATAAGGCCTACCACCCCCTCTACACGCAGCGTGACGGCAAGTGGCTGCTCACTGGCGTGAAGGGCTACACGCCCGAGGACCGCACCAGCTACGGCAAGGCGCTCGAGACCGAGCGCAACAACGCCAAGACGTACCACGGCGAGCTGAAGCTGCTCCGACCGTTCAAGACGCTCTTCGGCGACAAGAAGCCGGAGGACATCCAGGCGCAGCTCGATCGCGTCGAGGAGCTGGAGCTCGCGTCAAAGGGCAAGCTCGACGAGGGCGAGCTCGAGAAGCGCGTCACGGCACGGCTCGAAGCCGCCAAGAAGCCGTTCGAGCGCAAGCTGGCAGAGGCGACCGAGAAGCTCACCGCAACGGAGGCCAAGGTGGCCGAGTACGAGGCGCGCGAGCGGCGCACCAAGGTGCACTCGGCGATCCGCGAGGCGGCGCTCGCCAGCGGCGCCCTGCCCGAGTCCTACGCCGACGGCGGCGGGCTGCTCGCCGTGCTCGAGGGCGTGCTCGAAGTCACCGAAGACGGCAAGGTGCAGAGCAAGGACGGCGCCGGCTACCCGAGCGGGCTCGATGTGGCGGGCCTGCTCAAGCAGGTGCAGACCAAGCAGGGCTACTTCTGGGGCACGAGCAAGGGCGGCGGGGCCAACCCGGGGAACGGCTCGCGGCTCCCCGCCGGCACGAATCCGTGGAAAGAGGGGTCCAAGAACCGCACCGAGCAGATGCGGATCGAGACGGAGAACCCCGAGCTCGCGAAGCAGTACAAGGCCGCCGCAGGCGTGTTGATTTGACAGTGACGGTCCCGTGTTGCACGATCCGGTGCATCCGCGGGTCGTGATGGCAGCGGACCATACCCGCTAGCTTGGGTCGTGATGGCAGAGCTGGCTCCTAACCCAACAGGAGTCATGCCCTCATGGCTACGACCCAACTCTCGGACGTCATCGGAAACCCCCAAGTCTTCGGGCAATGGCTGGTCGAAGAGACCAAGCGCCTCAGCGGCATCGACAACTCGCCGATCGTCGTGGACGACGCCGAGCTCGACGACTGGCTCCAGCGCGAAGGCAACATCAAGTGGACCGGGCCGCGCTATGACTCGCTCGACCGGACCCAGGTCGAGAAGATCATCACGCAGACCGACGGCGTCCAGTTCTCGGGCGGCACGGCTGCGGCGGTGCCCCTCAACATCACGTCGCACATCGAAGAGGCCGTGCGCACCGAACGCGCGAACTGGTGGAGCGCGAGCCAGCTCAGCAAGTATCTGAACTTGCGGCAGAGCGACCCGTTGCAGGCCATCCTCAACGACCTGGGCGGATACTGGGCGTTTCGGCGCCAGGCCATGTGGCTCTCGATGTGGCTCGGCGTGTTCGCGGACAACGACTTGGCCCCCGGCGGCAGCGACACGCACACGCAGTTTGACCTCACGCTAGACCGCAGCAACGGCGGCGTATTCAGCCAGGGCGTTACGAACTTCACCGCGGAAAACGCGATCGACACGCTGGGGCTCATGGGCGACGCCGAGGATGACCTCGGCTACCTGGTGACCCACTCCGTGGTGCGTCGCACCATGGAGAAGAACGACCTGCTCGACGTCATCAAGGACTCGACGCCGGGCCAGCCGAAGTCGTATCGGGGCCGCCCGATCATCGTCAACGACGAGATGACCAAGGGCGCGGGCAACGTCTACCACACCTACTTCATGGGTGCGGGCTGCACGCGGCGCGGCGTGGGCACGCCGGACAACGCCTTCGAGATGGGGCGCTTCCCCGAGGCGGCGAACGGCGGCGGGCAGAACGTGGTTTTCAACCGCGTGCGCTGGTGCCTCCACCCCAAGGGTTACCGGTTCATCGGCACGCCCGCGGGAGCCGGTGGCGTGACCAACGCCGAGCTCGCGGCCGCGGCCAACTGGTCTCGCTCCGCGAAGGAGCGCAAGCAGATCCCGGTGGCGCGGCTCATCACGACGGAGTCGTAAGGTGAGCAAGGGCGAAACTCGCGTTTCGAAGGTGGTGGGCCTGAAGGGCCTGCCACCGCTCGTGCAGGTCATCCCGTTCGACTTCATCCTGGCCATCACGGACCCGGGTGCAGCGATCGCGTTCGCGTCGAAGGCCATCGCCAAGGTGCCGAAGGGCAACTGGGCGCTGCTCACGGCGGTCAGCAACGTCATCATCCAAGACGTCGGCGGTGTCGGACTGATCGCAGGATTCACCGGTAACCACAGCTTCGGCACCGCGGCCACCGCCGACTCGACGCTGAGCGGCAACGAGATCGACGTCATCCAGTCCACGGCCTACACGGCAGTGGCTGGCATCACGCCGAAGACGCGAGGCACCATCGCGGCGGGCTCGCTCGTCGCCGCGGGCGTGATTCAGACGAACAACGTGACGCTGTTCGACAACACGGCGGGCAACCTGAACCTCAACTTCAACATGACCGTGGTCGACGCCTCGATCAGCGCCAACGCCTCGGTCCGCGTGCGGGGTCAGCTCAACCTCATCCACGCGATCCTGGGAGACGGCTGATGGCTGACGCCGCCACGCTTCGCGCCGCGCTCGGGCAACTCGACCCGGCCAACAACGACCACTGGACGACCCAGGGGCTGCCACGGATGGATGTGCTCGCCGGCATTGTCGGCGAGCAGGTCGACCGCAGGGCCCTCAACGAGCTCGTGCCGGGCTTCAATCGCGCCGCGGCCCAGAAGGCCAAGGGCGATGAGCACACGCAGCCAGCGCCCACCGCGGCGTCGCCTGCCTCGCCTCAAACCGTGGAGGACGACCTGCGCCGGCACTCCGACGCCACGTTCAAGCACATGCTGGCGCGCGCTGAGCGGCGCAAGGCTGCGCTCGAGCACCTGGCGGCCGGCGGCTTCAGCGTGTCCGACCTGCAGGACACCACGAGCCCCCTGCAGCGCCGCGTCTCTTCCCAGAACCGACAGGCGCGCCGCGAGATGAGCTGATGCCCGCGGCAACGGTCCACTTTAGGCGCAAGGTGGCGCGCATCTCGCAATTCGATGCCGCCACCTCCGCGCCGACGACGCTGACGCTCGTGAAGCGCCTCGTCGCCCTGGTGGACGCTCTGCCCCGCGTCAACCAGCTCACGGTGGCAAATGCGCTCACGCGCGACTGGGGCCGGCTGTTCTACGGCGCCAAGGCGGACCAGCACCGGGCCCGCTTCAAGATCTACCGGCGCACGCGCGCCGAGTTGCTCCTTCTGCACGCCGAACTCGACGTCTTCGTGTGACCATGCCCCGCTTACTCCTTGCCATCGCGATGCTGCTCTGGGCATGCGCGTCGGATATTCCGGACCCGATCGGGTCGCGGGACCAGGCGCTCATGGGCGCCGTTGGCACCAACGCCAATCCGCTCACCTTCTGGTGGTGGGCTGGCGAGGGAGCCGAGCTCAGTCCCGCGCTGGAATGCGCGCTCCAGCGCATTCGGTCCGCAACGTGCCTGCCGCTCGACGTCTCGTTCAACGCCCACCACTGGGTGCGCCAGAAGTCCCCCGAGGCCATGGCTGGTAGGAATGGGTGGACCACGGGCGCCGACTGGGACTCCACGCGCATCGCGCTGAAGGCGCCCATGGGCCCACAGACGAACTGTCGCGTGCTCGTGCACGAGATCGCGCAGCACGTGCTGCGACGCCGCAACGACCATGCGGGTGCCACATACCGACTCGACGCAGACCTGCTCGAAGCCATCTGCGCTCGCTGGGACTGCGGATGCTTCGTTCCCGAGACAGACGACGACCCACTCGCAAGCACCCAGGCCGCTTGCATTGACCCGTTCGCGCCGTGACCAAGGAGACCCGCCATGTTCGTTCGAACCGTTTTCGCTACCTGCCTCGCCATCACCGCGCTCGGTGGCTGCGGCTCATCGGCGCTCGTGCAGTGCAAGCTCGCCGCGGTCGAGAGGCTGCCCGATGACCCGTTCGCGGTGAACGGGCACGACGTTGCAAATTTGGTGGCACGTCTCCAAAACTGCCAGGCGCAGCAGGGGTCTGACGGAGGTCCCCAGTGAGCGGCCGCACCCCGCCACCTCGCCAGCGCAGGCTGGTGGACATCCCGCGGCAGCCCTACCCGCCAGCGGACGACTTCGACGTTCCCGTCGACTCGGATCCGATCCCGCTGACATCCGAGTACGTGCCCACGATGCGCGACCTGAGCGAGCAGATCGGCGCGGTGAGCTCGCATCTCACGGTCGTGCACAAGGAATGCGCCCTGACGCGCGCGGAGCTCGGCCAGCTCCGAACGTACGTCATGACCGACCATGCTCCTCGCATCACGGAGGTCGAGCGCCGCGCGCCAGTGATTCCTCATGGCGTCAAGAAGGGCGGGGCTGTCGTCGGCATCGCAGCAGTCTACCCGCTGCTGGAGTGGCTAATCCCGATCATCCAGAAGTGGATCGAGTCGCGGTGAGCTACGTCGCGCTCGCCAAGGCCATCGTGCTCGGCGCCTACGAGCTCGGGAGCGAGCTCTGGCACGAGCACCGGCGAGAGCAGGCGCGCCAGCGTGCGCGCGACGCATGGGCCAACACGCCTGCGCCCATCCGCGCGTGCGCGCGCTGCTCGGAGATTGCATACACGCCGGGCCAAGTGGCCTGCAACCGCTGCGGCTCGGTACTGAGGTAACGGAAGGAACATCATGGCAAAGCGACGGAGACTCTTTGGTCCAACCGCGGCGAGCACCACGGCAGCCACGGTCTTTACGAACACCACGGGGCAAGACACCAAGCTCGAGTCCCTCATCGTCTCGCAGCCGTCTGCAGGCCTCGCGAAGGACATCATCCTCAGCATCGGCACGGATGCGGCGGGCACTCGTGTGATTCGCTACCCGATTCCAGCCGGAGCTGGCACGTTCATCCTCTACCCGAACGTGGTGATCACGGGCACGGAGATCGTCCAGCTGTCAGTGTCTGCTGATACGGGCGTAGCGATCGTCACTGGCTCCGGTAGTTCAGAACTCGTCGCGTAACGCCGGCAGGTGAACCTTGCCGGGACCGACAGGCGATGACGATCCGCCGCTCTTCGTGGGCGCAAAGCGCTTCCGCGGGGTTGGCTTCACCGTCTGGGCGGGCACCAACGAGGCCGAGCTCGACGCGGTAGGCGCTACCGGTGCGACCGGTGCCCAAGGCGTCCCGGGGCAGCAGGGCGACCCTGGTGAGACCGGAGAGCAGGGTGTGCCGGGCCAGTCGGGCGCTACCGGAGCAACTGGCGTAGCCGGTATCCAAGGAGCTCCGGGCGCTGACGGCGCTGATGGTGCGGAAGGCATGCCCGGTCCACCAGGGCCCGCCGGAGCAACGGGCGCGACTGGTGCAGCCGGAGCAGCTGGTGCTCCGGGGCCGCCGGGGGCAGACGGAAACGACGGCGAGGCAGGCCCCATCGGAGCCACGGGACCCACTCTCGGCTGGGACGCATCCCTGGCGATCAATCCCAGCTCTGGAGCGAGCAACCCCCACATCGAGGCAGGCCAGTTCATCGGGTTCGGAGTGGTGGGTGCGTTGCCGGGAGCTGGCACGATCCGGTCGAGCACCAACTTCTCGATAAATGTCACCGGATTCATCGCGATTTCGAGCACCGTGCTCTCTCAGCTGTCGTCTGGGTCGGCTGGCACGACATCGACAGTGACGGCAACAGCCGGAGCTGGCGTCATCCTTTCGACGGGCGGCACCGAACGCCTAGAGATCGAGCTCACCGGCGCATGGCAGCTAGGGGGCCTAGTTGGCGTCGCGGGGCAGGTTCTCACGAGCAACGGTCCAGGAAACCCGCCGACGTGGCAATCGATTCAGGCGGGCCCTCCTGGCGCAGACGGCGCCGATGGCGAGCCAGGGCCGCCGGGGCCACAGGGTGCGACGGGAGCGACGGGATTCGCCGGTTCGGCAGGCGCTGCCGGTGCCCAGGGCCCCCCAGGCGCGGACGGTGCTGACGGCGCCGACGGAGATCCTGGACCGCCGGGAACAGCTGGCGCTGCCGGTGCGACCGGTGCGACCGGGACACAGGGCCTACCAGGAGCGCCTGGCCCTCCTGGCGCAGACGGCGCCGATGGCGAGCCAGGGCCGCCGGGGCCACAGGGTGCGACGGGAGGATTCGCGCCGACATCCAGCGACGTAATTCTGAACGCGATCACGGGCGCGCAGGGAGTAGTCGACATCTCGACGCTGGAGTGCGGCGGGCGCGTCGCCATCACTGCTCCGGTCGGAGCATGGTCGATCGACGGCTTCACTGCCAAGCCCGAGGGATTCTGGTTCGTTTTCACCGCCAGCAGCACGGCCTTTGCGGGAACGATCATCAATTCGACGACCACGCCCACCGGCATTCGAAACCCCGGGTTCATCGACTTTCTTTGCCAGCGCCAGATGACCGGAGTGTTCATGTATGGCGCGTTCGGCAGCAATACGCAGTGGCTCTTTATCCCGGGGGCCGTGAGCAACGAGCTGCGGATGAACGGCACGGCGCAAACCCAGCGCGGAGCTACCAACTTCGTCAGCCCGGGCACGTCCGCGAACGAAATTGACTTCACGGGCACGGATGACGCTGCGAACAACGAAACCGAGATTCGCGCACTGTTGCCCGCTATCAGCAACAACCGGGTTTTAGCCAATATCAGCGGCGGCAGTGCTCGGCCCACTGCAATCACGATCAACGCGCTGATCGCGGCCGGCCCCGCGCCAGTCCCCCAAGTCAGCTACGCTTTCGGCGCGGATGCGTCTTACTCGATCACGCCGCCCTCGGATGCGACATGGTACGAAGTCGAGGGTTGTGCCGGAGGCGGAGGCGGGGGCGGTGTAGACCCGGAGACGAACTTCAAGGGCGCGGCCGGTGGCGGGGGCGGAGCCGGCGCGGGGTTCAAGTTCCGCGGGGCGATCATCTCGGGCGCGATGACAGGGGCCATCGGCGGTGGCGGAACCGCCGGTTCCAATGCTGGAGGCAACGGAGGCACGGGCGGGACAACCACGTTCAACTACGGCGCGGGCGCTGTGGCAATCTCAGCTGGCGGCGGCGGTGGCGGGACCGGGGTGGCCGATGCAGCGGCGGCTGCAGCGAGCACGTTTCGCACGGCAGCCGGCGGCGCGGGCGGTGCCGTATCGGGAGCAACCGAGGCGTTCAACGGAGGGCAGGGCGGGCTCGGTCTGATGATGATGGCGGCCAGCGCTGCAGCATCTGCCATCGCGAGCGGAGCGGGTGGGCCATCTATGTACGGCGGCGGTGGGCGCGCGCTTGGCATCAACGGCGCGGGCGCTGCTAGCAATGGCGACGCGAGCGCGACGCCCGGCGCGGGCGGCGGCGGCGCTGTGAAGCTGAGCACTGTCACGGCGGCAGCCGTGGGAAACACCGGCGCGACCGGCGCCGCTGGGCAGCTCAGAGTCACCTTCTACAGCGGGGCAGTGCCAACGTTCGCGGCCATCACGTGATACGACTCTTCGGACGTTCAGTGTTCGCGCCAATGGCGCCCGCGTGTATCGACCCGGGAGATGTCGACGCCGCCGCTCGAGGGCCCCTGGTACATCACGGAGAGCGCGGCCCGCGACTACGGGCGCCTGATGCGTCTCCCCGCCGATAGCGACCTCCAGCGCGAGCGCGCCGAGCTCGCGCAGCTCTCGGCGCGGGCCCACCTGGTGCGCCGCCAGAGCAACGGCCTTGAGTTGTGGCGCGTTAAGGGATTCCACGGGCGCCGCATTCGCCTGCTCGTCGGCGAGCCTCCGGTGCGATTTCCTGGTGCCAAGCCAGCGTTGGTGCAGGTGCTCGGGGAGTTCTAGTCATCCGCGCAGCATGGATATCCGGCGCGGAACGCGTAAGCCTGAGGGCCATGAAAACCGGAATGCTCTTGATGGGGGTGGTGCTGCTTGCGGCATGCAGAGCCAAGGATACTGACGGGGAGTTCCCCACCGACCAATGGTATTGCGTCGGGGATGAGCCGGAGATGGCAGATCGAGAGACTGGTCGAGTCCAATACACCTTGCCAGTTGCCGACTCTGATGGCGCAGCGGTACCCGATCTCACGGTGAATGTCTGCGGTGACCCTGGTTGCCCAGAGGAACTGCCGAAGTGCGTGAACGACGCCGGGCAGTGCTTCGAGGTCAGCGGCGATCGAGATCTGGTCTTCTCGTTCCCGTTCGGGTTCGACGGGGTGCTGCGTTTCACAGCGCCTGGATTCGTCGAGACGAACTATGTGCTCGGGGGGCCCATGATTGGCACACCCGATGGCCAGCTCGAGGTTGATGGCCAACGGCTCACGATGGCTTCGTCACAATCGATTGTGAATACGCAGCGAGGCTCCCTCGTGCTCAAAGCTCTAGGCTGTGACGGGCAACCAGCTTCAGGCGTGCGGGTGCAGCCTGTATCCGGTAGCGTTCTGAGCGAGGGACCTGCAGCCGGACTGGTCACTGATGACCAGGGCGTTGTCACGTCTGACAACATGCAGCCGGATGCTGCGACGCTTGCAGCAATTGCGCCCGACGGGTCTGAGTACGCTCGCGTGACGGCTTTGATCAGGGCCAACGCCGTCACGGTAGCTGAGCTGCGCATCGGTATTGGAGTCTGGGGTCAGTAGACCAGACTGCGACGCGCGTGGCTCCCAATGCCACGCGCGTCGTTAGATCATCAGTCCGGGCCGCAGAGGCTCAAGCTTCCGGAGTTCAGCTGGCTGAAGTTCACCGCGGCGTCGTCGTCGCAATTGCCTTGCGCACAACCGTAGTGCGCCAAGCACCGCTCCAGCCGCGTGAAGTAGCGCGTGCCGTTGTACACGTTGCGTGTGAATGAGTTGTGCGTGTACTGCGTGTTGTTCGTGACGATGGGTCCGTTCGTGTTGCCGAGCCCGATGCACGCGAGCATGCCCTTGCCGATAGCCTGCTTCAGTAGTTGATCAAGAGGTGCGTTGGCCTCGCCAGCTGCAGCCAGAGCTGGCGTCACCTGGTTGATCAGTCCGGTGTAATCGATCTGGATTACGCAACGCTCGTACATTCGCCATGTCCCCGGCTTGGCCGGGAACTCTTGCAAGTCCCCGCTGATGGCGCCTTGAGGAATAATCTTTACGAACGACGGCACGAACGCGCTCGATCCGCTGCCAGGCAGATCAACGTTATCGATGATGATCTCGGGGGCATCGCCTGCCTGCGGGCTGTACAGATTCACCGTTTGCGCAGAAGAGCCCTGGATCGTCCCAGAGCTGGTTGGAAGCTGCGTCATGACCGTATTAAAGGCTGGGGTGACGTACGGAAGAGATGCCGCGTGCCAGCCACTGCCCAGCTTCGCGCCGAGCCAGCGTTGATTCTGGATTGAAAAGACGGGGTCTCCTCGCAGGATGTAGCACGGCGGCGAGTTTGCAGGCTGCTGAGCAGTGCAGCTAGACAGATTGTCCTTCACGCCGAAGATCTGGGCGTTGCCTCCTCCTGGAGCAACGGGAGCAAAGATGCCCTCTCGTGCAACCCCGAACTCCGGCTCGCCATCAGCTGGCACATCTCCGCAAGCAAACATCAGCGCTGCCAAGAAGGCAGCGATAGTACGGGTATTCATTGGGACGGACCTTTCCGAGGCCATTCTTAGCCTCTGTCCGAGCCGGGAGCGGGCGTCTCCCGATGCCGCGCAGACAGAGCGCCAGGAAGGGCTTCCGCTGCGGGCGCGCCATGGGTTGCGCGCGCCCGCAGCGCGAAATGGCCTCAGCAGTTCGAGCCGGTCCCGCTCGTCTCGTTGTAGCAGTCGAGCTGGTCGCGCTCGTCCTGGGTGAACACCTTGGTAGATGTCCAGAATGAATCGAGCGTGGAGCCACCGCCGTTGTTCATCAACGTCGTGCCGTTCGCGGCTGGATGCCCAAATCCAAACATGTGGCCAGCCTCGTGCTTGGCGATGTTGGCAGAGATATTCGCACGCTGCGCGGCCGTCGCAGTGCCCCAAGGCGCCATAGCCTTGATGATGTTCTCGTTGATGACGGACGTGGCTCGCTTGTACTGGCACAAGTGCCCGCGGGAAGTGTCGTGGCAGTCCCACAGAAACCCGATGCTCTCGCTGATGCTGGTGACGCCTGCTTGCCCGGGAGGGCCGTTGTTGGCGCACTTGATGATCCAATGCGAGCTGCCTGTCGCATTCGTTTCCAGCATCTGTGTTTGGACGTTCCAGCCTTCAGCGTTGGCTACGGCAGCCATGTAAAGAGCAGCATCGCGAACTGCGTTTTTGAATGCAGTTTCGGAACATGTAAACCGATGCGCCGAGATGACGATGCTGCGAGTGTCGGGCACCATGCAGTCGCCGTTGAAGGGATTGCTGCATTTGGTGAAGCTGTTCTCGTGCCCGTAGCTGTTGGGCATGAAGATCTTTTCGACGTTTGGATCGTCCTCAGCCGTGATGGTGGCGTCGAAGCCATCGGTCTCGATCGACCTGAATCCGTCTTCGCTGATCTGAACCTGATCGGGCGCTCCGCACGCCAGCGCACATGCCGCCAACGCGGCCAATACAATAAACCGTTGCATGTTCGTTCCTTTCACTCGGCGTGCGGGTGGCACTGCGCCACCCAGAACGCCTTTCAATGGCAACGCTGCTTCGCGATGCGGTTCCCCGCGTGTGGTCGCGTGCAGCGTAAAACTGACGGTTAGACTTCCTCGACACCCTCCCGGCGCGCGAGCTCCGCGTCGACACCGACTGCCCTCAGGTCTGCAGCGGCGAGACAGAGCTCGTACTCCTCAGGCAAGTCGCCCTGGTCCGGGAAGGCTTCGTGATCTTCCCAGGACTCCAGTAATTTGCGGGCGGCATCGAGCACGCGCCGCTCGGACTCCGATCGCCGTGTCCTGCACCATCGCTCGGTGCGCTTGCCGCCCATGCAGCATTCATCGCCCGTCTCGGGCTCCGCGGGGAGCTCGCTGCGGTAGTCCGGAGATGGTGCTGTCGAGCGCACCAGAGTCGTGGCGGACGGCAGCGGCCTATTGATGCGCGCCTCTAGCGCTGCCACGCGCCGCCGAATCTCCTCGAATTGCTCGAACATCGTCATGTGTCCTCCTCCACCGGAACGATCTCGATTGCGCCCTGGTATGCCCAGCGCTTTTCAGCGCGCACGCTCCAGACCTTGGAGTCGTTCAGCATCACCGCGTCGCACAGGGCCTTGAGCAGGTTGTCGAGGTCAGGCGTCTGCGTGTGCGGCTTGTCCCAAAGCGCCTCTTGCTCGCGGTTCGACCAGCCCGACGGCATTGGCATGTAGAACACCACCTTGCACGGCTGCGGCATAACCACACGATGCGCTCTGCATTGATCCTTGAAGCGCCGATAGCGCATCACACACGGGCGCTTCTTCCAGCGATCGCGCTGGGTCATGCGCGGCTTGGGAACTGGATCGATGGGGTATCTCACGGCTTCAGTCCCCGGCGCGCGAGCTGCGCTGTGGCCAGCTCTCGGCGCCACTTCACCCTCGATTCCGACAGATTCTGCAGTTCATGCTCCGGGATCAGCTGACACGCATCCAGCACCGCCCGCTCGGCGAACGAGCACAGCAACCGGTCCCGCGTGAGCTCATCACGGAGCGTGCCGCGGGCGCTAGCCGCGACATAGGCCGGATGTGGATAGAGGTCACCCTTGTGTACCTCGATGGTGGTGGGCGGCGCCGCGGGCTGGGCTCGTTCCTCTTCGAGAGTGAGCTGCGGGCGGCGGGGGATGTCGCTCACTTGGCAGCCTCCCGGCGCGCGAGTTCGGACTGACGTTGTCGTTCCTGCTTTTCCTCCCAAGCACGGATGGCCTCATCCCATTCGCGCAGCGGACGGCGCAGATCAAATCCCATTAGCGCTGGGTGCACGTATCGCGTCTCGCTCACTTGGCAGCCTCCTTGTTACAGCACTGCTCTGGGTGGCCGTCGTGACACCAGCATCAGCCGCAGGCCTCGGTGCGGCGGGTCTTCACTTCCAGCTCGTGGGCCACGTTCTCTGCGGTGTGCTGCCAGAAGGCAACGCGGCCTTTCCAGCTGTCACGCTCGCTGTCCGTCATCGCTGGCTCAGCCTCGGTGCAGGCAGGCGCCGCCTCGTCGTCGAACATGCGCTCAATCATCTTGCCGCGCTCGACTGCGGTCGGCGCCGCGGGCTGCCCGTTGCCGCTGCCCAATAATGACGGGGCGCGGTCGTATGCGTCCTTCTCGTCATCCGCCGGCGCCGCGGGCTGGGCGGCGAGGAAGGCGTATGTCCCGTCGACCGTGAAGCGGTTGTAGTTTTCGGCTTCGCTCAGCCAGCTCTCCAACAACTCGGTCGCGGGCGGCGAGGCGGGACTCGGCGGCGACACGGGCATCGGTGGCGGCGGCCACTATCTGCTCGCGCACATCCAGGATGCCCCGCAGCCGCTCCACCTCACGCATGTGTTCCACGCCAGCGGCTCGTTGCAGCTCCACCTCCGCGCGCAGGGCCGCGCACAGGTCCCGCATTGCGGCGTCTGCGTCGTCGCCGTCCTTCAGTTGCGCGCGCAGGGCCGCGCACTCGCGCCCGATGTCAGACGCTCGCTCGACCGCTGCGTTCAGGTTGCGCTCCGCCGCCTCGGCGCGGGCCTGCAGCGCGTCGATGCTGCGGAGGGCTTTGGCCACCAGCGCTTCTCCGGTGCAGTCTGGGGCTGTCGCCAGCTTGCTGCGCTCATCGTCAGTCAGTCGCTCAGCCACCGGTCAGCACCTTCCTGGCCCGCGCCGCGAAGTCGCTCCACGTGCCGGGCGTGGCGAGGATCACGCAGGCTTCGGTGATGCGGGAGTCTCGGGTGACGAGCTGGGACTCGAGCTCCACAATACGCTGCTGCTTCGCATTGACCGCGTTGGCGTGAGCATGATGCGCGGCACTAACATCAGCGTCCAGCTCCGCGATTCGCTTCGCCTGCGCGTCGATGATGCGCAGCGCCTTGGTCGCCTGCGCATAGGCAGACATGAATGGTCTGTCCGCGGCAGAGACAAGTGTGGCTCGTTCCTCTGCAGTCAGCCTCTCGATCTCAGTCATCCGTTCCTCCACTCGTTCAGCTCGCGACGCGTCTCGTGCAGGTCCGCGAACATGCGGTCACCGCTCTCGTTTGCGCGTGCCAGGTCGTCTCGCAGTCGCGCTATCTCCGCCTCGTGATCCTCGAAGCGGACCCACTCGCCTTCCTCTCGCGGCACCATCACGCTGAAGCCGTCTGTGGAAGATGTCTCGAAGTCGTAGCGCTGCACGGTCAATCCTCACCAGGCTGGCGAGTGCTGATCGTCGTGTGCGCCGGGCGCTTGCTCTGCACGATCATCGGCCCGTCGCCGAGCACAGCGGCTGCCCACGTGAGCGCTTCGGTGCGCTCCTTTGCAGTCCACGACTCGACCGTCTCCGTTGCCGCGAAGTCAGGGTCGTCCCACGCCGGGTCGACCTCGCGAAGCATCTGAACGAGCTTCCCGGCGTCGATCACTGGTTCCGCGGGGGCAGCGGCAGGCGCCGTGGCGCTCGTGGGGTTGGACGCCTTCGACGTCTCTACCGCTGCCACCTTGGATGCAACGGCGCCACTAGCCGTTGGTTGCTCTGCTTTGCCCTTCCCAGGCATCTTCACTCGACGCCCGTCGGGCGTACCCGTCGGAACCGTGCTCGGTGTGGGCTCTGGGAACGCGGCATCCAACTGCATCTCGCCGCTCTTGATCGCGGTTCCGATACCGATGAGCGTCTCCACGTGCTCCAGCGAGATGTCCTCCGGGCCCTTCAGGCCGAGCCGTGCGAGCACTCGCTCCTGGGTCGCTCCCATCTTGCCGAGCCGCGCCAGCAGGTCGTCGCGGCGCGCTCCGAGCGTCTTGGCGTCGCCCACAGCGACCTGCCTTGCCTTGTCGTAGACGGCCTGGACGTAGGCGCGAGGGATAACCCGGAAGATGGCATTGCGGAGCGCAATGCTGATCGCAGCCATCCCGGTCACTCTGATCATGTCGTCGTCGAAGCGCCCGCGCTTGCCAACGATGCTTCGCTGCGCCTCGACCGTCAGACGAACGTTGCGTTCGAGGTCCCAGGCCACGGCTTGGGCGATGACCTCCGTCTCGGTGGCGTCAATGACGCGGGCCCCGACGTGCAGGTTTCCCCAACTCGTTGCGCACATCTCGGCCAGGCGCACGGATGGCCCGGTGATCATCTTGCCGCCGCGCGGCACCGAATACATGCAGCTTTCAGCTATTTCTACGCTGAACGTCGCGAGCGAGCATGCCTCGCGCAGGAACTTGCTCACGCTGCGCGGATAGCGGTGTGCGCTGTCCAGCTGCATCGCCACCTCGCTCCGGGTGATGGCCTCCAGCGCGCCCACCTCAGGTTTGACGATCGACGTGCCGTCGTCCGTCATCATCGCCTCGATCGCCTCTGCAGTCGTCGTCATCGTCATTGCTGTTCCCTCCGAGCGCGTCAGGCGCGCCTTGCCACCATCTTTTGAATCTCGTGCACGCGGATTGCGTCAGCAGCCTCCAGCGCCTTCGTCAGCTTTCGCTTTTCTGCGGCTCCCTTGCCCTTCGGTGCCCGCTCTGCGACCACGTTCTCCGCCTTTGCAGCGGTCATCTCGATGACCGCGGCCATGTCCTCATCCGTGAATCCGGCCTCGGCCAGAACCGGAAACGCCTTCACCGGGTCAAGGCTCCGTCGCTGTTCCGTGACGATGACCAGCCGGCGCTTGCCGTCGCTGATCTCGCCACCGTTCTGTATCACGTCGGCCTTCAGCGCGCCAAGCACGCGGTCGATCAAATGCGATGCAACACGCGCC
>Ga0070686_100000417_pt1 | contig 26842 bp, 15 predicted proteins | sample KBSS23LmetaG_FD_65654 | JGI IMG/M metagenome (GOLD analysis project Ga0070686, IMG submission 65654) | Switchgrass rhizosphere microbial communities from Kellogg Biological Station, Michigan, USA - KBS S2-3L metaG | ecosystem: Host-associated > Plants > Roots > Rhizosphere ... | reverse complement strand
GTTACAACGACAGCGCAACCGATTTTGGGACGACGTGGCGCGCGAAGGTTTATGCGCCCGAAGGCGATTGGCCGAGCGGGAGCGCGTTGTTCGGAGTCGAGAGCAGCTTTCCCTATCCGTATCCCGAACCGCTGCGCACGCGGCTGGTTTTGAATGCCGGGCGCACCACCTACTATTTCCGGACGCATTTCAATTATTCCGGGCCCACCAACGGCATTCAATTGCTCGCCACCGCCTATGTCGATGATGGCGCCGCTTTTTATCTGAATGGCGTCGAAGTCAGTCGCGTGCGCTTGCCGCAAGGTCCCATCTCCTTCGGAACCGAAGCTCAACTGCTGCTTCCGGAAGGTCCGCCCGACATCGTCGAATTTGCCGTGACCAACCTCTGGCAGGGCGACAACGTGTTGGCCGTGGAAGTGCACCAGAACAGTGCGACCAGCTCGGACGTCGTTTTCGGAATGATGCTGCAGACATATACACTCGAGGTGCCGCAGCTCACGCCCGAAACCCCCGCCGATCAAATGGTGCCTCAAGGCAGCCCGGTCTCGCTGAGCGTCACGGCCACGGGCTATCCCCCGCCAGGATACCAATGGTTCAAGGACGGCGCGCCGATACCGGGCGCCACCAACCCGAGCTACGACATCGCCAGCGTCGGCCCCGCCGAAGCCGGCAATTATTACGTGCTGGCCACCAACCGCGCGGGTCAGGCCACCAGCCGCGTCGCACGCGTCTCCTTCATGGCCGATACCACCCCCCCCACCGTGCTCTATGCGATGGCCTTGCCGAATCCGGCCGAGATGCTGGTCGTGTTTACCGAGCCGGTCGATCGCTTCATCGCCGAGGATAATTTCAGCTGGATGCTGGCGGCGGTGGGGACTGGGACAGAATTGGTCCTCAATCCTGGCCGAATGGAACAGGGCACGAACCTTTACCTGTCGCTCTCTGAACCGCGGGATGCGACGCGGGGTTATCAATTGACGTTAATCGGCAGCGATCTGCCGGATCTCTTCGGCAATGCCATGCCGCTCGGCACCGTCATCCCCATCGCCACCTTTGAGACATTGCTCATCCCGGATTCCGAATCGCACCCGTGGCGCTACGAACAATCCTACACGGATCTGGGCACAGCCTGGGTCGCGCCGGGTTACGCTGACAGCACCTGGCTGACCGGCAGTTCGCCTTTCGATGTGGAGCGGGAGTTGGATGGTTCGATCAAATGCCGCCAGAAATTTCCCGCCACGGGCGATCCGATTCGCACCTGCGTGGCTCTCTCGAATGCCACCGCCACGGCCCAACTGCCGACCATTTATTTCCGCACGCATTTCACCTTCAACGGCGAGCCCGCCAACGCCGTGCTCCACCTGCGGACCATCATCAACGACGGCGCCGTCTTCTACTTGAACGGCGCTGAACTGCTCCGCGTGGGCATGCCGGACGGGCCGATCGCGTACCACACTTTGGCCAGCCGCCTCGCCGGCGACAGTTTGACGGAGGAATGGAACGCCGCGGCGCCCACCTTGCGCTCAGGCGACAATCTCCTCGCCGTCGAACTGCACCAGCAAAGGCTGGACAGCCGCGATTTCACGCTCGCCGCCGTGGTGACTGCTTTCCTGCCCACGCTGCCGGCGTCACGCCCGCAGCTCGCTTACTCCGTTTCAGGCGGAATGCTCGAACTTAATTGGGCAGGCGGCACGCTGGAGTCGGCTTCGTTGCTCACGGGTCCTTGGACGCCCGTTTCACCGAGCAACCCCCCGAATCGGCACGTGCTGGACCCGGCCAGCGGAACGATTCAGTTCTTCCGCATCGCCCAGCCGTAGCTGGAGTTTCCGACCAAGGCCGAAATTCGCCTTGTTGGGACAAGTTCTAACAATTCAGCCGTCTTCCCCTCCGACCTAGTCATCAAGCCGGGCGCGTGAATTTTCCGTTCACACCGATGCGCTCGAGGTCAGTGCGCAATGCCGCGGCCGACTGATACCGGTTCCGCGGCTCGAATTCACACAGCTTCAGCAGCACGGCAAAGAACTCCTCCAACGCCGGGTCGGCCCCGCCTGCGGAGAGGGCCGTGGGCAACTCCGGAAAGGCCCGCCGATCGCGTCCCGTAGAGAGTTCGTAGAGCAGCTTGCCCAGACTGTAGAGGTCGGCCGAAGCCGAGCCCGGGCCTTCCGGGGCCACATAACCTTCCGTGCCCAGAAATGAAACGTCGTGACCCGGCCGCCCCACTTCGGTGACCAATCCGATGTCGGCAAATTTTGGCGCGCCTTGCACGAAGATGACATTGGAAGGTTTCACGTCGCGGTGAATGAGGGAGTGCTGATGCAGATGGGCCAGGGCTTCCACCAACGCCAGGCCATGTTGGAGGCATTCCGCCAACGGCAGTTTGCCCCGACGCCGCAGTTCGCCCGCCAGCGTTCGCGGCACGTAACGCTCCGGGTCGAACTGTTGCCCGGCCGTCTCATCGTCGCCTGCCTCCATGATGTAAAAGAAGTATCCCTCCGGGTCGTTGCGTCCAATGTGCAGAATATCAATCCACCCAGGATGCGTGCGGGAGATGGGGCTGTATTTCTGAATGCCGCGAAATTCCCGGTCGAACGGTTCAGCGCGCGGGAATCGATTCCGGTAAACGGCTTTGACCGCACGAAAGTTGCCCACCAGATCGCGCGCCAGCCAAACATCGCCGTAGCCGCCGCTGCCGACGCACCGCAGCAGCGTGTGGTCCGGCACACTCGGCGGCACCAGCGCTTCCGCCCCGGCGCCACCCGCGGGCCGCGCCCGCGCCGAGGCCAACGCCGAAAGACTCGTCGCCAGCTTCTCTTCCAAGTCCGCTTTCTCCGTGGCCAGCCAGCGCGTGTGCGCGATGACGGACCACGTCAAGGCGCACGGGATTTGCACCAGACAAATCACCGCCCACGGAAACCAAATGCGTTCGTGCCAGACTAGCCACAAGGCAAAGCCGAAGACACAGCCGATGCCGAACAAGCCGGCCCAAAAGGCAACCCAAGGACGCTGCAGGGTGAGGCCCAACCCGAAGACAATCGCCACCGCCAGACAGAGAAACGATTGCCAGCTCGAATCCATCTCTTCCAGCCAATCGCCCCGAATGAGATTCAGGAACGCCGTGGCGTGAATCACCACACCGGGGGCCTGTTTGCCAGACCAACGCATGGGCGGAATCGGAAACTGATCGCCTTGGCTCGTGCCGCTCGGAGTTTGAACAGGCGGGCGCCCCACAAAGAGAACCTTGCCGGCAAAAGCGTCGGCCGGGAGGAAGTTCGTCCAGTGCACCACACGATAGTAGCTCTCGCGCGCCATTGGTTCGGTGTGCTGATAGAAATTGAGCCAGCGCGCGCGCCGCGGCAGCGGGTCCGCCGGGGCCCGGCCGATGGCGGCCGCGGCCTGCCACGCCAGGGGGAATTCCGGAAAGCTCGCGTTCGTGTAATGTTGACGCACGATTCGATCCGGCCCCGAGGGAAGCTCGACCAATCCCTGGCGGGCGCCGACGATATTCGTGGTGGACAGCAACGGCGTCGAGACCAACACCTCGCTCTTCACGGTCGGCTGCAACAAGGCGCCCACGACGACTTTGCCGGTGCCCATCTCGGCAATGGCTTGGGAGAATTCCTGCTCGACGCCTGAAGCGAGGTTGGCGGTGGCATTGGTGGCATCGTCGGCGAACCAGATATCGAACACGACCGCTGCAGCGCCCAGCGCCTTGGCGTGGCGAATCAGTTTGGTGTGCAGCGCGCGGTCCCATTCGCGCTCCGGCTTCTGGTCCAGTTTTCTATAGGAGTCATCGTCCATCTCCACCACGACGGCTTCCGTCGCCGCACGTCGTTGGTGCAGCCAGATCGGCAGGTCATAGCTCAAACCGCTCAACCACGTGCTCGGACCCGCCGTCGGGTTGTTCGCGCGGAAAACCTGCCGCCATAAATCCTGGAACGGTTGCAGCAGCACCCAACCCGCCAGGAGACTCAACGCCATGCCGATCAACCCGCTGCGCCAGCGGGATTTCCAGCGAGTCTTTAGCGCCGTCGTGTTCACAGACGCGTCGAATGATTCGTTTCCACCGCGAGAATAACCCAAGCCACCGCAACTCCTGAACTGCTTTCTTTTCCGTCCCTGTACGTTCAGGCTCGCCCCCATGCACCCGAACGTTACTTCCGTCGGCATTCCCACCTCCACCTGGCAAGCCGCAGCAGACGCGATTCGCCGCGCGGAGGCGTTGCTCATCACCGCCGGGGCCGGTATGGGAGTCGATTCCGGCCTGCCCGATTTTCGCGGACGCCACGGCTTCTGGCGCGCTTATCCCGCCATTGCCAATCTTGGTTTGTCCTTCGAGGAGATGGCCAATCCGGAGTGGTTTGTGCGAGCTCCGGAATTGGCGTGGGCATTCTATGGGCATCGCCTCAACCTCTATCGCGCCACGCCGCCTCACGAAGGTTTCGCGAAATTGCTCGCCTGGACCAAGCAAAAGCCCCACGGCGGTTTTATCTACACCTCCAACGTCGATGGGCACTTCGAACGCGCCGGCTTCGCTCCGGACCAAATCGTCGAATGCCACGGTTCGATTCATCACTTCCAATGCTGCCAGCCATGCGGACATTCCATCTGGGATGCCGCCAGCGAAACCGTCTGTGTCGAAGAGACTCAGTTTCGTGCCGTGGAGCCACGGCCGGTTTGCCGTCATTGCGGCGCTCTGGCCCGTCCCAATGTGCTCATGTTCGGAGACGCTCAATGGATTCCAGACCGGACCGGAGCGCAGCATCGCCGATTGGAATATTGGCTCAGGAAGGTGCGCGCGGCGCGCGCCCCGCTGGCGGTCCTTGAGTTCGGCGCCGGCACGGCCGTTCCCAGCGTGCGGTTGTTCTCAGAAACTGTGGCGCGGGATCTGCGCGGCGTTCTCATTCGCGTCAATCCTCGAGAAGCGCAGGCGCCTCGCGGCCACATCGAGCTGCCGGCCGGCGCCCTGGCGACGATCCACCGGCTGGAATCGCTGATGGCGGAGTGAGAGGCCATTCTTCGTTGCGCCTTCTACGGTCGCATCCTCAGCTGGCGGCGCGCTTGCGAGAGCCGCTACGCCAGCTCAGGATAGCGGCGGTCGGCAGACCGCGGCATTCTCTCTTGACAGCGTCCGGCGACTGTCATACTGTCCTATGACAGTTAACAATCTTTCCACCCTGCGCCATGGTGTTCCAGGTTGATTTCAAATCGGGCAAGCCGGTTTACCTCCAATTGGTCGACCAGGTCCGCTACGCGGCGGCGGCGGGCGGATTGCGCGCCGGGGATCCGTTGCCGTCCATTCGCCCGCTGGCCGAAGAGCTGCGGGTCAATCGGAACACGGTGGCCAAAGCGTATGCGGAACTGGAGAGCCAGGGGGTGATCGAGACGCTGCCGGGCAAAGGTTGTTTTGTGAAGGAGCAGGGCAGCCTCTACACCAAACCGGTTCGTCACAAACTCCTGATCAAGGAAATCGATCAAGCGGTCGTGACGGCGCATCACCTCCAAGTGGAGCGTCCGGTGTTCCTCGAGCTGGTGAAGGAGCGGCTGGAGTATTTTGAGCGCAAAGCGGACGCGAAGGAGAACAATGCCTGAGCGCGCAAACCTGAAGGAGAGAACATGAACGCGACCCCGGTAATCCAAGTGCAAAATCTCACGCGACGTTACGGCAAGCTCGACGCGGTGAACGGGTTGAACCTGACGGTTCGCCCCGGGCGCTGTTACGGATTCTTTGGACGGAATGGCGCCGGCAAGACCACCACGATTAAATGTCTGCTGAATCTGTTGCGGCCGACCTCCGGCAGCGCCCGCGTCTTCGGGTTGGACCCGCAGCGGCAGGAAGTGGCAGTGAAATCGCGGCTGTCCTATGTGCCGGACGCGGTGGCGTTTTATCCCTGGATGACCGTGCAACAGACGCTGGAGTATCTGGCTTCCTTCCGGGCGCATTGGAACAAGGAGGTGGAGGCGGACTTGCTGAAGCGGTTCGGCTTGGAGCGCCACCTCAAAGCGGGCGGTTTATCGAAGGGGCAGCGAACGCAATTGGCGTTGGTCGGGGCCATTTGTCCGGAGCCGGAGTTGTTGGTGCTCGATGAGCCGACGTCCGGCTTGGACCCGATTGTGCGACGGGAGTTCATCGAGACGGTAATTGGGGCGTATCAATCCAGCGCCCCGGAGCAGCGGACGGTGTTTGTTTCGACCCATTTGATCTCGGAGTTCGAGGGATTGATCGACGAGTTCACCATTATCGATAAGGGGCGGGAATTGCTGACCATGGAGGCCGATTACGCGCGGGAACAATTTCGGAAAATTCGCGCGCGTTTTGCGTCGCCTCCCGCCGGGTTGGAACTGAAGGGCGCGCTGAGTGTGCGCCAGGCGGGACGCGAGCTGGAGATTCTGGCGAATGGCGCGGGCGAACGGTTGCTGGCGGCGCTTTCCGCCGCGGGCCCGGAGGAGCTGACATGCGTGTCGCTTTCGCTGGAGGAAATCTTTGTGGCCTCGGGAACGTTAGCGAAAGACGAGGCATGAACGCGCTGCTGCGGAAAGAGATTCGGCTGCTTGGGCCGAGCTGGCTGCTGGCGCTGCTGGTCGTGCTGTTGCTCTGGGTGACTCCCGATTGGATTCTGTTTTTTCGGACAGGTCCGTCCGTGGCCGTATTACCGATGTATCTCGCTGCCGCGATGCCCTTCTTGGTGGCGCTCAATTCCATGGGGCGCGAGCTGAGTCTGGGCACGTTCTCGGGTTTGATGGGGCTTCCGACCTCTCGCTCTCGGATCTGGTGGACGAAAGCCTTGGTTCTGGCCGTTGCGTTGCTGGTGCTCTTTGCCCTCTGGTGGCTGGCGTGTGAGCGCCTGGTCACGCTGGAGCGAAAAATCCTCCGGACGAATTCCCTTTGGGATTCCAGAGTCGTGTGGGGCGGCGGGCTCTTCTGGCTGGCGGCTTATTCGGGTGGTTTGTGGACCGTGCTGGTTTTTCGGCAAATGGCCGCGGCTCTCTGGTTCGCGGTTTTGGCGCCCGTGGGACTCTGGACACTCGTTCAGGAGTTCTTCGATCGCTACCGGGATGGGGAAGCGGCCCGCAACGTCGTCACGACCGTGGTCTTGCTAGCCTACGCCGCCGCAAGTTTTGTTTGGGCGTGGCGAATGTTTCTGCGCGCGCAAGACACCCAATGGACCGGTGGCGCCGTGGCGCTGCCGGGATGGCGCACGCTCTTTGGCGACCGAGAGCGCGCCACGGAAACGCCGGTGAGAAAGCCCCGGGCGTGGCGCGCCTTATTCGGGAAAGAACTGCAATTGCAACAAAGCCAATTTCTCCTGGCCAGCGTGCTTGGTCTGATGCATCTGGCGTTGTTAGGCGTTCGGCATTGGAGCGGGCCCGCTCAGAACGGCACAGTGATGGAGCTTCTGTTCCGGGCTTTCTGGGGGCTTTGGCTCGTGATGCCGCTACTCATTGGGGCGGCCTCCGTGGCGGACGAGCGAAAGCTCGGCACACTCGAAAGCGCGGCCTGCCTGGCCGTCTCGCGCCGGAGTCAATTCGGGATCAAGTTGGCACTCGTCCTGGTCCTGGGCGGGTTGCTAGGAGCCTTTGTGCCATGGTTGCTGGAAGGAAACGAAGGGGTCATCGGTGTGCAACAGCACATCCCCAATATTCCGGCGTGGTGGACGGCACTGAGCGGGCTGTTCATCCTGCTCGGCGTGGCCACGGGGATCGCCTTCGTTGCGTTCTACGCGTCGACGCTGGCGCGCAATACGCTTCAAGCGCTCGGCCTCGCCGTGACCTTGATTATCCTCACGCTCGTGGTGGGAGCATTAGGCGCGGCGCCGGAGAATATCTTTAGCATTCGCCTGTGGCGCGGGCCGCTCTTTGGTTACCTCGCCGTCGTTGTATTCGGCGCGGTATTACTCGCGCTGGCTGACTGGAATTTCAAGCGTGGCCACCTGGGGCAACGGCTTTGGTTGCGCAACAGCGCCGGGGTGTTTTGCGCGGTGGTTTTAGTTGGGTTGGCCACAACAGCGATTTACCATCGTGTTTGGGAACGCTTCTTGGTTCGCGAAGCCATGCATGGACCGGCGGTCTTCGCGCAAGGCGAAGCGGTGAGCACAAGCGCCTCGAGCTACGGAACGCTCAGCTTGACGCGTTCCGGGGGGCGCCTGAGCTTTCACCGGTTTGTCACCTCAGGCTCGCCCTTAGGTTATTCACGCACCTTTCGCCTCGCCGGTGGTGCGATGGACGCCGGCTCCAACTGGCTCAGCGCGGCGTATCTCTGGGGGCAAGCCGCGGCTGTGCGCGCCGATGGAACGCTCTGGGCCTCGGAACGAACGAGCATTCCCGTTCGCACCGCGGACGGATTTACGTGGAAGAATTTCCCGCTGGTGCAAGTGGGCGACCAGACCAACTGGCAGCAGGTCGCCGGCACGCACGTCGATCGGGGCATGATCCTGGTGCTCAGCCGGGACGGGCGGCTCTGGCGCTGGGGCAAGACGCCGGGGAAATCTCCGCGCGAGACGTTGCTCAGCGAGATGGAACCGGTCCGGGTGGGAGAGGACGCGGACTGGGCCGGGTTGGTTCCCGTGACAGGCCAAAGCACCACGGTTTATCTCCGCAAACGGGACGGCAGCACGTGGGCGATCAATGCGTGGATGCGCGGGCCCAGACGAGGGCAACGCGAGCTGGTGCCCGACGTGCCGATCGAACCCTGGCCAAGTTTTGATGGCATTCGCTGGCGCAGCTTGACGGGGTGTTTCCCGTTCGAGGTTGGGGTGCGGGAAGACGGGACCTTGTGGGCGATGGGGAGAATTCCGCCGCTGGTGCAGCGCTCGTCGCAGTCGGGCAACTGGTGGGCCGAGAACGCAAGCATGCAGTTGGGCTCGGAGCAGGACTGGAAGGCTGTGGCGGGCCGCGATGACACCCTCCTGGCCTTGAAATCCGACGGCAGCCTTTGGCATTGGGATTTCAGCGTTCGCTCCACTCCCGTGCGTGTCGGCACTCAATCGGATTGGGTCGCCGTAGACACGCTCATGGGCGCTTTGACCGCGCTGGCGGCTGACGGCAGCTTTTGGCGCTGGCGTGACTCAAGCCTTTACGGTTCCGCAGGTTTCGAGCTGCCGCTGCCCTACTTGGGTCCGTCGCGCGTTCCCCAGCCCGTCGGCAAGTTGCTGCAGAATCGGTAGCGCATTCAGGTCAAGTCCTGCCCATACAAGGGCTTGGGGCTCATTTCCCCCTGGAAAACTTTTTCGACACCTTCGGTTCCGAATCCCCAAGGAAGCGGGTGGAACGGATTGGGACGAACCCGACCGTCCGCGACAAAACGCCGACCCACAACCGCAACCAGAACACACCATGAACCGAACAATGCTTGTCCTCCTCGCCGCACTGTGCACCCACGCGGCCATCCTGTTTTCTCCCACTCGGAGCCATGGCGCCTGTCCGCCGCCCGGCTCCTACAGTGTCACGTTCAACTTCGGGACGACCTACTTCGCCAACCACCTCGACAATCCACCCCTCGATTTTAGCACTCTCCCCACGCCGCCAGGACCCGTAACGGTCTACAAGTACACCGGAATTGGGTTCGACCCGTATGTGTATGATCCCGATTCGGGAGGCTGGTCGCCGTCCGTGCCGCTGGTCAATCCAGGCGAAGGCGTGGTGGTGGACAATCCCAACATGACGCCGTGGTTGGTCAATATCGTTGGGCCCGTGACGCCGGTTTTACCGCAGTTCCCGCCCATGGGTTATCATCTACGCGGGGCGCAGCGGGTCGGGTTGGGAACGTTCGAGTCGATTATGGGCCGGCCCCCCGGCGCCTTCACCACAGCCTCCGTCTACCGGTACGATCCAACGAGCGGTTTTAATTACCTGAATTACGGCTACGTGGTGCATCACTTCGTCGGGGGCAAGTGGAGCCCGTCGGCTCCCATCCTGCAAGTGGGAGAATCGGCCTTCATCCGCTTGGGCGGCACCGACAATGGCAGCCTGCTGACGGCCTTCTCAGCCAATGGCGTTTCGCCCGCGAAAGGTTCCGATGGCGATTCGACCTTCGTTCTGCGCGTCACCGGCACAGGCTTCACCCCCACCGATACGATCACGCTCCAGCGCGTGGCCGGCCTCGGCACCCTGACGGTCTCGCCCTCGGTGGTTGACCCGTGTGGGTTCTATACCGAAGGCGTTTTCAACCTGACTTCGTTGGCCAACCAGAACGGCTATTACCACGTCATCGTGACGCAGGGGTTCAACACGACGACGGTCCCATCCGCCTTTTATCTCACGCGCGCGAATGGGAAACTCACCGTGAGCATCATCGGCCAGAACGTCATGGGCGTGGGCATGGTCGGCAATTACACGCTCAAGATTAAGAATGTCGGCGCCTCGACGGTCAACGGCGTGGCCATCCAAATGGATGGCACTTCGCCCTCCGGCCTGACCTACGGCGGCAGCACCGTGCCGGCAAGCAATCCGCTGCCGGGCGGAGCCGGGTTCCAACAGAATGGCAATTCGATCCCACCCGGCGGTTCCATCAGCTATACGTTCACCATCACTCCCAATCCCAGTCTCCTGAACCAGACGGCCGTCATTAATGGCAAGGTCCTCTCCCCGGCCATTCATGCGACGGCGGTTTACTTTCCCATCCTGGTGCTGGCCTCGGCCGACCCGAATGACAAAGTCGGTCCGGTCGGAGTCGGTGGTGCAGCCCATTACGTGGATGGTTTGTCGCCCTTCGATTACCAGATCAATTTCGAGAACAAACCTTCGGCGACGGCGCCCGCGCGCGACGTCGTGCTCACCGATGCCTTGGACACGACACGACTGGACTTGAGCACATTCGAGCTGGGGCCGATCGTGTTCGGCGCCACTGTTGTCACGCCCCCGGCGGGTGCCAGCGCGTTCACCACCGATGTCCCCTACGATGTCGATGGCGATCCCAACACCCCAATCGACAACATCGTCGTGCGCGTCACGGCCAAGCTCGACACTCTGCTCAACAGCCCGACTTTCGGTCAGGTCGAGTGGCGGTTTCAATCGCTCGAGCCCAATACCTTGCTGCCAGTGCAAAACGTGTTCAGCGGCTTTCTCCCGGCCAACCAGACCGCGCCCGACGGACAAGGCAGTGTCTCGTTCAGCGTCCAACCTTTCAGCAACCTGCCCAGCGGCGATGCCGTCACCAACGGCGCCATCATCGTCTTCGACGCCAATGCCCCCATCGTGACTCCGACGTGGACGAACACCATCGACCAAACAGCGCCCAGCAGCCAGGTCCAAGCGCTGGCCTCGTCCCAACCCTCTCCCGCCTTCACCGTGACTTGGTCCGGCACCGACACTGAATCCGGCATCGCCGGTTACGATGTGTTTGTGTCGGACAATAACGGCCCCTACACGCTGTGGCTGACGAACGTTCAGGCCAGTTCGGCCACCTACACGGGACAAAGCGGTCACACTTACGCCTTCTATTCTATCGCCACGGATCTCGTGGGATTCGCCGAGGCCGCGCCGGGCGTTCCTGACGCGACGACCACAGTGTCTGAGTTGGCGCCACCGCTCACGTTGCAAATCGTGCCAACTCCGGACGGCCTGCAACTGCTGTGGAACGACGCGGCGGCTTCGCTGGAAAGCGCCCTGTCGCTCGGGCCGGAGGCGGTCTGGACGCCGCAGCCTGGCGTCTCTGGCGTCATCGTGCCGCTGGGGAACGAAGCGCAGTTCTTTCGGCTGGTCCGTCCGTAGGCAGCGCGAGCTGCCGTGGGTTGGCAAAACGGACGGAGCGAAGGCCGGGCGCAAGCCTGGCCTTCGTCATTTTCGGCGGGAATAATTCGGATATGAGGATTGGATGAGGCGAACTTAACAAGTTATTAGTTGATCTGACGGTGCGGGCTGTGATAAGAACTCCGCGCAAATGTTATGAAAACCTGCAACTCCAACTCGTATGCGCCGATGGCGGCAAGACGGGAGCGCCGCCCAGGAATCTTGGCGCAGGGTTGGAGCTCGGCTCGAACGGTAGCCCGACTGTCCATTGCCCACCCGCCCCAGGCTAACGTTCACGTCCCGAATGTAAGCAGGTGTTGAAGTAACTCAAAAACGAACTCTCCCAACCCTGCTTACTGCGAAGTAAGCAGGGTTTTTTGTTTTGGAGTTGGATTGGCTCCCGAACCGGGGCGGGAACGACCCGAAGAACGCGGGAAGCAAACACGGAAACAACGGCAAGAACCGACGACGCAACAACAACGCTCAACGAAAGCGACAATATGAATCTCACCGCGGATTGCCGCCCAAGGACGGCGCGATCCGCTGCCACATGAAACAAGCCCCCGGCGCCTTCCAGACCGCCGGGGCAAACAGCGCGTGGTGTAGCAGCAACATGCCGGCCTGGAGCCGGAGAGCGCAGGTGCAAATCCTGCCGCGCTGACATTTTTGAAGTGAAGGAACAGAACATATGAACGCAACCCAGACCTCACGGCGCGCTGGAAGCAATGTCCGGCTGTTCGCCTCGTCTACTACCTGGATCGAGCCTGAAGCCATCCGCCAACTCTATGTCACGACGCAACTCGATGCGGTCCGGTTCGTCGCCGGATTTCCCAACCTGCAACCTGGTCGGAGAGGGCCCAGCGGATGCGCCGTGGTCACCGACTCGCATTTGTATCCGGCGTTTCTGGGTGGAGACGTTGGCTGCGGTATGGCGTTGTTCCAAACGAGCCTGACTCGCCGCGCGCTCGACCTCGAACGCTGGAGCGTGGTGCGATTCGACCTCGAACATCCGTGGGAAGGTGACGCGGTCTCGCGCCTCATGGAGGCGGGTCTGACACCCGGCCGGTTCGCGCACGAACTGGGCCGGCTGGCGGACGGCACTCATTTCGCCGAATTGCTCGTTGTGGAAAAGGTCCGGGACCCCGCTGCCTTTGCCCAACTTGGGCTGGCTTCGAGCGAACTGCTGGCCTTGGTGCACGCGGGCTCTGGCGAGCTCGGACAATCCATGCTCGAAGAGCATCTCGAGAACAACGGGGAGCATGGGCTCGCGGTCGATTCGGAGGCGGCCACCCGCTACCTGCTTCAGCACGATTATGCGGTGCAGTGGGCGGGAGTGAGCCGTCAGGTCGTCGCAGAGCGGCTGCTCGAACCGCTTGGCGGAACAGCGAGGCGCGTGCTCGACTGCCCGCACAATCGCATCGCCTGCCGCCGCCACGGTGCCGGCCAGGTCTGGGTCCATCGCAAGGGAGCCATCGCTTCCGAGCGTGGGCCGGTGGTGATTGCCGGCACGCGCGGCAGCTTCAGCTACCTCGTGCTGCCTTGCTCCGATGAGGAACACCACGCGTGGTCTCTGGCTCATGGCGCCGGACGCAAGTGGCCTCGCAGCGAAAGCCGCCTCCGCATGCGCCAGCGCTACACCCGCGCCGACCTCGAGCACACTCCGCTTGGCGGACGCGTCATCTGCGAACAACGCGACCGTCTGTTCGACGAAGCGCCCGGCGCCTTCAAGGACATCGACGGCGTGATCGCAGACCTTGCGCACGACGGCCTGCTGCGCGTCGTGGCGACGTTGCGCCCGGTGTTCACCTACCGCATGCGCTCGGCAGCCGCCTGGAGTGCCCCACTACGCGGTGCTTTCGGACGTCGGTGAGGTACGGGGGTCGGCCTCGGGGGGGGGACGGTGACCATAATACGGTCGCCGTCCCCATGCGGTCTGCCCGTTCAATTCAACGTTGAATCACCGCAGCCCTGGGGCGAAGGCTGAGGGAACGTTGTGGAAACATTCGTTAGTTAGCGTCGGTCCTCGTCGTAGGGGATTGAGTATTGGGCGTCCGCCCCACCCGACACCCCTCCGCCCCCTCACTCCAGCTCGAGGCGGCCCCAATCTTCGGGACGGCCCATGACGCCGGCACGGGGAGCCCAAGCGAGTCGTGCTTGGTTGATGTTCTCTCCTAGCTTCGCATCACGTTTATCGCCGTCGTAAATCAGCAGATTAAATCCAAGCCGCTTGTGCCCGCGCGCCACGCCGATCTCGTCGAACGGAATGGCTGCTTGAATCCGGTAACCGTCCGGTGTCCGGCGCGATACCAGCCGCGTGTGCGGCGCGGTCTCTTCAACGGGTCCTTGACGGGCATCGGCGTCGCGCGCCGCCCGTACCACGCCGGTGGTGTCGAAGGGGAAGATTCCTAGTTTGTAGCAACCCATCGTGTGTTCAGCGCCCACGCTCGGGTCGAGACAGATTTCGATGGAGTCGCTCCGCCAATGGCCTTTGATGTCGTTCGGCTCAATGTTCGTAACCACCACGTCGTCCTTCACCTGCACGTCGAGAAACAGCACGCGGTCGAAATGGCCCAGGCGAAACTGGGCGCTGCAATCGGCGGCGTCGGTTGTCTTGCCTTGCCAGAGATTTGAGGCAGCGATCGTCAACGCGGGGACCTGTTCCCAACCCCGCTCGGTGCCGTCGAGCGCAGGAGCGCTTTTGAGCCGCTTAACCCGGGCCCGCGGCAGGAGATGAATCAGCGCGCTCGCATCAATTTTCTCCCAGCCACCCGTGCTGCGGAATTGAGCGGTGACTTCCATATCCGGTGTCACTTCGGACGGTGGCGTGATGCGGAAACTGAGCACTTGCGTCACCGAGCGGGCGAGCCGAACAGCTTGAACGGCGGGCTCGATCTGCCAGCCCGGCGGCGCGTTCAGCCGAAGTGTGCCCTCGCTGGCGGTGAGTCGGCGATTGGCCAGACGCACCTGAACATCGTTGGCTTCGCCGGCCACGAGCGGCAGGTCGGTTTGGAATTGGGCGGCCACATGCTGGATTTTTTGCTCAGCCAGCCATTCCCGGTAGCGGGCGAGAGCGGGACGCGGGACAAAGCCGACTTCCAGGGGTACAGGGGCAAACGGGCCGAAACTCACGGGCGCGGCAGGCGCGTTTGTCATGGGCAAGCCGCGGAGAAGATCGCTCTCTTCCTCCGCTTCGAGCGGGACAAACGATCTCACCAGTGTGAAACGCTGTGGACGTTGCAGCCACGGCGAATTCCCCGCATTGCCGAAAGCTTGAGAGCGATGGTTGGCGAGGGCTTGGGCGGCGACTTGCGCCGCGGTTTGGCCGGAGTCCAACGGCACATTGACTTCGATCGTGGCATGCACACCGGTCGAGCTGCCACTGAAGTAAAGTTTGCGCGGCTGCCAGACGCTCAAGCCCTCCTTGCTAAGCTGAAGCGGGAACCGGTTGGGATCGGCAGACGCCGTGAACGCCTCGGTAGCCAGCACGCCGGCGGCCTGATGATGTCCATGCTGGCCTGCACGCGGGGCCGGGTTCATCGTGAGCATAACTTCGGGACGGAGCAAGCGGACAAGGCGCACGAGTCTTTCCAGCGTGGCATCCTTCCCCCATTTTTGCAGGGTGGCCGCGACGCTCTCGGTATAGGCCCAATCGAGTTGGTCCAAAAAATAGCAGTAACGGACACCCAACTTGGCCAGGCAATCTCTCAATTCGGCCTCGCGCAACGCGCCCAACGCCGCGCCGCCCTCGCGGCCCACCATATTCCCGCCTCCTTCGCCGCGCGTGCAATAAATGTTGGCCACGACCGCTTTCTTTGCGCGCGCGTACGTCGCCAGGGTGGCCGCCACGCCCGTTTCATCATCCGGATGCGCGAACACACCCATCACATCCGTCTTCAACAGCGCCGCCCCTTGTTTCGGCGCCGCGTTGGTCTCCTCCCCTGCTCCCGCCGCATCGGAAATCCCACCCGTCATGAATCCCGCCAGGGCCACAAACAATGTGATGGACCGTGAAAGCAATTGCATGCGTCCTTCTCGCAGTACCGCCCTTGAATGTCCATCCCTCCACTTAGCGGTCGGTGCGCGCGAAACGCACCCGCAAAACTCGTAATCTCGCGCAACGGAGTCGCCATTTTGGCGCTGTCGCGGCGCGGTGGAGCCGAAATGGAAGAGCGGTGAAGTTTGTCATCCTCGTTTGCCACCGGCTCCACCGCGCCGCGAAAGCGCCAAATTGCCAATCCATTTGCGGTCCTCCCAAACCGCCTTGAGGGACGTCACATTGCGGGGATCAAAGACGCGGCGGATGGCGGACGCGAGCCGTCCGTGTTTGAGGTCACTCCAGGCGTCACTCGCATTGACGGCAACAAATTGAAGGACGCTGGGATCGCGGTAGCAATCAATCATGCAGCGGGTGCAGCCATCGCGGATCAGCTTCGACGAATCAAACTCGTAGATGTTGCACATCGGCGTCTCCCAATAATGGCACCGATACAAATTCAGGTTCCAATCGAGATAAAAGTACTTGTGCCCACCCAGACACCCAAACCGCTCCCTCTCACCGCGCAGATGTCGCTGCATCTCCCTCAGGGATTCGGTCGGGTTGACCACCGGGTAGCCGCTCCGGGCTTTCATCATCTTGATTTTCTCGAACACCTCCAGGAGTTCCTCGGTGCGGTAGCTGACCAGGCTGGAGTCGCTGAAGCTAAGATAACTCGAGGCCAGCGCAGTCAGCGGATAGCTGAAGGTGCAGCTCCGAAACCCGAGTTCCATGAGAAACGGCGGCAGTTTCTCATAATCATCGATCAGCTTGCTGGCCGTGACGCTGGCCGTGGTCTGGATGCCAAGCTCGCGGAAAAAATTGTTGGCGTGCTGAATCTTGCGGCAGACATCCGGTAACCCGCGATTTTTCTCATGGCGCGCGACGTCGTGCGAATCGATCGACATAATCACGCTGCTCAGGCCGTCGTTGGCCAGGTCGCGCATGTTTTGCTCCGTCCAAAGCGAGCCGTTTGTGCAAATCATCGGGTGCACGCCGCGCTCGGCCGCGTAGCGAACCATCGCCCGCAATTCGCGATGCACGAGCGGTTCGCCGCCGACGAAGAGCAGATAACCAATGTGATTGCGCACGGCGATGTCGATGACATCGCAGGCCTCCTGCAAGGTCACGCTGCGACGTTGTTTCGGGTCGAACTTGTCCACGGCAAAGCCGCAGAAATCGCATTTGGCGTTGCAAATGTTGGTGATGGCAAATTGCAAGTAACCGGGCCCGCCATGAGCCAGAACTTCACCCATGAGCTTGAAAACGCCTTGCTTGGGACGCCGCACCGGGGGAAGCGCCGGGACCGAGCCTGGCGGCGTCTGCGACTCAGCCGGCGCAGAGAAAGGAGGCAACGCGACACTGCTCATGCAATTTGATGAACACCATATCGTTCCCAGTCGGAAATCGAAAATCGAAAATGACAATTGATTCCAACCTGCCACGGACTGACTGACCACTGATTTGCTGACCTCCACCGACTACCGACTCCCGACGACCAATCTCTCGCGCAACCAGCTTGGTCTATTGGTGGTGAGGCCATCGAGGCCGGCCGCGGCGAGTTGTTTGGCTTTGGCGGGGGAATCGACGGTCCACGTATAAAGCTTGAGACGGGCGTCGTGAACCGCGCGGGCAAATTTCGCGTTGGCCGGGCCGCGTTGGTCGACGTCGAGCGCGTCGAGGTTGGCGGCCAGCGCCTGCTCGAGCAACCGCTCGACTTTCGGCGACCATCCATGCAGCGTGCGCCGAAAGGAAACCACCCAACCCGCCTCCAACTCGGGCAGCGCGAGCTTCACCGCCCGCATGGTCGGCAAAGAAAAGCCAATGGGCACCACTTGATTCGATTTCAAACCGGAGGCACGCACGTCGAGGGCAAAGGCCGGGAGGGATTCCGGACCGCACTTGAGCTCGACGTAAATCCGCTTGCCGGGCGGCACCGCCGCCAACGCTTCGCGCAGCGTTGGTATTCTCTCGCCGGCCCATTGTTCGCCACGCCACGAACCGACATCGAGCCGGCGCAATTCCACCAACGTTTGGTCGGCAACGGGTTTGCGAACCCGGCCCGTCTTGCCCGTGTCGCTATCGTGGATGACCACCAGATGGCCGTCCTGGGAAAGCTGAACATCGATCTCGACCGCGTCGGCCTTCTGTTTCCAGGCAAGTTGGATGGCCGCGAGGGTGTTTTCCGGCGCGTCGTGAGAAGCGCCGCGATGGGCGATGATCTCAGGGAGCATGCAGCTTCTTCCAAACGCGCAAGGCCTCCGAAGCCGACCATGCTTGAGCATCGCAACCGCGATGCGCGTGCGGCGCGTCGCCATCCACAATCTCCGGCAACTGCGTCAGACACCCCGCCTCCATCAGCTTGAGCATGCTGCCCAGATATTGCCGCGCCGCGGCGACCGCCGGCGGCGAAAAATCCCACGCCTGCGCCAAGGCCTCACAGAACACTGGGAACGTCCAGGTCCAAGCGGTGCCGTTGTGATAAGCCGGCTTGCGACGCGTGTCTTCATCGCCTTCATAGCGGCCCCAATAAGGAAACGCGGGGGTGTTGAGCAAATCGCCGTTGGCACTTTTCACTTCCAGGGGCAGCGAGACGGGCAATGGCGCCAGCGAGCGCAGCGCGCCGGGGATGACAAGATAGCGCAACGCGGCGTCAACTGTGCGGCGCGCCCGATCGCCGCCCAGCACGCCCAGGCTGACGGCAAAGAGCGAATTGGAACGAAGGGCGTCGTCCACGGTGGCATTGGCGGCCGCTTGCCCGGGTCGCGCGCGAAGCAGGTCCGCCAGGCGCTGTTCACGGTCGAGCCAGAACAATTCGTTCATCGAACGTTCGGCGCGTCCGGCCAGTTCCGCCCACCCTTCGCCCTCCGAAGGCTGGTTGAGGCGGGCCAATTGACGCAACAGCCGAACCCAAAGCACTTGAATCTCCACCGGATAACCCTCCCGTGGCGTGCCGGCCGGATAGTTGGTGTCCATCCACGTGAAATGACTCGGACTCCAAATCAGTCCCGAGGCGGCGTCCATCCGGATGCCGTTGGATGTGCCGCGCCGATAGCCTTCGCCGATACCACGCAACACATCCGCAATGGTGCGTCCGCGCGTATCGACGGCCAGTTGGTAAACGCTCGCCTCGGATGCCGCAAAATCCTCGACCACGATGCCATACCAAAGCGCCGCATCGCTCGTTTCCCGATTGCTGGCGTCCTCGCCATTGATGGTATTCGGCAGCGTGCCCTGCTCTTCAAATCGCCCGAAGACCCTCAACAACTCTTTGACTTGCTCCCTCATGCCGGCGGCCAGCAGACCACGGGCGGCGATGAGCGAATCCCGGCCCCAATCCAGGAACCAGGGATAACCGGCGATCACCGTCTTTTCCTCCCCGCGCCGGACCACGAAGGCGCGCAGGGACAAGGCCAATTGGCGGCCAAACCAATCCTCGCCAGGCAGGCCGCTCCAACGCATCGACTCGGCATTGGCAGACTCGCGCAAGGCGGCGAAACCGGTGATTTCCGCCGGCCCCGGCTCATGTGCCGGGTCATCCGCGGTCACGGTCAGAAATGTTTCAGTTCCCTTGGCCAACGGCAGCTCAAACCAGCCCGGACTGTAGGCATCCCCGCTGCCAACCTGCCCGCGCGATTGCTCGATGGGATGCGTGATGCCATCGCACCATTCGGGCTGATGATGAAATGCGCCGCCGTCCGAGTAGACACGCAACTGCCGCTCCCGCGCGGGCGTAAACTCAAAACCAGTCCGGCGCGCCAGCAGATGAGTGTGGCTGTTGAAGTGGTGGTCTGCCCCGCCGTTGTGGTGAGTCTCCGAATGGAAATTGCGATCCTCGATATCGACGCGAACAGTTAACGCCACCCGGCACTCCGGCGCCAAGTCCCGTCCGACCGGGACTGGACCAGCGGGCCGCTGAAAGTGCAGCACGGTCGTGTTGTGCCCTTCGAGCATGTCCACCGTGAGAAGAATCTCGACGGCGCGATCGTCGCCGGCCGTGGCGACAAACCGCCAGCGCGCCGGCGGACCGGGGATGAACTCGGCAAGATTTTGCAGGTCCAGCGGGCTCAGGAATCCGTCCGCGTTTACCCAGACCCGCACGCGTTTGGCCAGGATATGGCGATCCACCGGAATGGTCGGGTGCAGGTTAGCGCCCAACAGACAATCGTATTTCGAATCAATGCGTCCCAGGTCGACGGCCAATCGCGCCATGCCGCCGCGTCCGTTTGTTAACAGGACGTTCGGACCCACCGGAACCGGCCGCGCCTTCAGCGCTTCGGGCGACGCGGCGCCGGGCGTGAGCTGTTGGGGCAGGCTGATGACTTCCAGGGTGGCCTCGATGTGCGGGTCACTCTCGGCGTATCGTTCCAGGCTCAATACCGCCGACCCCTTCGGCTGCCCGGGCACAAAAGCCACCACGTGCCGGTTCCGAATCCGGATCGATTGCGCATTTTGGGCTGGCACCCCGCCGGTCACGCGCAAGCTGGCTCGGAATGGCACCGTATCTTCGAGCAGCAACCAATGCTCGGCCGGCAGCAACGTCACGCGACGACGCGACACCAGGTCCCACGTGACGACCTGCGGAAATTGTTTCCGGCCCAGGGCCGCCTCCAGCGCGGCGATGACATCTTCCTTCACCAAGGCCGGCTCCAATTGGCTGACGGCGGCCAGGAATTCGGCCGGACCGGCTTCGACCAGGGCCGCCATGCGGCGCCAGTCGAATGCGCTGATGTCGCGCACGCGGATGCGGCGGCTGATCATGGTGATGGCCCAGGCGGACTGCGCATGGGATTCCCGGTAGCGCTCACCGCTCAAGCCCCGCGGCGATGTGGTGGCGGCAAGACAAAAGCATTGGCCGCCCTGCAGCGAGAACTCCACGTGGTTCGTGCTTTCGCGCAGTTCCGGCCCCGGACTTCCCAGCAAATCGAGCCGGGGCGAACCCAAGCGCTCGAAGGCCGCGCGCTCCAGCTTCAAGGTATGCGCGTTGCGCGCGTCCGTGTTCACCATCACCAGCAGACGATCGTCGCCTTCCGACGAAATGCGGCTCAGCGCGAACACATGATCTTCCGGACGGCTGAGGCGTTTCAAGGCAGCGCCGTCAAAGAAACAGGGATGCTCGGTCAGCAGCCGGTTCAGGCGAGCCAGCTCAGAGATGATATTCTGCGGATTATCCCAGGAGAGCCCGCGGCTTTGGTGGACCTGCAATTTTTCGACGGCGAGCCACTCGACGCCGCAGGTGAAGCCGAACCCGCCGCTGGCGCTGGCCAGGCCGCATAGCTGGTTGCGCAGCAGCGACCACTCCCGCCCGAGCCGGGCGAGCCGATCATTGTCATGGGTCTCGCTGTAATGCACGTAGAGCCCGATGCGTTCGCTCTGGCGCATGGCATAGTCGAGATAACCCGCCACTTCCTGGCGCGAATGGTTCTGGAACAGCTCCGAGTACGCCCATTGCATCCCGCCTTCGGTGAGCAGATTTTCCGTCGCTAGCCAGGAGCCTCCCAGACCTTCGAGCAAAAAAATCGTGTCGGGGAACTCATGCAGCACCCGCGCGGTGATGTACCGCCAGGCCGGCACGGGAATCTTGTAGCCGGCATCGCAGCGGAAACCGTCGACCCCACGCCGGCACCATTCGAGAAAGACCTCCGCCAGATGTTCCCACAAGGCCGGCGCGCGATGGTCGAGTTCAACCAAATCTTCCCACACGACACCCCATGCGCCCGGGCACACAAACGAGCCCTTCGAATCGCGCAGATACCATTCCGGGTGATTTTCCTGCAAGGTGCTGCCCCAGCCGGTGTGGTTGATGACCACGTCCAGGAACACCCGGGCGCCGCGGGCGTGCGCCGCCCAGGTCAATTCCCGAAACTGATCCACCCCGGTGGTTTTCTTGTCGAAGACAACCAGCGCCGGGTCGATGGCCAGCAGATCCTGCACGGCATACGGGCTGCCGAACCGTCCGAACCGCGCATAGGTCGTGGGCGTGGGGTTGATGGGCAATAAATGGAGAACGCGGCAACCCAGCCGGTCGATGATGTGCGGCAGGTGCTCGATCAGATCCCGCAACTTCCCGGAAGGCGGGATCACGGTGTAACCGTCCTCATCCAGGCTCGCCAAAACGTGCTCGAGCTTTTCATCCACCGTGCTCTTCGCCGTGCGCGAGTCGCCAAACATTCGCGGGAAGGCACAGTAAATCGTGTTGGCCGTCCGATAGGCGTCCGGATGCACGCTCACTCCAAAGTCGGGGCCTTCCGGCCAATACTGCCGCCCATTCTCGTCCACCGCATACGCCTTGGCCTTGAAAAATCCTGTCTCCGTCAGCGACAAGCAGTGGGTCCAGACTCCGTTGCGGCATTTCATCGGCACGTCGCGCCAGGCGGCCTGCGCCAACGGAAGCCGGCCGGCCTGGGCGAGAATGATCTCGCGGCGCAGCGAGTCACCGCGCCCGATATTGGTGCGCAGGCGGGCCTGCCACCCTTCGGGCAAGGGACCCCCGCCCACAGAAAGGCGGAAGGATATTTGATCTCCGACAAATCGGAGCAGGCGCTCGCCTGGTTCAGGGGTCATCACCAACGGTTGCATTGCTACATAATGGCCCCGCCCCGCGCGGGCCTGCACTGCGGCCAGAGTCACCGACCCGAACCGTCTTGGCAATGGCGATTCGTCCGGAACCGAGAATTCCAGTCGCTCAACCGCCAGGGGCGCTGCTTATCTCCGCCCCTAAACGGAAGAACTGCGCCAGTACTTGAGCCGGCCACTCGCCATTCGCCACTCGCCATTCGCCAACCGGCAATGTAACGGCTTCCGCGAACTCGGCCCCTTCCCCAAGCACGCGCTTCACGATCGTGAGGCGGAATACCTCGTTCGGCATGCGCATGTTTTAGCCAAGCGCCCCGCCGGATGAAACTGCAAAGTGTCCGACCCTGGGTGGTAAACTGACTGCCGCCTACCAACCGTTCGCCTGAAAAAACTCGTCCAACGCGCGTTGCACGTCCCGGCCGTGTTGCTCGACATCCACCGACTTGGAGGTGAGCTCTCGGAATTGCGCGCCGGGGATCACTCGGGCCAGCTCCTCGGCATACTCGAAGGGATGGATCGGATCCAGGCGGTTGCCCAGCACCAGCGTCGGCACCCGCACGCTCGCCCAACCCGCCCGCTCCGGATGCGGCCGGTCCCGGATAATCTGCTCCAGCCGCGGCGCGCGCTCCGTCACGTCCTTCGCTTGAAATTGCGTGGCTAACGACTTCGCCACGTCCGGCCATTTGGCCAGCGCCTCGGCATACTCGGGTGACTTTTTAAATTCGACCAGGCCCGCCTCCGGTCCGTAGTCGCGCAGCAGGGCGGCGATGCGCGTGAACATGCGCACGTTCCATGGGCACGGCGCTTCCAGCCACGCTGGACGCGAGAGCACGAGACCCATCACGCGTTCGGGCCAGCGCAACGTAAAATGCAACGCCAGCGCGGCGCCCATCGAAATCCCGCCCATGATGACGCGGTCCACGCCGACTTGCTCGAGGAACGCCTGCAGGTCTTCGCCGAACACGCGGAAACAAAGCTTCTCCGGCGGGCCCATTGGCGTCGTGCGCCCGTGTGCGCGCGCATCGAATGCCAGCAGCCGAATCCCCGCCGGCGGACGAAACAAACCGAACGGCTGTGTGACATCGCCTCCCAACCCATGCTGAAACACAAACGGCACGCCCTCGCCCGCTTCGTCGAAGTGGAATTGGATCTGGTCGTGAACGAACAGTGGCATGGCTGGGGCAGATTAAGAGGACCAGCCGTTCCCTCAGCGAGCAGTTTTTTGAGGGTGTCGTGGACGGAGCGCATTCGGGCACGGCCCCGACGCGGGACGTAGCGCAGGCTTCCAAGCCTGCTGTAGCGCAGGTTTCCAAACCTGCGAAGTGTCCGAGTTGCACGAAGCCGTCCGAATTTTCTTATCGTGTCCGCACTGACGAGAGAAGCTGGCGATGCGGTATGATATGCAACTCCTCGCGCTCGGACGGCCACTTCGATTCATGAGCGGCGATGCCAAGCGGTCACTCCGCAGGTTTGGAACCCTGCGATACAGCAGGCTTGGAAGCCTGCGCGACATCGCGGACGAACGCCAGGCTCCGGGCGGCGTCCGCTTCCTCAAAACCGTGCAGAATCAACGGCCCGTCAAACGCGTATTGGCGCAGCAGATCGAGATAACGCCTCCAATCGAGCACGCCGGCGCCAATGGCCAGGCCACCGGCGTGACCGGAGGCGCCAAGTTCCTTGGCGTGTGCCAAGGCCAACTCGCCGCCGAGCAGAGCAAACGCTTCGCCAACAATTTCATTCGCCCGCGCCTGCTCGCCACTCGGGACCAAGTTCGCCGGGTCGAAAATAATCTTGAGCCGGGGTGAGCGCATCTCGTCCAGCAATTGACGCGCCCGCTTGGCCGAACTCACCACGTTGCCAAGCTCCGGTTCGATGCCCAACACGAGCTGATGACGCTCCGCGACTTCCAATGCGCTCGTCAGCGTTTCCGCCAAATCCCGCCAGGCCTCCCTCGCGCTGTTCCCGGGATGCGGCCGCCACATGTCGGTGGCGTCGCGCGTGCCGGTGCATAATGTGACCAATGGACAGCCCAATGCCGCGGCGGCGGCGGCCACCTGCTCAAAACGCCGCAAGCCGTCTCGGCGCTGCGGCCGCTCGGGATGGCACATATTGAACGTCCCCGACAACGCCGCGATCTCGCAGCCATAGTGGCGCGCGGCCTGAGCAATCCGCTCGCAAATACCGGGCGGCAGCGCGTCCGGCATACTCGGCAACCCGGCGCAGGCGAGATTGAATTGCACGCAGCCGACTTCGAGGCGCGCCACGGCGGCAAAGACCTCCTCCACCATGGGTCGCGCGAACGTTTTTGCGAAGATGCCGAGTTTCATGCCGTCGGCGGCGTATCAGACCGAGTCAGCAAACTTTTGCATTTGTTCTTCCTGTTTCGCGATGCTGGAGACGAGTCGGAATTGCGTGCGGGTCCGATCCAGGTTGTGGAAAGGCCGATGCACACGGAAATAGCTGTCGCCACTGAGGAAATCGGTCAGAAACCGAATGCCAATGGTGAAGGTAATCAGCTTGCCGGCGAAGGCGATCAAGGCGCGCTCGCTTTTGCTGAGGAACGGGCCGGCGGTCTCGAGATAACCCCGCGCGAGGGCTTTGAACATCGGCAGGCGCATCTGCACTTTGGCCAGGTCGAGTTCGTCTTCAAGCGTCGGGCTGGTGGTGGTGCGCACCATGTCGCCAAAATCGTAGAGGGCGCACCCGGGCATCACCGTATCGAGGTCTACCACGCACATCGCCTGCCCCGTCACCACGTCGAGCATGACATTGTTGAACTTGGTGTCGTTGTGCGTGATGCGCTCCGGGATCCGTTTTTTGGCCAGCCCATTCAGGATCACATCGACGATCTTTTCCTGCTGGATGGCAAACTCGATCTCTTTGCGCGCTTCCTTGGCGCGGTTGGCGTGGTCGACATCGATGGCTTTCTGCAGCGCCTCGAACCGCTTGCGTGTGTTGTGAAAATGCGGAATGGTTTCCGCCAGGCGTCCGCCGGGAAGATCCACCAGCAGCCGTTGAAAATCGCCAAACGCCTTTCCCGCCTCGTAGGCCTGGTGGGTCGTCTCCACCGCCTCAAACGTCCGCACCCCTTCCACAAACACCAACGTCCGCCAGCATTCCCCGTCCCCGTTCCGATAATACGGCGCGCCTTGCCGCGTCGGTATCACCGTTAGCGTCCGGCGCGACGCATCCCGCGCGCCCGTTTCCACCAGCTTTTTCCGTTGATGCGAGGTGACGCGGACGAAGTTGCTCATCACCGCATCGGGGTTTTTAAACACATGCGTGTTAATCTTTTGATGCACATACCGGACCTGAATGCCGCCCTGATTGTAGGTGGCGATATAGGTTTCATTGATGTGCCCGATTTTGCAGGGCTCGGCATGCAGCAGATCGCCATAGATCTGAAACTGCCTTGAAATATCGAGCAGCTTCGATTCCTGGTAATTGTTCATAAGTCGGCGGGAGTGGAATCAGGGTTGGATGAATGAGAGAAAAACGCGTCGCAACGGCGGGTCAAACGGCTCCGCGGACGTCGGCCAGGCCGACGCGCTCGCCAGATTCGGACGAGCGGGCGATGGCGATCAACGCGCGCATGGCGGCTGTCCCATCATCAACATTGGCCCCAAGCTGCGCCGCGCCGTTCAGGATGCAGTCGGCGAAGCTTTCCAGTTGCAGCTTGTAGGTGTAGGCATCTTCGCCCAGCGGACGGCGAAAGGACTGGTCACGATTGGAGAAACATTCCACGAGGCTGGTTTTGTGATACCACGGCAGAAAGACCTGGCCCTTCACGCTCCCGTGTTCGCCGTGAATTTGAAAGCCCTCCTCGAAGTCGCCCCGAACCGGAATGGTCAAATCCAGATGCCCCAGTGCTCCCGAAGCGAGCTCGACCTCCACGAACCAGCAAAACGCGTTGAACCGTTCGAGCAGCCGGCAGCGCACACTGCGAATCTCTCCGGCCAGAAAACGCGCCGTGTCCACCAAATGACTGGCATGCGTGAGGATGAAATACCGGCGCTTATCCGCCTTGGGATTGCCCGTCGGACGTTTGGCCAAGGCGCTTTGCTGCACCACAGGCTGGAGGTTGTCCGTCATCGTGTAGCGATACGCGCTGTCCCAATACCACGCCTTGAACGAAAGCAACGGCCCCATCTCCTCCTGAATGAACCGGCGCGCAAAGGCAATGCCCGGATCAAAACGGCGATTGTTCCCAATTTGCAAAACGTGTCCGGACTGCCGCACTTCCTTCGCCAGCTGCTCACACTCCTCCACGCTGACGCCCAATGGCTTTTCCACCAACACATGCTTGCCCGCCGCAATCGCCTGCCGGGCCAGCGGCACATGAAATTGGTCCGCCACTCCAATGAGAACCGCGTCAATCTCCGGACTCGCCAGCATCTCGCCGTAATCGCGGTACGCCGCGGACGGTCGGTGCAGCAGCGTCATGCGTTCCCGCAGATCATCGGCGCTGTCGCAAATGGCTGCCAGCTCGACGTTCCGCGCCTTCCGCGC
>Ga0070686_100000416_pt1 | contig 26875 bp, 29 predicted proteins | sample KBSS23LmetaG_FD_65654 | JGI IMG/M metagenome (GOLD analysis project Ga0070686, IMG submission 65654) | Switchgrass rhizosphere microbial communities from Kellogg Biological Station, Michigan, USA - KBS S2-3L metaG | ecosystem: Host-associated > Plants > Roots > Rhizosphere ... | reverse complement strand
TTGACCCACCCTGAAGCCGCGGTGCGCCGCTACATCGATGCGTTCAACAAAGGCGACGTTCACGTTGCGCGGCACACCGATCACCCAGGCCGGCGCCATCTTGACGACGGCGCTTCCAAGATCGATGGCGAATGGCGCCTCGCTGCGTGGGCATGGGCCAAAGGCACGCCAGCTGCCGTTTGACGAGGCTGGTGGCCGGAGACGATACTCGGCTCGCTCGTCCGCGAATCGATTCCTGACGTCAAGCCGATGCCGTCTGTCGAGGAGCTGCTCGGCGACGTTCGCCACGGTGTGCGGTCGATGCGACGCTCGCCGCTTCTGGCGTCTGTCGTGATCCTCACGACGCGCTCGGCATCGGCGTGAACGCCGCCATCTTCTCGGTCGTCAACGCTGTCCTGCCTACAACCTCTTTCTCATCGGTCGGCTCAAAAGACGGCGGCGAGCATCCTGGTAGTGTCCGGCTTCAGCCGGACCCGTGGCACCTCGCGGACGTTCAGCATTCTGCGAGACGCTGAAAGCTGAGTCGGCATGCTGGTTACAGTCCAGCTAATGGAGTTCAGCGGACAGGTGCGCATGCTTTTGTGCACAATAAATCTCTGACGTGAAGCACTCACCCAGTTGCCTGATGGCTCGCACGCCATCGGATTTCTCCATCGATCACTGATGACGATCCGCCCACCCGATCCGACGCTGAGGCTCGCTGCGATCATTGAATCGTCCGACGATGCGATTGTCAGCAAAGACCTGAACGGGATCATCACGTCCTGGAACAAAGGCGCCGAAGCGTTGTTTGGCTACAGCGCCGAAGAGGCGATCGGACGATCGATCACGATGGTGATCCCGGCGGACCGGTTGTCGGAAGAAGACATGGTCCTGGGACGCATTCGCCGCGGCGAACGCATCGAACACTTCGACACGATCCGCCAGCGCAAGGACGGCACGCTCGTCCCGATCTCGCTGACCGTATCGCCGATTCGCGACGCCGGCGGCACCATCGTCGGCGCCTCGAAAATCGCCAGGAACATTTCCGATCGCCGGCGGATCGAGACGCAGCTCGAAGAGCTGCAGCGCCGCCTCATGGCGCTCGCCGTCGCGTCGGCATCGATCCTCGGTTCGCCTGATGCCGACGCGGTCGCGGCAAAGGCGATTGACCTGGCGCGCGACGTGTTCGCGGCGGACGGCTACGCGTTGTGGCGTGCCGACGCGGCAGGCGCGTGGCGGATCGTGCGGTCGTACGGAATCTCGAACGAGTTCGCGTCACGGGCGATCACCCGCGCGGTCGATGAGACTGCCGGCCGCGTACCCTTCTCCGAACCGCTGGTGTGTGAAGACGTCCAGACGACGCCGATGCTCGCCGACTTGCGCGATGCGTATGCGCGCGAGGGCATTGCGTCGATGGTCGTCTTTCCGTTGACCATCCGCGGCGAGAGGTCCGGCACGATCGTCTTCTATTCGCATCGTCGCGCCAGCTTCAGCGCGGTTGACGTACAGGTCGGCGCGGCGCTCGCCAACCTGGTGGCGGCGGCGACGACGACGGCCGACCTGTACGATGAACAGCGGCGGGCGCGGGAAGCGGCGGATCACGCGAGATCTCAGGCGGCCTTCCTCGCCCAGGCGGCAACGGTTCTCGGATCGTCGCTGGATTACGAACAGACGCTCCGATCGGTCGCCACGCTCGCAGTCCCGGCAATCGCCGACTGGTGTGCGGTGGACATCGTCGGCGATGCGCTCAAGCTGCAGCGGATTGCCGTGGCCCACGTCGATCCCGGGAAAATCCAATTCGCACGGTCGCTCGAGGACCGCTACCCCGCCGACCCGAACGCGCCTGGCGGCGTCCACGAAGTGATCCGCTCCGGGAAGCCGGCCTATATGTCGCGCATTCCGTCGGCGCTCCTCGAAGCTGCGGCGCGCGATCAGGAACACCTGCGAATCATCCGTGAACTGCAGCTGACCTCCTACATGTGCGTGCCCTTGACCGCGCAGGGGCGTGCGATCGGCGCGATCACGTTCGTCAGCGCGGAATCCGGCAGGGAGTATTCGGAGGCGGATCTTCGCTTCGCACAGGAGCTGGCGGTGCGGGCGTCGCTCGCCGTCGAAAACGCCCGCGCCTACCAGCGGGCCAACGACGCCAGTCGATTGAAAGACGAGTTTCTGGCGACGCTCTCGCACGAACTGCGCACGCCGCTGAATGCCGTGCTCGGCTACGCGCGGATGATGCGGACGCAGACGATCACGCCTGACAAGGCGAAGACAGCCTGGGATGTCGTCGAGCGCAACGCCACCTCGCTCCAGCAGATCATCGAAGATGTGCTGGACGTCTCCCGCATTGTCGCCGGCCGGCTGCGGTTGAACGTCGCGGCCGTCGATCTGCCCGCCATCCTCCGCGAGGCGATCGCGACCGTCACGCCGGCGGCCGATGCGAAAGGCGTCCGGGTCGAGACCATCATCGAGCCGCTGACCGCGTCGATATCCGGCGACGCCAGCCGACTGCAGCAGATCGTCTGGAACCTGCTCTCCAATGCGATCAAGTTCACGCCGCGCGGCGGCAAGGTCCAGCTGCGCCTGTCTCGCGTCAACTCGCATGTCGAGGTGACGGTCAGCGATACCGGCCGCGGTATATCGCCGGACTTTCTGCCGTATGTGTTCGAGCGATTTCGTCAGGCGGACGCCAGCTTCTCACGCGAGCACGGCGGTCTGGGACTGGGGCTGGCGATCGCCAAACAGCTGGCGGAGCTGCACGGCGGCACCATCAGCGCATCGAGCGGCGGCCCGGGGACGGGCGCGACCTTCACGCTGAAGCTGCCGTTGATGATCGTTCATCAACAGCCGTCGGAGGCGGCCCGGCTGGAGCATCCGCACATCGAACGGAGCGCACCGGCGCTGGAGTCGGCGCCTCGCCTTGACGGCGTGCACGTCCTGGCCGTCGACGACGAGGCCGATTCGCTGAATCTGCTGCGAACGGTGCTGGAGAGCGCCGGTGCGTCGGTGACGACCGCGCATAACGCCGCCGACGCCATCGATGCGATTCAGGCCCACCGGCCCGACGTGCTCGTGGCGGACATCGGCATGCCGGGCATGGATGGACTTCAGCTGATTCGCACGATCCGCCAGATGGAGGAACCGCTCCGAAGTACGCCGGCCGCCGCGCTCACGGCGTATGCCCGCTCACAAGATCGGATCACCAGCCTGGCCAGCGGCTTTCACATGCACCTGGCCAAGCCGATTGATCCGCTCGAACTCATCGTCGCGATCGCGACGCTCGCTCCGGGACGGTTGAACGCGCCGTAGCGCAGTTTCTTCGTAGTGTCCGGCTTCGCCCGGACCAACGACGGTCCGCCTAAAGGCGGACACTACATAGAAAGAAATGCGCTCTAGTGTTTATAGGTGAGCGACAGCACGGCGTACGCGGTCGCTGCGTCGCTCATGAATTTGCCCGGGTCGGACTCCAGGTCGCGCTTCTTGTTGGGAGAAACCGCGATCCAACGTCCGGTCGCCCGGTCCTGGTTGCGGCGCAGCCAGTCAAGGCCCTTGTTCACGTGGGCATCCGACGCGGCCGCGCCCGCCGACTGCAACGCCAGCGTGGCCAGCGCCGTCGCGAAACCGTCGGTGTGCGTGTCGCTCTCGGTGTTGTCCATTCGCGTGTACGAGCCGAGCGCAACCGTGCTCCATCCGCCATCGGGTTGCTGGAGCGCGAAGACGGCGTCCATGGTGGCGCGGCGCTGCTCGGCGGTGAGGAGATCGGGAACGCGGCCGGAGGCCCACAGCCCGTACAGTTGGTTCACCAGCGACACGGTGCCGTGCTGACGCTGGAAGTACCCGCGAAGAGCCTTCACCCGCTCGGTGTTCTCCGGCGCGTTGATGTACCCCTCTGGCGCCGAACCGATCGCCAGTGCCGCCATCGACGCGCCGAAGTACGGTGAGTTCGGCGACTCCCACGGATCCATCTTGAAGTTCAGCCATGTCCACGCGCCGGCTTCCGGACCGGTCTTCATCTGCAGCGCCCACATCACGTCGAGCGCGGTGCGCGCGTCGTCGGTCAGTTTGCCAGCGACGGCGTCGCGGCGGCTCAGCACCAGCGCGTTCATCACCGACTCAATCGCGCGCGACTCACTGGTCTTCGGAATACCGCGGGTCTGGTCGGGATACCACGGCTCCACCTCGCGCCAGTTCCTCGCCCGGGTCAGGAGATTGCCGAGGATCTTTTCCTCCGCTGCCGACGGACCACGTTCGCCGAGCAGCCCGCGCAGTTCAGGACGTGCGAGCGCGTAGGGAAGGGTCGTATGGCACGACATGCAATAGGTTCCGCGGTCGCGCGCAGCGTTAGGCCATGTCGTCCACCATGTGGCCCGTCCGTCGAGGTACGCCGCGGCGGCTTTCGCATCCCATTCAGGGGGATTCGCAGCGGCCCGGGCGTTCAGCGAGCTCCCGATGGCGATGACGACGAGCCCGGCAACAGCTGCCGGAAGCACGTATCGAAGCGAACCCTTCATGTGACCCTCTCGCGTGGTGCGCGAATCAGCCGACGCGGACGTAGCCGCGCGACTGCAGATTCACCATCGTGACCATCGCCCAGAGGTCGGCCTGGACGCCGGGCAGCAGCTGCGACGGATCGACCTTCTTGCCCATCAGGCCCTGTCCGCACACACGCAGCTCGACGCCCGCTTCGTGCAGCTCCTTCAGCACGGCGATGTTCGGGTTGTCGACGCCGTTGTGCCGCGCCTTGTAGACCTCGTTCGAGAACACCGCGTCGCCGCCGCCCTGATGAAACATGATGGCGATATGGCGGTTCTTCGCCGGCACCCCGTTGTGCGCCAGCGTGTTGAGGTACAGCCCAACCATCTTCAACGTCGGGTGCACTTCGTCGTCTTTCACTTTCGCGCCGGCGGAAAACACGACCTTGTAGTTGGTGTTCGGATCCGGCGGTTCCTTCGCGCCGGGAAAGTCCTTCGCCGCTTCCGCGCTGGCCACCGGCAGCTTCGGATCAACCGCCCGCGCGGCCTCGGCACGGGCCGCGTATCCTGCCGCGACCACCCCGCCGGCGAGCGTGGTCATCATCGTTCGTCTGTTCATGGCGCCTCCGTCCATCGCATAACCCTATACTGAATCGAGCCCATCCGCCGGGGGAATTTGCGGTTCTCCCCTCCAGGCGCAGCATCCAAAGGCCGTTCACGCATTTGCGGAGCGCCCTTTGCACCATCGCGATTTCTCGAAGGAGCCCACACACACCATGCAGAAACGCACGCTCGGCACGACCGGTCTCGACGTGTCCGCCCTCGGCTTCGGCTGCATGGGCATCAGCTTCGGCTACGGTCCCGCTGCTCCCCGCCAGGACGGGATCGCGATCATTCGAGCCGCCGACGACGACGCCCCATGGGGTTGAAGAAGATCGGGTTCCTGTCGTTCGGACACTGGTCCGACTCGTACGGTTCGCAGGTGCGATCGGCGGGCGATTCGCTGCTCCAGTCGATCGAGCTGGCGGTCGCGGCCGAGCAACTGGGCGCCGACGGCGCGTACTTCCGCGTGCACCATTTCGCGCGGCAACTCGGCTCGCCGTTCCCGCTGCTTGCGGCCATCGGCGCGCGAACGCACACGATCGAAATCGGCACCGCCGTGATCGACATGCGCTACGAGAACCCGCTCTACATGGCCGAGGACGCCGGCGCGGCCGACATCATTGCCGGCGGCCGGTTGCAGCTCGGGATCAGCCGCGGCTCGCCGGAGCAGGTCGTCGACGGGTGGCGGCACTTCGGCTACGCGCCGGCAGCAGGTGAAAGCGACGCCGACATGGCACGGCGTCATGCGGAAACGCTGCTCGAGGTCCTCAAGGGGGACGGGTTCGCGAAGCCGAACCCGCGGCCGATGTTTCCCAATCCGCCGGGGCTGCTCCGCGTCGAGCCGCACGCGGAAGGCCTGCGCGATCGGATCTGGTGGGGCTCCAGTTCGAACGCGACCTCGCGGTGGGCGGCGAAGCTCGGCATGAACCTGCAGAGCTCGACGCTGAAGGATGACGAGAGCGGCGAGCCGCTGCACGTGCAGCAACGCAAACAGATCGACGCCTATCGTCAGGCGTGGCAGGAGGCGGGACACCGGCGCGAGCCGCGCGTGTCGGTCAGCCGCAGCATCTTCGCGCTGGTCGACGACCGCGATCGCGCCTACTTCGGCCGCGACACGCGCGACCATGATCAGATCGGCTACATCGACGCCAGCACCCGCGCCATCTTCGGCCGCTCGTACGCGGCCGAACCTGGCGTGCTGGTCAGGGAACTGGCGGCCGACGAGGCGATCGCGGCCGCCGACACGCTGCTCCTGACGGTGCCGAACACGCTGGGCGTCGACTACAACGCGCACGTGATCGAGAGCATCCTGAAGTACGTCGCCCCCGAGCTCGGTTGGCGCTGACAGCGATCCCGGCACGCCTGGAGCGGATTTCACTTCTCTGTCGTGTCCGCCTTCAGGCGGACCGTCGGTGGTGCGGCTAACGCCGGACACGACGAACAAATCGAAAACGCGCTAGGCGGCAGGCGTCAAGCCGTCGCCCTGGCGCAGCACTTCCCGCGCCCGGCGCAGCGCGGCTTCGATCGTCGGAGCAAGATTGGCGTCGCCGATGTGCTCGTGGAACTCGGCGCGCTCCATCAGACGGGCGGGCTGATCGCGCATGCCGCAGAGAATCAGCGTGCGGCCGCTACGGTGGAGAAGATCGGCGAAGTGCTCCAGCGCGTGAAGGCCGGTGCCGTCGATCGCCGTCATATTGCGCAGACGCAGAATCACGACTTTTGGAAATCTCGGCAGGTCGTGTTCGAGTTCGACCAGCTTGTCGGTCGCGCCAAACAGAAACGGGCCGTGAATGCGGTAGATGGCGACGTTCTCGGGAATCTCGTGCAGTTGAAGGCTGTGGGCTCTGCCGTGGTCGATGTACTCCGGGGTGACGAGCGCGACGGTGGTCGTGGTCGTGACGCGGCGGATGTACAGCAGCGCAGCGAGGACCATGCCCATCTCAACGGCCACTGTTAAATCCGCGAACACCGTCAGCGAAAACGTGATGAACCAGACCGCCGCTTCGGCCGCGCCCAGCTTCACCACTTCCGGAATCTCGCGCCACTCGCCCATGTCGTAGGCGACGATCATCAGGATGCCGGCAAGAATGGCCAGCGGGATGTGTCGTGCCAGCGGAGCGGCAAACAGCAGGATCAGCAGCAAGGTCACGGCGTGCGTCATGCCGGCGATCGGCGTGCGCGCGCCCGAGCGAATGTTGGTTGCCGTCCGCGCGATCGCGCCAGTCGCCGGAAGGCCGCCAAAGAGCGGCGACACGACGTTGGCGATCCCCTGCGCGGTCAGCTCGACATTCGGGTCGTGGCGATCTCCCGACATGCGATCCGAGACGACTGCAGACAGCAGCGATTCGATCGCGCCAAGCATCGCGACCGTCAAGGCCGGAGAGAGCAGCGTCAGAATCAGGTCTGCCCGGAATCGCGGCAGCTGGAACGCCGGAAGACCGCTGGGAACACCGCCGAACCGCGTGCCGATCGTCTCGACGGGAAGGCCGGCGCCGACGGCAACCGCCGATCCGACGAGCAGCACCAGAATGCTGCCGGGAATCCGCCGCGACAGCATGCGCAGCACCAGGATCACGACGACCGTGGTGATTGCGAGCGCGGTCGCGGTGCCCGACGCCGTACCGGCGTGCGCGACGAGGACTTTCGCGCGGCCGAGGAAATCACCCGGCACACCGGGCACGCGCAGGCCAAAGAAGTCGCGCACCTGCGTGCTCGCGATCAGGACGCCGATGCCGTTGGTGAACCCGATGACCACCGAACGGGGGATGAACTTGACGGCCGTGCCCAGGCCGGTGACGCCGAGCAGAATCAAGATGACGCCGGCCATCAGCGTGCACATGAACAGCCCGTCGAGGCCGTAGACGCTGACGATTCCCGCGACGACGACCACGAACGCGCCGGTCGGCCCGCCGATCTGGGTGCGCGAACCGCCAACTGCCGAGATGATGAACCCGGCAACCACGGCGCAGTAGAGGCCGTTTTGCGGCGGCACACCCGAGGCAATCGCGAACGCCATCGCCAGCGGCAGTGCGACCAGTCCGACGGTCACGCCGGCCACGAGATCATTCAGAAACGCGTCCGCGGAATATCCGCGACGGAGCGTTTCGACCAGTTTCGGCAGCGGCACCGATTCCCGCAGCATCATCGCTTTGATATTAAGATATTATTATATATTGAAACTATGGCAGCTCACGGCACGCGACCGGCCGCAGATCCTGCGGTCGGCAATCTCCAGGTGTTCAAGGCCGGGTTCTTTCGCGCCCTGGCGCATCCCGTGCGCATCCGCATTCTGGAGCTGCTCGTGAAGGGAGAGCGCAGCGTCCAGGAGCTGCAGGAGGTCCTTGGCCTCGAGCAGCCGGTGGTCTCGCAGCAGCTGGCGGTCCTCCGCTCGAACAACATCGTGTCAGGTCGCAAGCAAGGCGTCAGCGTCCGCTATGCCGTGCTCGATCCGCTGATCGGGACGCTGCTGGACACGGCGCGTCAGATCTTCAACAACCACCTCGTCGGAAGGCGAGACCTGCTCCGCCAGCTCAAACGCGAGGGTCGCCGGCGATAGCGCGTCCGTCACGCGCCGAGCTCACGGTGGCGTGGGTTTTGCGATTCGATCCCATGACGACGCCGGATATGGACCAGCCTGCCTGATCGCGCCACGTCAGAGCACACGCCGCGAAGCAGGAATGATCGAATCCAGGGAGACGAAGCATGGCCAAACGAAAAGCTGCCAAGCGCGAGTTGATCAACACCGGCACCGACAAGCGCTACGTGCGTCGCGGCCGCGCCGGAAAATTCAAGGAGTCGGACGATGTCGGTCGTTCGGCCGCGCAGGATCGCAAGCGGAGGGCCAGGGCGAAGGCGAAGCGGGGACAGGGGGACAAGGGCGACCGATAAGAATTTTCCCTGACTCTTCGCGCGCTCAGCGCCTGAAGAGCCACCGCACCATCACCGCCGTGGCGAGGAGCCACAGCACGATGACGAATGCCGCACCCAGCCGGCTCCTGGGCCGCGCATCGCGTCGTGCGGCCTCCGCTCGGAACTCGTCCATCAAACCGGCAGGAATCAACCGCACGGTCAGCAGGATGCCGGCCGGCACGATGATGAGGTCGTCGACGTAGCCGAGCACCGGTACGAAATCGGGAATGAGGTCGATGGGCGACAACGCGTACGCGGCGACCGCCGCCGCGATCGCCTTGGCGTACCACGGCACCCGCGGATCGCCTGCGGCAATCCAGATCGCGACGACGTCGCGCTTGATGTCGCGAGCCCATTGGCTGGCGCGCTGCAGCACGAGTTGATTGTAGGTCGGCGCTCGCGGCGACGAGGACGCCTCGATCCGCATGCTATGATGCGCATCGTGCGCGGCACGATCGGGACATGGCTCGCGGTCACGCTGCTGACCGTCGCGATCGGCCTGCAGGTCGTCGAGGCGACCGGCCACTGGGATCGATCGCTCCAGGACACGACCGACGAGGCCGTCATCGTCACCCTGGTCCTCTGCGTCGGCGCGGCACTGGTGGTCGCCGCGGCGACGCGTCCGCGCATCTCTCTGTCGGTGATTCACGCGCCGGTCGTCATTCAACTCGCCACGGCAACCGCGCGCCTCTGGCCGGTCGGCGCAGCGTCCGCCTCTAATACCAGCCCGCCTCTCAGCCTCCGCGTTTAGTACCAACGCGAATCGTCGTCGCGCAACCGCGCATCGATATCGCCGGAGGTCTATGCGTCGTCTGATCGTTGGCCTGTTCTGTCTGTTCACCGTGGCATCCGCCACTGCGCAGGAATCGACCGCACAGCTTCGCATCGAAGTGCGAACCGAAGCGGGTCCAGTTCGCGATGCCGAGGTCGTCGTCAACGGCACAACCCAGAAGACCGACGCGCAAGGCATCACCGCGTTCGTCATTCCACCAGGTCGTGCGGACATTGTCGTCGTCAAGGACGGTTTCGCGGCGTCCTCCGCATCGGTCGATCTCGCCGCCGGTCAGCGACAGACGATCGCGATCGATCTCAACCGCACCGCGGCGGTCGAGGAACACGTCACGGTGTCGGCGACGCGGACCGATCGCGGCATCGAGGACCAGCCGATGCGCGTCGAGGTCGTCGACCGCGAGGAGATCGACGAGAAGACAATGATGACGCCTGGCGATGTGGTGATGTTGCTCAACGAAACAGGCGGCATGCGCGTGCAGGCCACGTCACCGTCGTTAGGGGCCGCCAGCATCAGAATCCAGGGCATGCGCGGGCGGTACACCCGGTTCCTCTCCGACGGCCTGCCGCTCTTCGGCGAGCAGGTCTCGCTCGGCCTGATGCAGATTCCCCCGATGGATCTGGGCCGCGTCGAAGTGATCAAGGGGGTCGCGTCGTCGTTGTACGGCGCCGGCGCGATGAGCGGCGTCGTCAACCTGGTTTCGAAGCGTCCCACCGCCGCGCCGGAACGCCAGCTCCTGTTGAATGCGTCGACGAGGGGCGCAATCGACGGCGGACTCTGGTACGCAACCCCGTTGTCCGACAACTGGGGGGTGACGCTTCTCGGCAGCGTGAACGGCCAGGCACGCGGCGACCTGAACAGCGACAGCTGGGCCGATATTCCGCGATACGAGCGTGCGGTCGTGCGCCCACGCGTGTTCTGGGACGACAAGGCGGGGAAATCGTTTTTCGCGACGGCCGGCGGTACGTGGGAGAACCGGACCGGCGGCACGATGCCGGGCGAGGCGCTGCCGACCGGCGGCGAATACATCGAAGGCCTCGACACGCGGCGCGCCGATGTTGGATCCGCGTTTCAAGCGCTCGCCGCGAACGACGTCGTCTGGAGCGTGCGAGCGTCGTGGTCGACACAACATCAGGATCATCGGTTCGGCGAGATCACCGAGCGTGACGATCACGACACCGGATTTGCGGAACTCACCGCGAGGCGCGCGGTGGCGAACCATACGCTGGTCGGCGGCGTCGCCATCGAACGCGATCGGTTTCAGCCGATCGACACGCCGCAATTCGCCTACGCCTACACGACGCCGGGAGTGTTCGTCCAGGACGACGTCGACGTTGCCCGCTGGCTGGCGCTGTCGGCCAGCGCGCGTCTCGACCATCACAGCGAGTTCGGCACGTTCCTCAGCCCACGGCTCTCGGCGCTGGTTCGCAGCGGGCAGTGGTCGAGCCGCCTGTCTGTCGGCCAGGGATTCTTCGCACCGACGCCGATCACCGAAGAAACCGAGGCGGCCGGGCTCACCCGGTTGACGATCGCAGGACCGCTGAAGCCCGAGCGCGGAACGAACACCTCCGTCGATCTCACGCGTGTGGTCGGGCCGTTGTCGGCCACCGTCACCGGGTTCTATTCGCGGATCGTCGATCCTGTCGAGGTCGAACGAACGAACGTCTACGAGCTCAGGAACCTGGTGCAGCCGACCACCAACGCGGGCGTCGAAGCGATCGCGATCTGGAAGAGCGACGCTCTCTCGATCGTCGCGAACTACTCATACGTCCGAGCGAGGGAAACGACGGAGGAAGGACGCGTCGAGGTGCCGCTGACGCCGCGGCATAGCATCGGCCTCGACGGCGCGTGGGAAGTCGGCGACGTGTGGCGCGTGGGCATCGAGTGGTATTACACGGGACAGCAGCGGCTCGAGGCAAATCCGTATCGCACCGAGAGCGTCCCGTACAGCGTGTTCGGCATCCTCGCGAGTCGTCGGCTGGGGCGAGCGCTGCTGTTCATCAACGGCGAAAACCTCACCGACGTCAAACAGACCGACTCGGATCCGTTGCTGCGGCCGGCGCGCGGCATCGACGGCCGGTGGACCGTCGATGCGTGGGCGCCGCTCGATGGCCGCGTCATCAACGGGGGCGTACGCATCCGGTTCTGAGAACGGTTGACGTATTGAAAGGGTTCAGCGATGGAGATCAAGAGAGCCGGTTCGCAGCCGTCCGGCAAAGGGCCGGCGGATTGGTTCACGGGCACGGTGCGGATCGATCCGCTGTTTCAAGCCGCGGCTCCAGGGCGCGCCGGCGGCGCGGCGGTCACGTTCGAGCCCGGCGCCCGCACGGCGTGGCATACGCACCCGCTCGGGCAGACCTTGATCGTCACCGCCGGCGCTGGACGCGCTCAGCGCTGGGGCGGCCCGATCGAAGAAATCCGTCCGGGCGACGTCGTCTGGTTTCCGCCAGGCGAGAAGCACTGGCACGGCGCGGCGCCGACGACGGCGATGACGCACATCGCGGTGCAGGAACAGCTCGATGGCAAGCCGGTCGATTGGCTGGAACAGGTCAGCGATCAGCAGTATGAGGGGCGGTGACGCGATGCCGCACGTGATCGTGAAACTGTGGCCGGGCAAATCGGACGAGCAGAAGCGCCGGCTCACCCAGGCCATCACCGACGACGTGATGAACTTCCTCAACTGCGGAGAAGAATCGGTGTCGGTCGCGTTCGAGGAAGTCGGGGCCGGCGAGTGGGCCGAGAAGGTCTATCGACCTGACATCGTGAACAAGCCGGACACGATCTACAAGAAACCCGGCTACGAGATGTAAGCGGATCCTGCCCGTGGTCTCCGGCGGCGCAACGCGCCTGCAGGCCGGCGTGCACCTCGCAGTGCTCGCCGCGTACCTGGTTCTGGCGATCAGTCCCTGACTGCGGCGAAGACAGCGATGTTCCTTTACCTGACCACGACTGGCCGCGTCAGCGGGCAGCCGCGCGAAATCGAAATCTGGTTTACCGAGCGCGATGGGCGCTACTACCTGATCGCCGAGCATCGCGAGCGGGCGAATTGGGTCCGCAATCTCCAGGCACGGCCGCAGGTCACCGTACGCCTCGGTGATCGTCAATTCGATGCCACCGCCCGGATCGTCCGGGAAGAGCGCGAGCCGGAGCTCGCGGCGGCCGTGAGGGCGCTTTCCGATGCCAAGTACGGCTGGAGTGATGGCCTCGTCGTCGAACTGACGCCGGCGTAGGTCGCGATCCTGTAGTCTGTGTTCTCGCGGAGGAGGAGGATCGCAGTGCCACTGAAACTGTGCATCGCGCTCATCACCGTGGCGACGTTCCTTCCAGGGTCGGGATCGCAGGCCGTGCGCGGACAGACGCCGGCGCAACGGTCCACACCGGCTGGCGTGGCGCTCCTGCACAGGCTGCAGGACAGTCTCGGCGGCGCCAAACGAATTGCCGCCGTGTCCGACATCGACGAAACGATCCGCGCGCAAGCGTGGGACGAACGGGGCGCGGCACTGGGTGAGGTTCGGAAGCGAACGCGCTGGGTCCAGCATCCGAGCACGCTTCGCCTCGACCAGGTTGGCCCGCGCGGCACATATGTTCTGTACTTCGATGGCGTCTCCGGCTCCGGGTGGGAGATTCTGCCGGACCTCACGAGCGCGGATCGATACAAGACGACGCGGACGCCCATTGATCTCGCCGGCGGCGAACTCGAATTCGCGCGCGAGTATTTGTCTGGCTTCGAGCTGAACCTCTGGCTGGCCGACGTGCGCGGCTACACGGTGACTGCGCCGCAGCCGAACGTCGTGCGCATCGAGCACGGCGGCAGCGCGACGGAAGTGACGCTCGACGCTGACACCGGCCTGCCGGCCAAATCGGCCGGCGTGTCGCTCGCCGATCCCGATCGTCCGGTCCCCTCAGAAACGCGCTACGAAGGGTGGCGGGCCTTCGCAGGTGTCCGCTTCCCCACCAGTCGGTTGAAATATCACAGCGGCCTGAAACGCGGCGAGGTGACGACTGAAGCGCTCCACGTCAACGTCGGCCTCACGCCGGAACAGCTCGCGAGAAAGCCGGCCGACTTCGCGCCCGACGTCCCGTAGCGCAGCCCTTCAGGGCTGCCCGACGTCCCGTAGCGCAGCCCTTCAGGGCTGCCCGCGGCCGTTGTGCAGGCCTGACGGCCTGCGCTACAAGAGACCGCAGACTTCAGCGGGCAGCGGGCGGCGCGCATTTCTGATCCGGTCCGAGCATCGACCGTAGTTGCGCCTCGTGCTCGCGCACGACGTCGCTCGCTCGCGCCGCCGACCAGTTCCAGCTGCGGATCGAGCGAGGGCGGCTCGGTCCCCACTGCCGCAGCATGCGCCGCGCGAGCGGACACTGCACGTCACGTGGCACCGTTCCCAGTGCGTCGATCAAGACCGGCACGGCGTCGGCGCTCAGCGACGTCGCATAGGCGACGTCGAACCGGACGGCGGAATCCGCAGACGTCATTCGTGCCACGTTCGTGCGCGCGATCACCGCATCCGGGTCGATGACGAACAGCGCCGCGACCGTCGCCAGGCCGGAGGCGAGCGTCCCGAACGCGAACGACTCGCGGCGGCCGCGCAGCACGGTCGCGGCGAGCCAGAGCAGGATCGCGCCGATCCAGATCAGCAGCACCATCGCGTAGAGCCGCGATCCAGTCAGCCCATAGCTCTCCTGATAAAGGCGCAGCCGCTGGAGCGCCGACGCCGCGATCGCGAACACCAGCGCGATCTGCCCGCCGGCGAGACCGCCGAACACAACCGCGTCGCGCCGGCTGCGACGGTCGAGCACCCAGTCGGCGGCGAGCAGCACCGGCACGACGAGCGCCACCGCGACAACGAGCTCGAAGAAGCCGCGCCGCGCGTATTCCGCGTACGTCAGGCCGGGCGTGATCTGGACGAGCGTGTCGGCGCCGAAGAGATATCGGAACTGCACGATCACGAAGACGAGGAACAGCAGGTCGATGGCGCCAAGTGCGGTCGCGACCTCGATGATCCCCAGCGCCGGCTGGTTCCGCGCCGGCTCGCGCCGGCCCTCGCCGCCGTCGCGGCGTGCCGGGAACGACGGCAGCTCCGTGCCGGTGAGGAAACCGCGCAAATACCCGATCGAGAGCCACGCCGCGATCGAGAACAGCAGAACGTGGCTCGCGATCCGATCGAAATCGAAGCGGACCACGTTTGCGACCAGTTTTGCGAACATGGCGTCGGCCGACATGAACAGCGCTCCGAACACGACGACGAGCGGCGCGGCGATGACGGAGCCGCGCGCGACCGCGGCGGTGCGGCGCCAGCTGTCGGCACGGCCGGTCTCGACACGCGCCACGCCTCGCGCCGCATCGACCAGCGCGAGCACCGCGGCCGTCCACGCATGCAGTGCGCCGAGTGCCAGCGCGCCGGCGTATCGCAGCACGCCGGCGCGGCGCACCCAGGCGCCGCCGAGGCGATGCGCCGCGAGCGCGAAGGTCAGGGTCGCGCAGCCGAGCGCGAGCAGCTTCAGCGGCGGCGCGTCGCGCCACGCCAGCCCGGCCGCGAACGCGACGCCGATCAACAGCCACGCGACCCGCTCGCGGTCGAGCCCGAGAGCCGCCCGGCGGTGCAGCGCCAGCGCCGCGATGGCAACCGACGCGATCCACAGCGACAGGTTCAGGCCCACCGGGCCGCCGGGAGCACGCAGCAGCGCGTCGCCGATCGCGCCGAGCACCGCGCCGGCCACGAGCAGCGCCGCCGTGGCGGCAGGTGGCACGCGGTAGAGGCTCGTCGCCGTTCCGAGCGCCTCGTCGATCACGCCGCGGTTGGAGTACCCGTCGTTCATCTGCCAGCCTCCGGCTATACTTTACAATTCAAAGTTCTCTGTGTAAACTGGCGGGCATGAAAATCCTCCGCGCCAGCCACCTCGGCATGTGTTTCGGCGTCCGCGACGCGATCGCGCTGGCGCTCGAGCGCGCCGACGCCGGCCCGCTCACCATCCTCGGCGACCTCGTTCACAACCCCACCGTCCTGAGCGCCCTCGAGGCCAGGGGCGTCGCGGTGGCGCAGGACGTCGGGCAGGTCACGACGCCGACGGTGATGGTGACGGCGCACGGCACCTCGCAGCGGATCCTCGCGCGGACCCGCGCCGTGGGCCTCTCCGTTGTCGAAGCGACCTGTCCGCTGGTCGACGTCGCGCACCGCGCCGTCGCCGACCTCGCCCGCGACGGCTACCACGTCGTCGTTATCGGGCAACGCGACCACGTGGAAGTGCGCGGCCTCACCGGCGATCTCGATCGCTTCGACGTCGTGATCGACCTGATTGACGTGCTCGCGCTCGACGAGCATCCGCGCATCGGCGTGGTGGCGCAGACGACGCAGGCGATAGAGAAGGTGCGGCACCTCGTCGACCTGATCCGACGGCGGTTCCCGCAATCGGACGTCCGCTTCGTCGACACCGTCTGCAAGCCCACGAAGGATCGCCAGGCGGCGGCGATCGACCTGGCGCGGCAGGCCGACGTCGTCATCGTCGTCGGCGGCCGGTCGAGCAACAACACGCGCGAGCTGGTCAAGACGTGTGCGCGCCACTGCGACCGGGTGCATCACGTCGAGACCGAGGCGGAGGTCCAGCCCGAATGGTTCGACGCTGCGAGGGTCGTTGGACTCACCGCCGGCACCTCGACGCCGGATGAGGTCATCGATCGCGTCGAGGCACAGATCCGGCAGATCGAGGTAAGAGCGCACGGGCTCACCGGCGGCGCGGAGCGTGCGCGATGACCGGGCATCTGACGGAGCGAACGCGATGGGCGGTCGTCATCGCCTTTGCGATGGCGATGGCCTGGGTCGAAGCCGCAAGCGTGTTTTACATTCGCGCGCTCGCCGATCGGATCGAGCCCTACCAAGCCGACCCGCTGCCGATCGACGGAGCGCTGGGCAACGTCGAACTGTGGCGCGAGGCGGCCACGCTCGTCATGATTGCCGCGCTCGGGATGCTCGCCGGGCGGACGTGGCGTCGCCGCGCCGGCTACGCGGCGGTGGCGTTCGGCGCGTGGGACATCTTTTATTACGTCTTCCTGCGGCTGATCTCGGGGTGGCCCCGGACGCTGCTGGACTGGGACATCCTGTTCCTGCTGCCGCTTCCGTGGTGGGGGCCTGTGCTCGCGCCGGTCAGCATCGCACTGGTGATGATTCTGTGGGGCACGCTCGCGACACAGTCGGCGGATGGCGCAACCGACGCGCCGTGGGCGTCGGCGCTCGGCTGGGCCGGTATCGTGCTGGCGCTCGCGGTGTTCATGGTCGACGCCTGGCTGGCACTGCCGGATGGCCGCAACGCCGTTCTGCACGTGCTGCCGACGACGTTCAGGTGGCCGCTGTTCTGGGTGGCACTGCTGATGATCGCGTCACCCGTCCTTCAACGAGTCGGCTCTGCTCATCGCCGTTCAGAATTACCGTGACGCAGCCTTTCAGGGTTGCCGCGACCGGCATTTACCGTAGCGCAGCCCTTTAGGGCTGCCCTCGGCCGTTGGCAGGCCTAAAGGCCTGCGCTACAAGAGGCCGTTGGCAGGCCTAAAGGCCTGCGCTACAAGAGGCCGTTGGCAGGCCTAAAGGCCTGCGCTACAAAGGGCCGTTGGCAGGCCTAAAGGCCTGCGCTACAAAGGCCGCGCGTGATTTCGAAACGCACTCGTGTGAAACGCGCCTTCGGCCTCCGGCCCGTCGGAGCCGCCTACGACGCCGCCTCCATCTCCACCTCTGCAACACACTGCCGAACGTCGTGGGATCGCTTGATTTTTCGCGGGCGGGCTCCGTGGGCGGCCGGGCACATCCCCTGCTAGTCACATCGCAGTCCTCGCCAATTCACGATTGAGGTGAGAGCCGAGATGCGCGAAACACTGATCATTCGCCGCCCCTGGATCCAGGTTGCCGCTGTGCTGATCCTCGTCGGCACCGCGCGGCCCGCGAGCGCGCAGGGATTCGTCAGCCCGTTCATCGGTTACAACTTCGGCGGAGATTCGGGATGCCCGGAGATCACCAACTGCGAGGACAAGCATGTGAACTGGGGCCTCGGGTTCGGCGCGCTCGGCGGCATCGTCGGGTTCGAGGCGGAAGTTGCCAAGACCAGCGACTTCTTTGGGTCGACGTCGAACCAGTCGAGCGACGTGCTCACCTTCATGGGCAATTTCATGCTCGCCCCGAAGATCGGCCCGATTCAGCCGTACGGCGAGGCCGGCATCGGGTTGATTCGCACCAGGGTCGAGAATGCCGGCGAGGACAGCGACGAGAACCAGATCGGCTGGGACATCGGCGGCGGGGTGATCGCGTTCTTCAACCGACATGTCGGCCTGCGCGGCGACATCCGCTATTTCCATTCGTTCCAGCTCCTCGACACGTCCAAGCTGCCCAACCTGCCAATCAACGAAACCAAACTCAACTTCGGCCGCTTCGCGGGCGCGCTCGTGTTGAAGTTCTAACCGTCTTGCGGATCGAGCCCAGGCGTCAGGCGGTCGTCGCGCTCCTCGTCGTCTTGATCGCTGTTCCTGCGGCGGCGCAGGAGCGGCCGAGAATGGGCGTCGCCTTCGGCGGCGGCAGCGCGCGCGGCATCGCCCACGTTGGCGTCATCCGCTGGTTCGAGGAGCATCACGTGCCGATCGACGTCGCCGCGGGCACCAGCATGGGCGGCCTGATCGGCGGCTCGTTCGCGACCGGCATGAATGCCGCCGAAATCCAGGCGATGCTGCGCGAGATCAACTGGGACGAGATGTTCGGGTTCTCGAATTTTGCGTTCAAGAACATCCGCCGCAAGAACGATGCGCGCGAGTACCCGTCGCATCTCGAGTTCGGCCTGAAAAACGGCATTGCCGGACCGTCGGCGCTGAACAACGGGCAGCAGGTGGATCTGCTGATCGCGCGGATCACGGCGCCGTACTACGGGGCGCCGACCTTCGACGCGCTGCCGACGCCGTTTCGCGTCGTCGCCGTCGATCTGAAGACGGCGACGCCGGTCGTCATCGACCGTGGTTCGCTGGCCAGCGCGCTGCGCGCCACGATGTCGCTGCCTGGGGTGTTCCCGCCGGTCGAGCGCGACGGCAAGGTGCTCGTCGACGGCGGCGCGATGAACAACATCCCCGCTGACGTGGTTCGCGCGATGGGCGGCGAGATCGTCGTCGCAGTCAACGTCGGCGACCTCGACGACCAGGAGGCGATCAAGTACTCGGTGTTCGGCGTGATGGGCGCCAGCCTCGACGCGATGATGCGCGCCAACACCAAACGGGCGATGGCCGAAGCCGATATCGTCCTCAACGTGCCGGTCAAGAGCTACAGCTCGCTGGCCTGGCGCAAGAGCGACGCGTTGATCGAGGAAGGCTACAAGGCGGCCGAAGCGATCAAGGAGCAGCTGCTGCCGCACGCGCTGGCCGACGCCGACTGGCAGGCGTGGGTCAGCCGGCGGGCCGCGGCGCGCAAGACGACGCTCGCGCCGCCGGCGTTCGTCGTCCTCGAGGGGGTGAAGTCCGGCGACCAACGGCGCATGTCCGAAGTGTTCAACGCGCACGTCGGACGGCCGCTCGACGTCACGGCGCTCGAACACGAGCTCAACGAGCTGTCCGGCCTCGACCGCTACGAAACGATCCGCTGGCAGCTGACCACGAATCCGTCCGGAGAGACCGGGCTGACGATTCGCGCCACCGAGAAGCAGAACGCGCCGCCCTTTCTGATGCTCGGCCTGAACCTGGAAAACACGACCTCGGACCAGTTTCAATTGAGCCTCGCCGGCCGCTACCTGCGCTTCGACGTGCTGGGATCGGGCTCGGAGCTCCGCCTCGATGCCTCGGCCGGCGCCGACCCGTCGGTTGGCGCAGCGCTCTACTACCCGGTGTGGCGCAACCTGTTCGTCGTCCCAGCGGCAGGCATCGCGAATCGCACCTACAACTTTGTTCAGGACGACGCAGTCGTCGCGCGCTATGGCGAAACGCTGTCGGGCGGCGGCGTCGACGTCGGCCTGAACCTTGGCCGCGACAGCGACGTGCGGGTCGGCGCGTTCATCGGCCGCGACTCCGCCGACGTCATCGTCGGCGATCCCGGCCTGCCCGCGGCGTCCGGCAGGGAGACGAAGACGCACGCGACCTGGCGGATGAACACGCAGGATCGCGTCGTCCAGCCGACGCGCGGCGTCGCGGCACGAGCGTCATTCACCTACACGATCGATGGGCCGGACATCACGACGCCGGCGAGTTCCGGTCCGCCGCGCTCGAGCGTCGATCTGCCGCAGTTGTCTGGCGAAGCCGACGTGTTCAAAACCATCGGCGTGAAGAACACGTTCTTCCTTCTCGGCGGCGGCGGCACCTCCTTCGCTCATCATCCGCTGGCGATCGATCAGTTTCTGCTGGGGAGGCCGCTGCACCTCGGCGCCTACGGCGTCGGCGAGGTTCGCGGCGACCACTACTGGATCGCCACCGTCGGCGTGTCGCGCGAGATCGGACGCATGCCGGACTTTCTCGGCGGGCCGGTGCACGTCGGCGTGTGGCTCGAGAACGGCGACGCGTTCGACAGCTGGAACGCACTGTCGTGGCGCACGCAGGTCAGCACCGGCCTGATCGTCGACACGCTGATCGGGCCGATGCTCCTCGGCGGCAGCGCCGGATTCGACGGCCGCTGGCGGACCTACGTCGGCATCGGTCGGCTGGTGAGGTAGTTCAGATTTCCGACGGCTTGCGGCTCAAGGCTTGTAGCCTGCGGCTCCGCTTGTGGCTTGAGGCTTGAGGCTTGCGGCTCCGCTTGTGGCTTGAGGCTTGAGGCTTGAGGCTTCATCCTGTGCCGCGCCCTCGACCAGCGCGGCTAGAAACGCATCACAACGCGCGTTCGCCGCCGTTGCCAGCGTCGATGGCAGGAGCGTGAACCCGTGCACGGCGCCAGGATAGATGGCCAGCTCGGCGCGATTGCCGGCCGCCACCCAGCGCGCGTACATGAACAGGGTGTCGTCGAGCAGCGCGTCGCGCGTGCCGATCGTGAAGAGCGCCGGCGGCATCCCGCGCAGATCGGCGAACAGCGGCGACACGTCAGGACTGCGCCGATCGTCCACCGTCGGCAGGTACGCCTCCATGAACTTGACGATGTCGATGGTGCGCAGGACATAGCGTTCGTCGCCGAACTGGCGCGCGCTCGGCGTCATCGACAGATCGTAGGACCCGTAGACGAGATTGGCGCCGCTGAACCCGCGGAACTGGTGACGATCGCGAAGCCGCAGGAGCGTCGCCGCGGCGAGCGTCGCGCCTGCCGATTCGCCGCCGATCGTCAACAGGCTGGTGCCGAATTCGGCACGCGCGTGAGCAGCGAGCCACAACGCCGCCGTCTCGCAGTCGTCCGGGCCGGCGGGAAACGGATGCTCAGGGGCGAGCCGGTATTCGACGCTGACGCACGCGAAGCCGGTCGCCGCGACGATGCGCTCGAGCATCTGGTCCTGCAGGTCGCAGGCGCCGAGCACGAAGCCGCCGCCGTGAATGTGCAGGTACACGCCGGCCGGCGTCGGCGGCGCGATCGTGCGCACCGCGACGGATCGACCGGGCGCTGCGTCCACGACGCGCGTCTCGGCGCGCGGCGACATCACCGGAGGTGGAAACGGACCGACGCCGAGGCGCCGGGCTTCGCGCACCTTAGCCGCGCCCGTCACCCACCAGTCGGGGACCGTCTGCAGAATCGAGAGCACCTGCGCGTTGAACGCTCGCGTCTCCGGCGCGATCGCGGCGTCCGCGAACAGCGCGCGATCGAAGGGATTGGCTGTGGACATGGCGCGGCGATCATCGCGTGTTGCCGCGCCGTCGTCCAGATCAAATGATCCGCGCTCGGCGCGATCACATGCCCGGCATCGGCAGGAATTCGAAGACCTCGATCGATGCGCCCGGCGCCATGAAATGCGGATGATTCTTCAGCAGATCGAGCGCCGCCTCCTTCGACGCGGCCTGGAGGATCGAAAATCCGCCAACCTGCGAGTTGCCCGCCCCGACCTGTGCCGATCCGCTGACCCTTCCGGCACTCGCCACCGGACTGCCCATGTCCACGATTCCGCTGCCGGCGCGGCGCGCCCACGCCATCCACGCGTCCATGCCGGCCTTGGCCTGCTGCGGCGTGGCGTTCTTCATCTGTTCTGAAGCCGACACCGTCGACTGATACAGCACCAGGAACTTCTTCATCGGAGCCACCCCTTCGATCGCTCATGCGGCGAACGGATTCTCGTCCGCCGTCGGACCATACACCGACGGCACCGATTGATTGAGCATCCGCAGGTAGACGAGCAGCTGACCACGGTGGTGGTACCAGTGGTTCAACATGATCGCGCGAACGAACGCGACGCGCGGCATCGCCATGACGTCGGTGCCACCGCGCTGCAGCCGCCACATCGCGGCCATCTTCGCGTCGTCGAACCCGCCGAGCGCCCGCCGCGCCCTGGCGACGCTTTCTGTGAGCGCCGGCACCAGCGCCGCCGCGCTCGACGCCTCGGCCTGCATGAAGTCGGGCGGGACCGGCACCGTATCCATCGCTGCCAGCTCCGCGACGCTGCCCGGCACGGTTGCGACGTGAAGGGCGAGCTGGCCGAGCGACATCGATTTCGGATGCGGCTTCCACGACAGGTGCGCCTGCGGTATCCGCTCGAGCACGCGGCGCGTGGTTTGCGCTTCCTGCTCGAGCTCGGCGAGCAATCCCTCGATCGTGTTCATGACGGTCTCCTAACTGGCAGCGGCTTCAGCTGCCGTGCGCACGCGAGCGTGCAATGCCGACCATCCGGTCGCGAGCCGCGGCCGATGATCCTCGGGGAAGGGCCCGACCAGCGTGTGGGTGAACTTGATCAGCGTGCCGTCGGGTGTCTCGGTGAGCCGGTAGAGCAGATTCGACGTCGCCGCCGTCGACATGAACAACGGACCCCAAATCTCCAGCAGCGCCGGCCGCTTGATGCTCTGCACGAAACCCCAAAGGTGTCCATTGTCGCCGCCCAGGTCGCGATACCAGCGGCCGCCGGGTCGGGTCTCGAGCACCATCGGCAGCGGCGTGCCGTCAGGATTTTCGTTCAGCCGGCCCATCTGCGCGACCAGCGACGCAAAGGTCTGCTCGAGCGATGCGCGTACGGAGATTTCCTCCGTGATGGTGAACGTTTGCGTGTCCGAAGCTGGTGCAGTCGTCGTCATCGTTCCTCCTCCGCGTGTGCCTTGATGCGCCGGAGTTGTCCGCGCCAGTGCTGGGCGAACATCCGGGACCAGTCGTGAATCGTCCGCAGCACTTCCGCATTCGTGCGATACCACGTGTTCCTGCCGTCGCGTCTCACCGTGACCAGGTTGACGCTGCGCAGTACCTGCAGGTGCTTCGACACCGAGGGCTGCGCGATGTCGAGGGCGTCGGCGATTTCACCCACCGAGCGCTCCTCGGCCGCGAGCAATTCCAGAATGTGCCGGCGGCGAGGTTCGGCAATCGCGTTGAACGGATCCGACGAGGTCGGTGCGCGCGGCATGCGCCGCCTAATATATTCCCATATGGGAATATGTCAAGCCGGCATCACGACGGAATTGTGTGGTCTTGCCCGATCCGACCTTCTACACTGCCGCGAGGAGGTCGCCGATGAGACGAATGGCAGGGTGCGTGGCGATTGCCGGTATGGCGTTGGCGCTCGGCTTCGGCGCCGGACTGAGCGCCGCCGCGAAGGCTTACCAGTTCACCGGAACGGTCAAGGCGAACGACGCCGGGACGCTGACCGTTGAAAAGAGCGCGAAGGAAACCTGGACCTTCACGACCACGAAGGACACGAAGGGCACGGCCAAAGTGGGCGACAAAGTCACCGTGTATTACACGATGACCGCGACCGAGATCGAGGCGAAGGCGGCGCCGGCGGCGACGAAAAAACCATAGTCAGCCGTTCGCACTGACGGTCTGCGGATTGCAAAACTCCGCTCGCATGCGCATGAAAAAGCGATGGATGGCGGCATCGGCCGCGCTCGCCGCGGGCGCGGTCGTCATCGCCCGTACCGCGACGCGCCGCGATGGCGCGCTTGAAGAGGTGTTCACCGACGACACCTTCCAGATCACCGGCGTCACGATGTCGAAGCACGGGCGCCTGTTCGTGAACTATCCGCGCTGGTCCGACATGTATCTCAACGCGGTGGTCGAGGTGCTGCCGGACGGATCGATTCGGCCGTTTCCGGACGAGGTGTGGAACGGTTGGGACAGGAAGCCTCACACCGCGACCGCCCATTTCGTCTGCGTGCAGAGCGTCGTCGCCGACGAGCAGGATGCCCTGTGGGTCCTCGATCCGGCGGCGCCGATGTTGACGTCGCCGGTGCCAAACGGCGCGAAGCTGGTCAAGATCGACCTCGCCTCCGACCGGGTCGTGCAGGTAATCGCGTTTGGCCCCGCGGTGATTCGCGCCGACTCGTACCTGAACGACGTCCGCATCGACGTCCGCACCCAGACCGCGTACATCACCGACAGCGGCGCCGGCGGCATCGTCGTCGTCGACCTCGCGAGCGGACGGGCGCGGCGCGTGCTCGACGCGCACCCGTCAGTGATGGCCGAACCCGGCGTGCAGATCGCCGTCAACGGCAAGCCGGTCGTCGACGCGCAGGGGCAGCCGCCGAAATTCAACGCCGACGGGATCGCGCTCTCGAACGACGGCGTGTGGTTGTATTACCAGCCGATCACCGCGACGGCGATGTACCGGGTGCGCACCGACGTGCTCCGCGATCCACACGCCTCGCCCACTGCGGCCGGCGCCGCCGTCGAACGGTATGCGTCGACCTTTCCGGTCGACGGCCTCTGGATCGACGCGCACGATCGCATCTATCTCAGCGACATCACGCACACGGCGGTGTCGCGGCTGCTGCCCGACCGGACGATCGAGCAGCTGATCGTCGATCGCCGCCTGCAGTGGCCCGACACGTTTACGCAGGGGCCGGACGGCGCGATCTACGTCACCGCGTCGCACATCAACGAGTCGGCGACCTACAACCGCGGCAAGAGCGTGCGGACGCAGCCGTACGGCGTCTACAGGTTCACGCCGCCGGCATAAGCACCGGCTTACTTCGGACGCGGTTCCGCTTTCGCATCGAGTCGGCGATATGTTCCGGCGCGCGACAGCCGGACGGCTTCGACCAGCGCTCTCGCCGCGCCTCGGACTTCGTCCTGAACGGCAGTGTCTGCGTCGAGCGCTTCATGGCTCGTCGCATAGGGGCCGTAATAGCCGATGTAGCGGTCGATTCCTCCTTGCGCCATCGCCGGCAACAACTGCATGTCGGTCAGCCAGTCGCTGAGCGACCGCCGCAGCGTTTCGGCACCGACGGTGTCGCCGTGGACCACGACCGAGAACACGCGTCCGGCGAGATGCCGCGGGTACGACCATCCCGAGAGCTCCAGCGCCTTCGCTTCGTCGACGGCCTTCCCGTGCGTCGTGGTCGGATCGGGATTGCCGCCGTCGGCGCAGACGAGGCGATCGATCATCAGTTTCAGGACGCTTGGCGCCTGGTACCAATAAACAGGTGTGACGATCATCACGCCATGGGCCGCGACCCAGCGCGGATAGAGGTCGTTCATCCAGTCCACCACCTGTCCCATCGCGTGATTGGGATAGCACGAGCACGGCCAGTGGCACAGCGGCATCGCCGTGGAGACACACGCCTTGCACGGAAGGATCTGGCGCCCGTACTGTGCGGTGAGCAGACTGAGGTCGAGGAGGTCGCAGTGCAGGCCGGCGTCTTCGATCTCCTGGCGCGCCTGCATCCCCAGGCGAAACGTCTTGGACATTTCACCAGGGCACGTTTGGTCGTGCCGGGCGGCGCCGCACACCAGCAGCACCCGACCGGGACGGCTGGCATCTTGCTGCTCGCGTTGCGCCTGCTCGATCCGCTCGCGGGTCTCGAGCCACTCGATCGGCAGGTCGAATTCCGGGTCGGCGAAGCCCGGACCCGCTTTGCGCGTCCGCGGACTCTTGCGGTACGCGTCGTAGGCGTGCCACGCGACAGAGACGATCTCGACGATCTCGCGCTCGACGGTCTGGAACTCAGGGTCGACAAACCGTTCGCGCAGCCGCCGTTCGAACTCTTCGCGTGTCAGCTTGACGTCCCCCTGTCCCTTCCTCACATCGACCATAGGTCCTCTTGCGCTATAGTCCGGGCGCCGATTATGGATCTGATTGTTCGCCGGCCACACCGGCCATGAGGGAGGTCCGATGTCCTTCTACGAACGCGGCCCGGTTCGCATCCACTACGAGGAGACCGGCTCTGGCTTCCCGCTGCTCCTCATCGCCGGCGGCGGACTGAATTCGACGATCGCCGGCTTGAAGCGCGGCGACCCGTTCAACCCGATCGAGGAATTCAAGGGCGAGTACCGCTGCATCGCGGCGGACCTGCGCAACGCCAACGACGGCGAGTCGGCCGGACCGCTCGAGATCGAGCGGCCGTGGGACGCCTACACCGACGATCAGCTCGGGCTGATGGATCACCTGCGCGTCGACAAGTTCATGGTGATGGGCTTCTGCATCGGCGGCCCGTTCATCTGGAACCTGTTGAAGCGCGCGCCCGATCGGATCGTCGCGGCGGTGCTGGCGCAGCCGAGCGGCTCGCGCCCGGAAATGCGCGACCTGTTCTACGAAACGAACATGAAGGGGTGGGGTCCGGCGCTGACCGCCCGTCGGCCCGAGATCACGCCGGAGATGGTCGACAGGTTCCTGACCCGGATGTACCGGAACAACCCCGACTTCGTTTTCACTGTGACGCGCGATTTCGTGCGCAGCTGCCGCACGCCGCTGCTGATCCTGCCCGACGACATCCCCGCGCATCCGTACGCGGTCGCGATGGAGGCGGCCATGCTCGCGCCGAACGCCGAGGTGAGCATCTTCCCGTGGAAGCAGCCGAAAGAGCGCATCCCGCTCGCGGTGCGCCAGATCCGTTCCTTCCTCCGCGCGCACCGCCCGGCCTGACAAAATTACCGGCGGCCTTTCGTAGCGCAGGCCTTGAAGCCTGCTAAACGGTGCCGGGCAGCCCTGAAGGGCTGCGCTACGTTCAGTCGCCGGGCAGCCCTGAAGGGCTGCGCTACGTTCGGTCGCCGGGCAGCCCTCAAGGGCTGCGCTACGTTCGGTCGCCGGGCAGCCCTCAAGGGCTGCGCTACGTTCAATCTTGAGC
>Ga0070686_100000413_pt1 | contig 26931 bp, 19 predicted proteins | sample KBSS23LmetaG_FD_65654 | JGI IMG/M metagenome (GOLD analysis project Ga0070686, IMG submission 65654) | Switchgrass rhizosphere microbial communities from Kellogg Biological Station, Michigan, USA - KBS S2-3L metaG | ecosystem: Host-associated > Plants > Roots > Rhizosphere ... | reverse complement strand
CGCCGAGGTGCTGGATGCATCCGCATCCGGCGGCGACCTTCGGACGAACCTCCAGCACTTCTCCGGGTATCTGGCGATCAGCCATTGATCTTTGCTCCTGGCGAGCGGACGGGGGGGCATCCGAGACCATCGGACGCCCCCTTTGTTCGCCATCCATCACGTAACCGTTGAGCACGCAAGACAGCCAGCTTCTCGATCTCGCGGCGCGGCAAGAAGCCGCCGGCGAATGGAAAGCCGCCCTCGCCACCTACGACGCCGCCTTCAAGCAGGCGGCGAGGCGGGGGGATCTGGACGCGCTTCTGGAGGCGGCGACCCGACAGGGCCACTGCATGCGCGACGCGGGCGATTTCGAGACGGCGAGGGACGTGCTCGAGATGGTCGCCGCCGTATCGGCGCTCGCGAACGACCACGCGCGCGCGGCGCGGGCCCTGAATGGGATCGGGATCCTCTACCAGTCGGCTGGAGATATCGAGTCGGCCGAACGGACGTACCTGAGCGCGCGCGACTACGCACTGCAGATCGGCTATGAGCCCGCTCTGGGCGAGCTGGAGCAGAATCTCGGCATCCTCGATAACATTCGTGGAGATCTCCCTTCGGCTCTGCAGCACTACCTGGCCGGCTTGCAGCACCTGCGCAACGCGGGCCACATGCGTGGCTACGCTCGCGCGCTGAACAATCTCGGGATGCTGCACGTGGACATGGGCCATCTGGAGGAGGCGGACGGCTACTTCCAGCAGTCGCTCGAAGCGTGCGAGCAGATCGGCGACGTGGTCGCCGCGGGTGCGGTGCACATCAACCGCACCGAGCTCTACCTTGCGCTGGGCCAGCCGGACCGCGCCCGCGCGAGCTGCGATGAAGGGTTCGAGATCGCCAGCCGACTCCAGGACCATCCCCGCCGCGCGGAAGCGCTGAAGTTCTACGGGATCATCTACCGCGAGACGGGCAAGCTCCACCTCGCCGAGATCCACCTCACGCAGGCGGTCGAGATCGCGCGCGGTCGCGAGCCGCTGCTGGAGGCCGAGTCGCAGCGGGAGCTTTCGCTGGTGCTGCGCGCCCAGTCGCGCAACCGCGAGGCGCTGGAGGCGCTGAACCGGGCGCACACGCTGTTCACCGGGCTGCAGGCCCGGCCCGACCAGGACGACATCAACGACCGCATCACCCAGCTGGAGACCGACTTCCTGTCGCTGGTGCGGTTCTGGGGCGAGTCGATCGAGGCGAAGGACCGCTACACCAGCGGGCACTGCGAGCGCGTGGCGGGCTATGCCTGCCGGCTCGCGGCCGAGGTGGGGATGCCCGAGCGCGAGGTGGTGTGGTTCCGGATGGGCGCCTTCCTGCACGACCTGGGGAAGACCGAGGTGCCCGAGGAGATCCTGAACAAGCCGGGGAAGCTCACCGACGAAGAGCGCGCCGTGATGGAGCGGCACCCGGTGACCGGCGACGAGATGCTGGCCCCCGTGGAGTTCCCCTGGGACATCCGCCCCATGGTGCGCAGCCACCACGAGCGCTGGGACGGCCTCGGCTACCCCGACCGCCTCGCGGGCGAGGGGATCCCCACCGCCGCCCGCATCCTGCGCATCGCCGACGTGTTCGACGCGCTGACCACCGCGCGCAGCTATCGCCGCCGCCTGAGCCCGGAAGAGGCTCTGGCGATCATGGAGGACGACGTCGGCTCGTTCGACCCCGACCTGTTCGCCCTCTTCAAGGTGATCTTCCCCGAGATCGTGGGCACCGCCGAGGCGGCGCAGAGGGTCGCGGAAGTCGGCTGATACCGAATTGCCGCATATCATTCTGCTGCTCTGCTGCTCTGCTGCTCTGCTGCTCTGCTGCTCTGCTGCTCTACGTGAGACGAATTACGGGTTTCGATCCTGAACGGAACTCCGCAACGTGGTATGAGCCCTGGAGCCTGGGACCTCCGGGGCGGCTGATCATGAAAACGCGGACGGGCGACCTCCATCGGTCGCCCGTCCGCGTTTTGCCCCTCGTGCCCTCGCCGTACGTTCGTCCCCCCGCCCGTCAGGCGGCCACCGGCACCTCGACCCCGATCCGCCGGGTGCGCAGCAGGAGCTCCACCGCCTCGCCGATCTTGTTGTTGGGTGTGGAGGCGCCCGCGGTGAGCCCCACCACCAGGGGGCCATCGGGGAGCCAGTCCTCTGCCTCCATCTCGGGGGCGTCGGCGGGGGTGCCGCTGGGCTTGAAGCGGATGGTGCGGCGCTCGGGGTCGATGCAGGTGGCGTCGGCCACGTGGTAGGTCACCGTGTGGCGCGCGCAGATCACCGCCAGGTGGTTGGTGTTGGACGAGTTGTAGCCGCCGATCACCAGCATCACGTCGGGCCGCTGTGCCGGGTCGCCCACCAGCTTCACCACCGCGTCCTGGCGCTCCTGCGTGGCCGAGCAGATGGTGTCGAACGAGCGGAAGTGGGCCGCCGGATCGTAGCCGGGCTCGCCGCCGTAGCGCCGCTCCAGCGCCACGCCCACCGCCCGGCCGATGTCGAGCGAATCGCCCGAGAGCATGGTGGTCTGGTTGGCCACGCCGATGCGCTCCAGGTGCAGGTCGGGGTCGAAGCCCGGCGAAGCCTTCTCGCGGAAGTGCTCCATGAACGCCTCGCGGCTCATCGCCCCCGGCACCTGCTCGATGTAGTCCATCACCAGCCGCGCCTCGGCCATGTCGCGCACCACGATGAAGCGCCCCTCGGGCCAGCGGTACACCTGGCTGGCGGTGGCGCGCGTCTCCTCGTGGTAGTGCTTGCCGTGCACCAGCGCGGTGAAGCCGTCGCGGGCGTACTGGTCCACCCGCTTCCACACGTTGAGCACGCTGCCGCAGGTGGTGTCCACCAGGATGGCGCCGGTCTGCTGCAGCCGCGCGAAGTCGGCCAGGGTGGCGCCGAACGCGGGGAGGATCACCACGTCGCCCTCGTGGAGCGCGCCGAAGTCGAACACGCCTTCCTCGTCCGCGTGCAGGAAGACGATCCCCATCTCGGTGAGGCGGCGGTTCACGTGCGGGTTGTGGATGATCTCGCCCAGCAGGAAGACGCGCCGGTCGGGGAACTTGACCCGCGTCTCGTAGGCGTAGTCCACCGCCCGGTCCACCCCGTAGCAGAAGCCGAACTCCTCGGCCAGGCGCACCACCACGCGGTTCTCGCCGTCGCCGAACGAGGCTTCGTAGCCCTCGGCGCGGATGCGGTCCACCAGCGCGCTGTGGTATTCGGACCGGATCATCGGCTCGATCTCCTTGCGGAGGCCGAAGCCGCGGCGGAAATAGTTCTGCTCCACGGGCTGCGAAGGTGCGAGGATCGTGATGCGCCGGCGGGTACGCGGGCGGCAGAAGGCTAACCGCGGCGCGGGGCCGCCGCAACCGGCGCACCTCGCGCAAAGCCCGTGCGGGGAATAGTTTTTGCCCCCCTGCGCAGGCTGCCGCACGGGGTTGTACACCACGCACCACCATGAGAGCCGGTGACCAGGTGAAGCTGGGGAAGAAGAAGCCCAAGGCGCTGGGTGGCGCGCCCAAGACGGGGAAGTGGACCCGCGACACGCCCGAGCGGCGCAGGCTGGGCGGCGAGCACCGCGCGTCGCTGGTTCTGCTGCTGGTGCTGGGCGCGGTGATCGTGGTGGCGATGGGGATCTTCGCCTTCCTGGCCAGCCAGCGGCTCGACCGCGGCGTGATGGGCCAGTACCGCCAGTCGCTGCGCCGCCCCGACTGGGTGCGGCTGGGCCAGCTGCCGCCCCACGTGACCGGCGCGTTCATGGCGGTGGTCGACACCTCCAGCTTCCAGCGCCTGTCGCCCTACGGCCGGCAGGACCGGCCGCGCCTCACGGTGGACCTGGTGAGCCAGGTGCAGCGGCTGCGCCGCGGCGTGGACGACCAGGCGTGGCGCGCCTTCATGGTGCCGCTCACCGAGGCGAGGCTGTCGCGGCGGGCCATGGTGGAGTACTACCTGAACCGGATCTACCTGGGGCGGGCGGGCGACTGGCGGGTGTACGGGGTGCAGCACGCGGCCGAGGAGTTCTTCGGCAAGGACGCGCGCCGGCTCACGCCGGGCGAGGCGGCCACGCTGGCGGGGATGCTGATGCCGCCGCGGCTGTCCAACCCGCAGAGCAGCCCCGGCGCGGTGGGCGCGCGGCGCAACGAGGTGCTGCGGCGGATGCTGGCGGCGGGGAGCATCAGCCAGGCCGTGTTCGACCAGGCCACGCGCGAGCCGCTGGCCTTCCAGCCGGGGATCGACTACGCGCCGATGACGCGGCCCGCCGGGTGGGGTGGCGAGCCCGAGGTGATCCGCCTGCCGCCCGGGTCGATCCCCGCTAGCGACTCGGCGGCCGCGCGGGCTGCGGGCGAGGGCGCGCCCGGGCAGAATCCCGGCGAGTAGCCGAACCGGTCCGGGCGCTGCCGTTGGAGCGGCTGCTGTCGGACCGGGTGGTGTCGGCGCGCGCCGTGTCGGGCGCGAGATAGGGCCGCGACAGGTGGATCTGCACCAGCTTCCACTCGCCGCGGTCCTGCGTGTATACCCCCGAGGCGCGCACCCACTGGGGCGGCTGCGCGCCGGTGGGCGACATGAACTGGATGGGCGTGCTGAACCACCCCGTGGTCTCGCGCAGCCCCACCTGCACGCGCAGGTCGGCGGGGCGGCCCACCGCGGGGGTGGCGATCCCCAGGCTGTCCAGCGCCTGCGCCAGCCCGCTGATGCCGATGCGCGCCACCCCGTCGGAGGCCGCCGCGCCCATCACCAGCACGTCTTCGGTGGGGTTCAGCGCGCTGACGGCCCGGCCGCGGTTCCCCCGCCCCATCTCGTCGGCGAAGTTGCGTACGCGGGCCCGCAGCTCGCTGGCCGCGTCCTGCTGGTCGATGCGGGCGGGGTCGCGCTGGGTGTAGAACCCGCGCGGCGTGCGCTCCACCTTCACCAGGTCGCAGGCGGCGAGTGCCAGCAGGGCGGCGGCGGCGAGTGCTTGGAACGGATGGCGCACGATCGGCGGGGTGCGGGGTAGAAGGGTGCCCGGTTCGGACGGTCCGAATCTGCGTTTCGCGGGCTTGCTGTCAAGCGCGCGGGCCGCCGGCCGGGGTCCCTTGACGCGGCGGGCCGCCCACGCCATCGTCCAGGCCGGATTTCCGCAGAGACCCAACGGAAGATGATCTGGTTCGGCAATCTCCTACACGCACTTCGCATTCCCGTCCCGGCGATCGCCGCCGGCGACGAGGGCCAGCGCATGGAAGCCGCGCTGCGCCTGGTGGCCGCCTACGCGCCGCACCTGGAAGGCGACGAGCTCCTGGACGCCCTGGCGGCCACCGGCTACGTGGACCGCGCGGTGGCGCGCCGGCTGCTTCCCTGCTACCGCCACTTCGACGCCGACCGCTGGTTCGCCGAGTCGCTGCGGTCGCTGTCGCTCAAGGGGCCGCTGGTGGCCGACGAGTTCCGCGGCCGCATCGGCCGGGTGGTGGAAGACCTCACCGGCAACGCGCGCATCGACGAGGTGGGGGCCGAGGGCGCCGTCCGCTTCACGCTGGGCGACCGCGAGGGGATCGTCTTCTCCTACCCCACCGTGCAGTTCAGCATCGGCGGGCCGGCGGCGAAGGCGGTGGAGGCCGCGGCCGAGGAGATGCCCGACACGCTGGTGATCGTCGCGCGCAACTTCCAGGACGGCGCCAGCGCGCAGCTGCGGGCGATGCTCGAGCGAACCGGGATCCCCGGCACGCTGGTGACGGTGAACCTGCTGCTGGGCCTGCGCGCCACCGCGCTCAAGTACCAGCCCCCGCGTGAGCGCGTGGTGGACCTGCTGAGCGTGGGCCGCCCCATCCGCACGCAGGACGTGGCGCTCCTGGGCGACCGGCAGGCGGCGTAGGCGTCGCGGATCGGAGGCGAGAGCGAGCGAGGGGCGGACCTGGAGACCGGGTCCGCCCCTCGTCTATTTTCCCATCGACCCGACTCCTGTCATCCCGGATCGCAAACAATCCCGCATCCGGAAGCCGATACGGCTTGGGTCACACGGAGGAGCGGAGGGAACGGAGGAGCAGCAGTTCTCCGTTTCCTCCGTCCCTCCGTGTGACCCTGTCGTGGTTGGCCGGCACTCCGCCGCCCGCCCGAGGTGGATCAGCCGAAGAGGTCGGGCTGGTCGGCGTCACCACCGCGGGGATCCGGCTCGGGATCGTCCGCGGCCGGCTCGGGGCCATCGGCTGGGTCGCCGGGCGCATCTTCATCCCCCGGATCCGCTGCCGTACCCCCATCGGCCGACGATGCCGCGGGATCGACGACGGCGGCCGAAGACTCCGGCGCGTCCGCTGCATCCACCACGACGGATGCATCCGCCACGTCCTCTGCATCCGCCGCCACGTCTTCACCGCCGGTCGGCGCGGAGGGCGGCTCGTCACCCGCGGGCGTCTCGGGCAGCTCGCGCTCGGCCACGTAGGTGACGGTGGCGACGCGCTCGTTGCCGGTGATGGACACCGTCTTCTCGGCGGCGCCGGCACGGCCGGCAAGGGGCGCGGCGTCTGGCTTTACCCGTACCATGCGGCCGCCACTGGTGACGGCCATCAGGTCCTCGCCCGGGTGCGCCTCGAGCGCCGCGACGACCTCGCCCGTCTCCTTCGACGGGGCGTGGAGGACGGTGCCCAGCCCGCCGCGGCCCTGCGGCTGCAGCTCGTCCAGCGGCAGGCGCTTGGCCCAGCCGCGCTCGGTGACCAGGCACAGCTCGCCACCCTCGCGCCGGGCCGAGGAGAGGCCGACGACGGATTCCCCCACCTTGAGCTTGATGCCGCGCACGCCCTGCGCGGCGCGCCCCATCATCGGCACCTCGGCCTCGGGGAAGCGGATGGCGCGGCCGCCGCGCCCCACCAGGATCAGCTCGCTCTCGCCGTCGGTCTGGCGCACGTCCACCACGCGGTCGTCGGCCGGGAGCTTGATGGCCTCGATGCCGCCGGCGCGCGCGTTGGCGTACTGGTCGAGCGCGGTGCGCTTGACCGTCCCTTCCGCCGTGGCGAACACCAGCGAGCGGTCGGGCCGGAACTCGGGGACCACGAACACCGCGGCGACCCCCGCCTTCTTCCCCAACTCGAAGAGCTGCCCCACCGCCTTGCCGCGCGAGGTGAGCCCCGCCTCGGGGATGTCGCGCACCAGCATCCCGTACGCCCGCCCGTCGGTGGAGAGCAGCAGGAGCGTGTCGTCGGTGCTGGCCACGAAGGCGCGCGCCACGTAGTCGTCCTCGTAGCGGTCGAGCGCGATCCGCTTCCCGGCGGTCATGCTGCGCTGGTAGACGGCCATCGGGATCTGGCGCAGGTATCCCTCGCGGCTCAGCGTGACCACCACGTGCTCGGCGGCCAGCATGTCTTCCAGCTTGAACGCCTTGTCGTTCTCGATGATGCGCGTGCGGCGGGGGTCGGAATACTGCGCCGCCACCTCGCGCAGCTCGCCGCGGATCAGGTCGAGCTGCCGCTCGGGCGACGACAGGATCGCCTCCAGCTCCACGATGCGGCGCTCCAGCTCGTCCAGCCGCTCGCGCAGCTCCCGGCTTTCCAGCTGCGTGAGCCGCGACAGGCGCATGGCGAGGATGGCCTCGCTCTGGCGCTCGTCCAGCTTGAGCTCCTTCTCCAGCTTGCGCGCGGCCGTCTCACGATTTCGCGACGTGCGGATGATCTGCACCACGTCGTCGATGCGCTTGAGCGCCACGATCAGCCCGCGCAGCACGTGCGCCTCGTCCTGCGCCCGCCCCAGCTCCCACCGCGAGCGGCGGACGACCACCTCCACGCGGTGGTCGCGCCAGCGCTCCAGGATGGCCTTGAGCGGGAACTCGCGCGGCACGCCCTTGTCCAGCGCCAGCGCGATCACGCCGAAGGTGCTCTGCAGGGCGGTCCACTTGTAGAGCTGGTTGAGCACCTTCACCGCGTCGGCCCCGCGCTTGAGCTCCAGCACGATGCGTATGCCGTCGCGGTCGCTCTCGTCGCGCAGGTCGCTGAGGTCGGCGATCTTGCCGGCGCGGGTGAGCTCGGCGATCTGCTCGATGATGCGCGATTTGTTGGTGCCGTAGGGGATCTCGGTCACCACCAGCTGCTCGCGCCCGCTGCGGCGGCTTTCCTTGTAGAAGCGCGCCCGCATCACCACCCGGCCGCGGCCCTTGGTATACGCGTCGCGGATCCCCGCAGTGCCCACGATGATGCCGCCGGTGGGGAAGTCGGGGCCGGGGACGTGCGCCATCAGGTCGTCCACGGTGCACTCGGGGTCGCCCAGCAGGTGCAGCGTGGCGGCCACGATCTCGGCCAGGTTGTGGGGCGGCACGTTGGTGCTCATCCCCACCGCGATCCCGCTGCTGCCGTTGACCAGCAGGTTGGGGATGCGCGCGGGGAGCACGCGCGGCTCTTCCAGCCGGTCGTCGTAGTTGGGCGCGAAGTCGACGGTGTCGCGGTCGATGTCGGCCAGCATCTCGCCCGCGATGGGCGACAGCCGCGCCTCGGTGTAGCGGTAGGCGGCCGCGTTGTCGCCGTCGATCGAACCGAAGTTGCCCTGCCCGTCCACCAGCGGGTAGCGCAGGGCGAACTCCTGCGCCATGCGCACCAGGCTGTCGTAGACCGAGGCGTCGCCGTGGGGGTGGTACTTGCCCAGCACGTCGCCCACCACGGTCGCGCTCTTCTTGTACGGCCGCGTGGGGGTGAGCCCCGCCTCGTGCATCGCGTAGAGGATGCGGCGGTGCACCGGCTTCAGCCCGTCGCGCACGTCGGGGAGGGCGCGCTGCACGATCACGCTCATCGAGTAGTCCAGGAAGGACTCCCGCATCTCCTCCTCGATCAGGCGGGGAAGGACTCGCTCGCGTTGGGGGATCATCGAGTGGCTGGGCGTGGGACGGCGGAGGTGCACTGCTCAGGGATGCGGGCGATGGAGCAACAGAATGCGCCCGCGGCGTGGCGGGCGAAAGGTGTGCGTCCGGTACACCACGCGCAAGGATGTGTTCGGGAGACTTTCGGGAGATGCAGGAATCAACGCGGCGTCCTCCGGATCGGCAGATCCAAGAATCGACCATCTCTGGTTCGGGAGAGGACCCGCTGGAAGAATCGAACGACGGTAGAATGGAAGACGGGTAAGCGAGGCGGGCTCCGCGCGGGGCCCTCACCCTGCCGCTTCGCGGCTGTCCCTCTCCCAAAACAACCTGGGAGAGGGACCGGGGGCGCTTCGCGCCGGCTGTTTCGTCTCGAACCGGAGTCGAGTGCTCGTCCGCCGGTCCGCGGACGAAGATGGCGAGCCAGGACCTCCCGTCTACCCCCGCCGGCGGCTGCTGGTGGTGCGGCGGGGGGTGCCACGGCCGCGGCGGACGGGGCGCTTGGCGCGGGCTCTCGCCCGGGCGCGGGCACGGGCGGCGGCGCGCTCGCGGGCCGCGGCGGCCTCGGCGGCGGGGGTGCCGGGGCGCGGGGTGATGGGGACGTCGGCGATGGAGCGCGCCGCGGCGTCGGCCACCGCGCGGCGGATGTCCAGGATCTGCCCCTGCGTCCCCGTGTCGTACGTCCGGTTCGTCAGCAGCACCACGAACAGGTCGCGCGCGGGGTCGATCCAGATGGACGTGCCCGTGAACCCCGTGTGGCCGTACGAGCGGGCGGAGAAGTAGTCGCCCGACGAGCTCTTCTTGGCCGGCGTGTCCCACCCCAGCGCCCGCGTGTCGGCGTTGGATTGCTTGGTGGTGAAGCGCTGCACCGTGCGCGGCGACCAGATGCGCCGCTCGCCGTACGAGCCGCCGTTCAGCAGCGTCTGCGCGTAGATGGCCAGGTCGCTGGCGGTGGAGAACAGCCCCGCGTGCCCGGCCACCCCGCCCAGGCGGAAGGCGTTGCCGTCGTGCACCACCTCGCGGACGGTGTAGGGCCGCGAGGCTCCGGCGCGCAGCGCCGAGGGCACGGTGCTGCTCCACCAGGTGAGCGGCGGCGTGTACATCGTCGACCGCATCCCCAGCGGCGCGAACACCCGGCGGGCCACGAAGGCGTCCACCGGCTCGTCGGCGCGCCGGTGCACCACCTCGGCCATCAGGATCATCCCGAAGTCGCTGTACTCTACCCGCATCCCCGGCTCGGCCGTGAGGTCGGTGCCCAGCACCATGCGGAAGGCGGCCTCGGGGTCGGCGCTCTGGCCGAACAGGTCGTCGCCCGCGGGAAGGCCGCTGGTGTGGGTCAACAGGTTCCACACCGTCACGTCGCCCTTGCCGCCGCCGCGGAACTGCGAGAGGTAGCGGTAGACGGGCGACTCCAGCTTCACCTTGCCGTCGTCCACCAGCGCCATCACCGCGGGGGTGGTGCCCACCACCTTGGTGAGCGACGCCAGGTCGAAGAGCGTGGCGGTGGGGTCCACCGGCCCGCCGCCCACACGCCCGTAGCCGCGCAGCTTCACGAGCTTCCCGTGGCGCCCCACCGCCACCGCGGCGGCGGTGAACACGCCGCCGTCCACCCCGCGCTGCAGCACCGCGTCGATCCGGGCGAGCGAGTCGGGGTTCATCGCCGCCGCCTTCGCGTCGGCGCGCACCAGCGTGCGCGCGGCCGGCCAGGCCACGCGCGTGTCGGGCGCGGCCTGGCCCTCCGCGCGGCGGATCTCGCCGAAGAGGGCGCGCACCGCGGCGGCCTGCGCCTGCGGCCCCGCGCCCCACACCAGCACCGCCGTCCGCGCCGCGGGCAGGCGCCGGGCGGGGTCGGCCGCGAGCGAGACGTAGACCATCCGCCGTGTCACCGTGTCGCGCGCGAACGCCGCGCTGTCGGCGCGGAAGCGGGCGGTGTCGCGCCGCGCGGCGGCCGACGTGTCGCGCCGGGCGGCGCTGCCGATGCGGTCCACCAGCGGCAGCGGCGCCCCGGGTGCGTCCACCACCACGGCGCAGTCGGCGTCGTTGCCTGCGAAGTCCTTCAGCCGCGACAGCGTCCCGCGGCGGGCGGCGGCCCAGGTGTTCAGCCGCAGCAGGCCGGGAACGCGGCGCGCCAGCTCGGCGGCGAGCACGTCGGCCCCGGCGGACGGCTGCGCCACCAGCACAGTCTCGCGGCACCCCCGCAGCGCCGGGAGCGGGCCCAGCGTGACCGCGGTGCGCTCGAAGGCGGCGGCCGCCGTGGCCAGCGTGGCGGCGGAGCGCAGCGGCGGGCGCACGGTGTCGGCGGGGGGCAGCCCCAGGCCGGCGCGCTGCTTGGCGGCGAACACCCGCCGCACCGCGCGGTCGATCGCGGCGCGCGGGATGGCGCCGCGCTCCACCGCCGCCGCCAGCGAGTCGGCCAGCGCGGCGGGGTCGTCCACGCCGCTCAGCAGGTCGGCACCCACCTGCAGCGCGGCGACGGCCGCGGGGAGCACGCCGTAGCGGCGCGCCAGCGGCCCCTCGGCCGAGAGGTCGGCGATCACCAGGCCGCTGAAGCCCAGGTCGCGCCGGATCATCCCCTGCACCGCCACCCCCGACAGCGGCAGCGGCGCCGTGTCGGCCGTGAGCGCCGGGAGCGAGACGAAGCCGGTCTGCACCGCCGTAGCGCCCGCGTTCACCGACGCCTTCAGCCAGTCGAGCTGGATCACCCCCAGCGCCGTGCGGTCCCACGGCAGCACCGCGAGCGCGGTGTCGGCCCGCGCGGGGCGGAACGCCGTCACCGCGGGCGGCGCGCCCCCGGCGGCCAGCGCGCGCACCAGCGCGGCGTACGCGGCCGTGCCGCCGGCGGAGAGGGCGGCGGGCATCATCCCGGCGCTGTCGCCGGGGAGCCCGGGGCCGCCCAGCAGCAGCACGCTCGCCCCCAGCGCCCGGGCCTCGCCCGCCAGCGCGTCGCCCACCCGCCCGGCCAGCTCCTCGTCGCCCAGCAGCGCCACCCCGTCGGCCGACGGCAGCTCGGTGGCGCCGGCGAAGGCGGCCAGCCCGCGGTCCACCCGCGCCGCCACCAGCGGCGCCATCGCCAGCCCGCGCAACGAGTCTGCCAGCGCGGCGGCCGCCGGCGCCGGGCCCGCGGGGAGCTCCACGGCCCCCAGCCCCTCGCCCGCCCAGCGCAGCAGGCGCACGCGCGACGAGTCGCCCGGCGCCGCCGACAGGGCCGACGCGGGGGCGCGCGCCATCAGCAGCTGCGCCACCTTCTGCCGCGTCGTGAGGCGCGCCAGACGCGCCTCGTTCCACGGCGACTGCGGCGGGGGCTGCCGGCACGCGGCGGCCAGGCAGCCCAGCGCGGCGGCCAGTGCCAGCGGGCGAAGGCGCCGGGCGGTGGCGCGGAGCGGGGCAAGCGGCATCGGCTCGGAACGGCTGCGGATCACTTCGGCACCGGTTGCGGGACAGGTGCTCCACCGGTGGCAGGAAACGGACCCGGCGGTGGGACGCGGGGGCGGCACCGGTGTGTCACGGCTGTCCCATTGCAAACAGATGATGCCGCGGCACCCCCAGTGAACCCGCCATTCTTCGCATGCCGGCCGGTGGCTTGGGATTTGCCGCGTACGCGGTCGTCTAAGGTGAGAGGTATCCCCTGCCGAACCATCCGCCGCGCGGGCTTGCCCACGGGCGGGGCCTACCGCGCACCCTCCGCGGGCAAGCCGGCCAGCACCTCCGAACAGCTCGATCATCAGCCTTCGGGCTCCGAAAACCGGCCGGACCGCGCCCGCTGCCGTTTCCGCGGCGCGAGACCTGCCTGGATGCCACACACATGAGCGAAGCACCCGCCACGGTTTTCGTGGCCGACGACAACCCCTCCATCCTGCTGGGGCTGGACCGCGCGCTGAAGGCGCGCGGCTACGACGTGCGCACCGCCGCCAACGGGGTGGCGGTGCTGCGGGCCATGCAGGAGCATCCGCGCGCCCCCGACCTGGTGCTGCTGGACGTGATGATGCCGGAGCTGAGCGGCATCGAGGTGCTGCGCACCATGCGCCGCGACGAGCGCTGGGCCGACGTGCCGGTGGTGCTGATCACCGCCACCAACGACGGCGCCCTCCCGGTGTCGGCGCTGCGCGACGGCGCCGTCGACTTCCTCACCAAGCCCTTCCGCCTGGACGAGCTGCTGGCCCGCGTGGACTCGCACGTCACCCGCAACCGCGAGCTGCGGCGCGCCCGGGAGCAGGCGCGCATCCGGCTGCAGGCCATCGACCTGATCCGCGAGCTGAACCGGGTGGTGAGCGCCGACGAGATGTTCCGCCTGGTCACCGCGCGCACCGCCGAGGTGCTGGGGGTGGCCCGCTGCTCGGTGCTGGTGGTGGAGCGCGGGGCGCGGGTGGCGCGCGTGGCGGCCTCGTCCGAGAGCCAGTTCACCGACGGGCTGCACCTGGAGCTCGACCAGTACCCCGAGATCCGCGAGGCGCTGGACACCGCCCGCCCCGTGGTGGTGCGCGACGTGAGCGCCTCGCCGCTCTTCGACGGGGTGCGCGAGGAGTGGGCCCGGCGCCGGGCGCCCGAGCTGCGCTCGGTGATCGTGGTGCCGTTCCCGGTGTCCGACTCGCTCACCGGCGTGTTCGTGGAGCGGTCTACGATGGACGAGCCCGAGCTGGGCGACGAGGCGGTGGAGCTGGCCGAGCGCGTGGTGGAGGCCATCGTGCAGGCGTGCGGCCGGGTGCAGGTGTTCGAGCGGCTGATGCAGCAGCGGCAGCACCTGCACGACCTGGCGCACACCGACCAGCTCACCGGCGTGGCCACGCGCCGCGCGGTGGAGGACTACCTTCGCACCCAGCTGCAGGTGGCGCGCGAGCGCGGCGAGGAGCTGAGCGTGGTGGTGCTCGACCTCGACCGCTTCAAGCACATCAACGACACCTTCGGCCACCCGGCCGGCGACGCGGTGCTCAAGGCGCTGGGCTCGTGGCTGCGCTCCGAAAGCTCGCTGCGCACGCACGACCGCCCCGGCCGCTACGGCGGCGACGAGTTCGTGGTGGTGCTCCCCGGCACGGGGCCCGAGGGCGCGCGCCGCTTCGCCGAGCGCGCGCGCACCGAGTTCGCGCAGATCCCGTTCGCGTTCGGCGGCCGCGCGGTGCGGGCCAGCCTGAGCGCCGGCGTGGCCTCGTGGCCCGACGCCCAGGCCGCCACCGTGGACGAGCTGATCGCCTGCGCCGACGCGGCGCTGTACTCGGCCAAGCAGCAGGGGCGCGACCGCGTTTGCCTGGGGGGCACGGTGGCGGTCGCCTGATCCACGGTCGTTCGTTGGCGGATGCATTTGCGCCGGGCCCACGGGGTTCTGGCGCATCTTGCGTCTGTCGGGTTCTCGCCGTGGAAGTTCTTGCGTCGATCAGCGGTTTGGGCGTGTTCGGCGCCGGAGGCGCCGAACCGGGCTGCGCGCGCGGTAGGGCACGATACGACTGTGCCCAACCGCGCCGGGCCCACGGCGGCCCGCCCAGGCGTCTGCCCGAGGGAGAGGCCGGTGCGGGCGGTCCGCCGCGTTCCCGGCCCTCCGGGCGCGCATCCCTCACGCAAAGGCGTCGTGCGGCGATCGTTCCTGCCGCTCGACTCATCCCGCCTTGCCGCCCGACCCCGCGTCCCGCACGTTCTCCGCGAGAACGCCTGGAGACCTGCGGGGCGCGGAACCTGCGACGGCTTTCCGCGTCCAGATCGACCTGAACCGGAGAGACGTTTGCGTCCGCTGATCGTCGTCACCACCACGCTCGCGCCGGCCGGGAGCCACAACCTGCCCTCGGTGCGGCTGAACGTGCAGTACATCACCGCGGTGGAGCAGCCCGGCGGCACTGCGGTGCTGCTCACCCCGGCCCACGACGCCGAGTCGGTGCGGCACCTGGTGGAGGTGGCGCACGGGCTGGTGCTCACCGGCGGCGAGGACGTGGCGCCCGCGCTCTACGGCCAGGAGCCGCACCCCGAGCTGGGCGGCATCAACCCCCTGCGCGACGGCGTGGAGGTCGCCGCGCTGCAGGCGGCGCTGGCGCGCGGCATCCCCGTGCTGGCCATCTGCCGAGGGCTGCAGCTGCTCAACGTGGCGCTGGGCGGAACGCTGTACCAGGACCTGCCCTCGCAGCGCGAAGGCGGGCTGCTGCACGAGCAGAACGCCCCCGTCACCCACCCCTGGCACCACGCCGACGTGAAGCCGGGGAGCGGGCTCGCGGAGATCTTCGGCACGCGCGAGCTGTTCATCAACTCCTTCCACCACCAGGGCGTGGACCGGCTGGCCCCCTCGCTCGAGGCGACCGTGTGGGCCGAGGACGGGCTGGTGGAAGGCGTGGAGGGGAAGGATCACCCCTGGCTCTACGGCGTTCAGTGGCACCCCGAGCGCGGCGAGGCCGAGTCGCCCGCCGACGAGCGCGACCCCGACCGGCGCCTGTTCTGGGCCTTCATCGAAGCCGCCCGCCAGTTCGCCGCCCGCGCCACCGAGCGTGAGACGGCGGAGGCGGAGGCCGCGATGGCCGACTGAGCCTGGACGGACGGTGGCACACCGGCCGTCCCCGAACCGATTCGCGCCGCCACCGGACTCCCGGTGGCGGCGCGTTTCTCATCCTCCTGCGTGGATCCCGGCCGACTGGTCGACGAAGCGGGCCCCATTCGCACCCGAGCCGTGCGCTCGGCGTCTACGAAACCACCTCGAACCCGTCGATCTCGAGCAGCGGCACGTCCATGCGGTCGCCCGTGCCCAGGTGCCGCGCGGTGAGCACCTCCTCGCCCAGGTCGATGCGCAGGCGCTCGGGGAGAACCACCAGCTGGCTGCCGCCGCGCATCACCTGGATGCGGCGGCGGTCGGCGATGGCGCGCTCCAGCCGGTCGTAGTCGCGCGTGGTCCAGTTCACGGCCGAATGGTGTCGCGCCCCGTGGGCTCGGCCACCACGGGCTGCTCCGTCTCGGCCTCGCTCACCGGAGGCGCCGCGGCGGGCGCGTCGGCGGAGGCGCGCGGGAGCGCGGGGACCGAGTCCGTCTGCGCAGTGGCGGCGGGCGCCACCACGATGGGGGTCGGCGCGGCGCCCGGGCGGCCGATCCCCTCGGGGCGTACGGAGATGTAGTAGTCCTTCACGAACAGCGAATCGATGCGCGTGAAGTTGCTGTCGGGGAGGTCGCCGAACTTGACGCCGGGCTTGGGCCGCGGAACGATCACCCCGAGCGTGTCCATCCACACGTTGAACTCGGCGCGCGAGATCTTCTGCAGGTAGCCGTTCATGCTCACCCCGCCGCCGTTGACCACGCCGCGCAGCTGCGCCGGGGTGGGCGCGGGCTCGAAGCGCACCAGGATGCGCCGGCCCTGGGGCGTGCGCACGTACACCGCCGAGCGCCGCACGCCGCTCTCGGCCGTGCCCACCAGGTGCACGATGCGCCCCAGCTCGCGGTCGGTGAGGCGCTTCACGTTCTCGAACGGCTCGATCACCACCGGCTGCACCGCCGCGCGGTCCTTGCCGAAGTTGGCCGCGGCGCCCACGCCGGCCACGGTGCCCTTGCGCGTGGGGTCGCCGAAGATGGCGGCGGCGAGCAGCGCCACCACCGCGATGCCCACGATCAGGCCGGTCCACAGCCACACGTGGTGGTTTCGGCCACGCGCGATCCGGATATCCATTCAACCGCCTCGCTACAGGGGGACAGGGGACAGTTCGAAGGGGACGGCGGACCGATCCGCGCGTGCGGCGGGTACATCCGCCCGGCACAGGGGCGAAAGGCGCCGCGCAGGCCGCCCGCATTCCCCGTTCCCCGTCTCCCCCGCCGTTCGCAAGCGGCGTTCCCCGCTGCGTTTCTGGGGTGCGTGGGCGGCTTGCCCGGCTCGGAGAGAGGCGGTTATCATGTTCCGCCGCGCCACGCGGCGCAATCCGCTCGCACAGCCAACCACCGGAGGAGTTCCGTGCCCCGACCCGCGCCCGAGTCGCCGCGGCGGTCGTCGCTGACGCCCTTCTATGTGATCCTGGGCCTGGTCCTGCTGGCAGGGATCGCCGTCCTGGTCACGCAGATGCGCCCCAACAAGGACGCAGGCGCCAACGTTCCCGCCACCGCCGTCACGCTCACCCCCGATCAGCTCCAGCGCGTGAAGGGGATGTCGCGCGGCCGCGACGACGCGCCGATCACCATCTACGAGTTCGCCGACTACCAGTGCCCGCACTGCGCCCAGTTCGCCGCGCTGATCGAGCCGGTGATCATGGAGCGCATGGTGGACACGGGGCGTGCCCGCTACGTGTTCTACGAGTTCCCGCTGCAGTTCAAGTGGAGCTGGCTGTCGGCGCGCGCGGGCCGCTGCGCCAACGAGCAGGGCAAGTTCTGGGATTTCCACGCCCTGGTCTTCGCGCGGCAGGGCGACTGGGCCTTCGACCCCGACCCGATCTCCAAGTGGGGCCCGCTGGCCAGCCAGGTGGGGCTCGACCAGGGCAAGTTCGAGGAGTGCGTGCGCTCCGACCGCTTCCAGAAGGAAGTGACCGAGAGCTCGCAGCTGGGCAACTCGCTGGGCGTGGGCGGCACCCCCACCCTCTTCGTGAACGGCCGCAAGGTGGAAACGCCCACCAGCTACGCCGCGTTCGAGGAGGAGGTGCGCAAGATCGCCCCCGGCGCCTTCGGCGGCGCGGCCGCCCCGGCGGCTCCCGGCGCCACCGCCCCGGCCGCTGTTGACCCGGCCGCCACCGCCCCCGCCGGAGCCGCGCCGGCGGCGCCCGCGGCCGGCACCACCAGCCCGTGAGCGCGAGGATGGCGTCCGACGCGCCCGGCTTCGTGCACGACCGGCCCGCCGCGCCGCCGCTGGCGCGGATGGCCGTCGCGCTGCTGGCGCTGATCGGGCTGCTGGTGTCCACCTACCTGTCGCTCTACAAGCTCGGGGTGATCGGCGGGCTCACCTGCACGGTGGGGAGCTGCGAGCAGGTGCAGGCGTCGCCGTGGGCGGTGCTGATGGGGATCCCGGTGTCGCTGTGGGGGGTGGGCGCCTACGTGGCCATCCTCGCCATCGCCATCGTGGGGCTGCAGCCGGGGCAGGTGCACGCGCGCTGGGTTGCGCTGGCGCTGTTCTGCCTGTCGGCGGTGGGGGTGGCGTTCTCGGGGTACCTCACGTACATCGAGGCGTACGTCATCGAGATGTGGTGCCAGTGGTGCGTCACCTCGGCGGTGATCATCACGCTGATCTTCCTGCTGTCCATTCCCGGCCTGAGGCAGGCGCGGTGAAGGCGGCGAACGGAGCCAACGGAGCCATGAGCGAGCCTACAGAACCGGGCAAGACGGCGCCCGTGCGCCTGGTCTTTGCCGACCAGGGAACCTTCCACGCCGAGACGGTGCACGTGCCGCTGGCCACCCTGGGCCAGTACGACCGGCTGATCGACCTGCTGCGCGAGGACGAGAGCGTGACCCGGCAGATGTACCTGGACCTGGGCCGCCTGGTGAGCGCCTTCGTGGTGGAGGACGACGGCGAGTAGGTACCGTCGTCGTGATCGTGGATGGAGAAGCCCCTCGCCAGCCGCGGCTGGCGAGGGGCTTTCTCTTTTCGTCCGTCGGATGCGCCGATCGCGGCTCAGCCAGACGAGGTGCGCATCCTACAGATCTGCAACGGCAAGATGTCATATCATACCGGATCCGCCTGAACGATCGCCAGCGGCAGGATCTGCTAAAGTGTCACACAGAGGCACGGAGTCACAGAGAAAAAACCGTAGTTCTCTGCGTCTCTGTGCCTCTGTGTGACAAAGCAGTTCAGCCGGATTTGGTATCACACGGAGGAACGGAGGGAACGGAGGAAAAGCCGAAGCAGTTCTCCGTGCCCTCCGTTCCTCCGTGTGACCCCTGCAGTTCCTTCGTCCGTCAGGGCCGTGCCGGCGGTGCGGCGGGCGGGCTAGACCGGGGCGCGGCCGGCGGAGTCGTGGCCGGGGGCGCGCCGGCGGGCGGGGCGGCCTGCTCGGCGGCGGCCAGGAGCGCGTCCACCTCGCGCGCCAGCTCGGCATAGGGCACGGCGCCGTTCAGGATCTTCTCGCGGTTCAGGATCAGCGTGGGCGTGCTGTTCACCTGCGCGCCGCTGGCCTGCATGATGTCGTTCACCACCAGCGGGCTCACCCGGTCGTTCTGCACGCAGTCGCGGAACTGCGCGCTGTCCACCCCCAGCTCCGCGGCGTAGCGGGCGAAGCGCTGCGCGGCGTCGGGCTGGTCGCGCCACTCGCGCTGCCGCTGGAAGAGGCGGTCGTGCATCTCCCAGAACTTGCCCTGCGCTCCGGTGCACAACGCCGCCTTCGACGCGGCGAAGGCCTGGTTGTGCATGGGCAGCGGGAAGTTGATGAACACCATCCGCACCTTGCCCGTCTTCACGTAGGCGCTGTCGAAGCGCGCGTACGTGCTGTCGTAGAACAATTTGCAGTACGGGCACTGGAAGTCCGACACCTCGTACAGCGTGACCTTGGCGTAGGCGCTGCCGTGCTGCCGCGAGTTGCTGGCGCGCGCCAGCACCGAGTCGAGCGGCGGCATGCCGCGCGCGTCGGCCGATGACGACGCGGCGGGCGTGCCCCCCTGCTGCGCGCATGCCGCCGCCGACATCAGCAGCGCGGCGGCGCCGGCCAGGAGCGGCGCCGCCAGCCCGGCGCGGCGTACGAACGAAAGTCTCATCCCTGGTCTCATCCGGGTTCGTGGCCGGGGCCGTGCCGGGAGACCGCCTCCCGCGCCCGCTCCAGCGTCCATTCGTGCACCTCGCGCGGAGGCCACTCGCCCCGCCGCGCGCCCTCCATCAATGCAGCCGCTTCCGCCCGCGCACGTCGGGCGGTCGCCGCGTCGGCCCATCCCGCGTCTTCCGCGGCGCGCAGCTCGTCCGCGTCCAGCACCCGCGCGTCGCCGTCGGATCCCAGCCAGACGTCGAGGCACAGGTCGGTCGTATCCCACCGCGCGCCGTCCATTTCCACCGGCGTGAGCACGTTGGCGTAGACGCCGGTGAAGGTGCCGTCAGCCAGGTGGAACCGGCCCACGTCGTGCCAGCGGCCGCGGTAGGTGATCCACACCACCGGTGCGCCCGGCTCCAGGATCGTCCGCCCGCCAGCCACGACCGGTTTGGGGAGGTCGGCCGCGGGGAGGAACGTCACAACGTAATCCCCCGCATCTTCCAGCACTAGTTGGCGGAACAGCTGCACCCGGTCGGGGAGGCGGCGGTAGTGGATCTCGACCTCCGCGGCGCTCGCGGTCGACACCGGTTCCCTCACCGCGCCCTGTACCGCGCGCCGCCGTGCTCCTGGGCGTCCACCACGGCCACGGCGGTCAGGTTGGCGATGTCGGCGGCTTCGCTGGCGCGCTGGAGGACGTGCACCGGGTGGCTCATCCCCAGCAGGATGGGGCCGAACGCCTCGGCCCGGCCCACCCGCGCCATCAGCTTGTAGGCGATGTTGGCGCTGTTCAGGTCGGGGAAGATCAGCACGTTGGGGCGGTTGCGCAGGGTGCTGAACGGGTACAGCTCGTGGCGCAGCTCGTCCACCAGCGCGGTGTCGGCCTGCATCTCGCCGTCGATCTCCAGCCCCGGCTCGATGCTGCGCACCAGCTCTGCCGCGCGGCGCACCTTGTCGCTCTGCGGGTGGCGCACGCTGCCAAAGTTGCTGAACGACAGCATGGCCACGCGCGGCTCCAGCCCCAGCCGGCGCACGAACGCGGCGCTGAGCGTGGCGATCTCGGCCAGCGTCTCGGCGTCGGGGTCGATGTTCACGGTGGTGTCGGCGAAGAACAGCATCTCCTGCTCCAGCACCATCATGTACAGCCCCGCCACGTGCCGCACCCCGGCCGCCGTGCCGATCGTCTCCAGCGCCGGGCGGATCGTCTCGGGGTAGTGCAGGTCCTCTCCGGCCACCAGCCCGTCGGCCTCGCCCTCGCGCACCATCATCATCCCGAAGGTGATGGCGCGGCGCACCTCGCCGCGCGCGTCGGCCAGCGTCATCCCCTTGCGCTGGCGGCGGGCGTACAGCGTCTGGGCGTAGCGCTCCAGCCGCTCCTCGTCGGCCAGCCGGTCCACCACGCGGATCCCCTCCAGCGACACCCCCAGCGACTCGGCCGTCTGCGCGATGCGCTCGGGGCGGCCGACCAGGACGGGGTGCGCGAACCCCTCGCCCACCACCAGCGCCGCCGCGCGGATGATCCGCTCGTGCTCGCCCTCGGGGTACACGATGGTGCGCGGGTCGCGGCGGGCGCGGCGCATGATGTCGCGCATCACCTCGCGGCCGCGGCCCAGGCGCGCGTCCAGCTCGTGGCGGTAGGCGTCCAGGTCCAGCTCGCGGCGCGCCACGCCGGTCTCCATCGCCGCCCTGGCCACCGCGGGCGCCACCCACAGCATGGTGCGCGGGTCGAACGGCTTGGGAATCAGGTACTCGGTGCCGAAGCGCAGCCGCTCGTCACCGTAGGCGCGCTCCACGCTTTCGGGCACGTCCAGGCGCGCCAGCTCGGCCAGCGCGTGCGTGGCCGCCATCTTCATCTCGTCGTTGATCGCCCGGGCACGCACGTCCAGCGCGCCGCGGAAGATGAAGGGGAAGCCCAGGACGTTGTTCACCTGGTTGGGATAGTCGGACCGGCCGGTCGCCATGATCGCGTCGGGCCGCACCTCGGCCACCTCCTCGGGCGTGATCTCGGGGTCGGGGTTGGCCAGCGCGAACACCACCGGGTGCGCCGCCATGCTCGCCACCATCTCGCGCGTCACCGCCCCCGCCACCGACAGGCCCACGAACACGTCGGCCCCCGCCATCGCCTCGGCCAGCGTGCGCATCGGCGTGTCCTGGGCGAAGCGCGACTTGTAGGGGTCGGTGTGCTCCGGGGCGCGGTCCGTCGTCACCAGCCCGGCGCGGTCGCACATGTAGATGTTCTCGCGCCGCACGCCCAGGCTCACGTAGTGCTCGGCCGTGGCGATCGCCGCGGCGCCGGCGCCCGAGAAGACGACCTTCGCGTCGGCCAGCCGCTTCCCCACCAGCTCCATCGCGTTCAGCAGCGCGGCGCCCGAGATCACCGCGGTGCCGTGCTGGTCGTCGTGGAAGACGGGGATGTCGAGCCGCGCCTTGAGCGTTTCCTCGATGTAGAAGCACTCGGGGGCGGCGATGTCTTCCAGGTTGATGCCGCCCACGGTGGGCTCCAGCAGCTCGCAGAACTTGATCACGTCGTCGGGGTCCTGCGAGCCCACCTCCAGGTCGAACACGTCGATGTCGGCGAAGCGCTTGAACAGCACCCCCTTCCCCTCCATCACCGGCTTGGCCGCCAGCGGCCCGATGTTGCCCAGCCCCAGGACCGCCGTCCCGTTCGACACGACGGCGACCAGGTTGCCCCGCGCCGTGTACTTGAACACCTCCTCGGGGTCGCGGGCGATCTCGCGGCACGGCTCTGCCACGCCGGGCGAGTAGGCCAGCGACAGGTCGCGCTGCGTGCTGGCGGGCTTGGTGGGGACCACGGCGATCTTGCCGCGCCGCCCCTGGCTGTGGTAGTCGAGCGCATCCTGCCTGCGATCCGACATCGGGTCCTTCCGCAAAGAAGTGCTGAGTGCTGAGTGCTGGGTGCCGAGTGCCGGGGTGCGGGGTGTCGCCTCGGGGGGCCGACCCGGTCGCATCGGGCGCTCAGGCCGGACTTGGCCGCGTGGGTGTGGAGCCGGGTAGCGTACCCGCGGGGGTGGGGGGTGTCAAGCGAGCGGCCGGAGACCCGGTCTCTTCCGCATCATCAGCCCGGGAACAGAGGATGATGCTCTGGCGCGAACGCCACGCTTCCGTACTTCCGTACTTCCGTACTGCGGTTGGGCGTGTTCGGCGCCCGAGGCGCCGAACCGGGCTGCGCGCGCGGTAGGGCACGATACCGCCGTGCCCAACCGCGCCGGGCCGCCGCCGCCACCAACTGCCGTGGCGGCGCCGTCCCGGCCCTCCGGGCGCGCATCCCTCACGCGACGTCCCGCTCGGCCAGCCTCCTTCGACGTCCACGCTTCACCCACACGCAATTCTGACTCGGGACGCGAATGAGTCTAACGAGCGCGGAGACGAATCGGAGCGCACCTTGAGATCCACCGCTTCTCGCCATTCCCTCCGGCGCTACGATTCCGAGTGCGACATCCACGCCTCACACGGTGCACCATGTCTCTCCCCCGACGGGACGCGGGGACCGGCCAAAACATCCTAAGTCACACACTTGCAAAGGCTTGAGACCGGTACGATTTGCGGCCCCGCGTGTGACGTAGCAGTCCGCACACCACCCACCCGGCTGCACCATCCCGCTCGCGGCCGGATCCCTCTCCCGCCTCACCCAGCCAGAGGCCCCCGATGAAGCGATCTCTCGCCCTGCTCCCGTTGCTCGTCCTGGCCGCCGCCTGCGCCGACGGGCCCGCACCCCTCTCGCCCGACGCGGCGCCGGCCGCCGCGCGCCAGGCCGGCGCGCCCGGCGGCTACGTGGTGGTGCTCAGGGACGACGCCAACCCGCGCTCGGTGGCGGCGCTGCTCGGCATCAACCCCAGGCGAGTGTACACCGCCTCGCTGCAGGGCTTCGCCGCCACCCTCACCCAGGGCCAGCTCGAGGCGCTGCGCCACAACCCCGCCGTGGCCTACGTGGAGCCCGACGCGCCGGTGAGCCTGTTCACCACGCAGCTCTTCCCCGTGTGGGGGCTCGACCGCATCGACCAGCGTTCGCTGCCGCTCAGCAGCACGTTCGTCTACAGCAGCAGCGGCGCGGGGGTGACCATCTACGTGCTCGACACGGGGATCCGGAAAACGCACCGGCAGTTCGGCACCCGCGCCGACTACATCGCCAACGGACTGGGCGGCAACTTCGTGGGCGACGCCGCGGTGGACGCCGCCGACTGCCACGGCCACGGAACGCACGTGGCCGGCACCGCCGCGGGGAGCGGCTACGGCGTGGCCAAGGCGGCGCAGATCCGCGCCGGCCGCGTGGTCGACTGCCTGGGCAACGGCACCACCTCCATGGTGATCTCGGCCATGGACTGGATCATCGCCAACGGCACCCGGCCCGCCGTGGTGAACATGAGCCTGGGCTACGGCAACGTGCAGTCGGTGCGCGACATGGCGGCGCGCCTCTTCGCCGCCGGCTACGTGGTGGTGGCCGCCGCCGGCAACGGCGACTTCGCCGGCACGCCGCAGGACGCCTGCCTCCAGGCGCCCGCGGGGGCGCCCAACGCCATCACCGTGGGCGCCACCACCAGCTCCGACGCCGAGTCGAGCTTCTCCAACTACGGCTCCTGCGTGGACATCCTGGCGCCGGGGAGCGGCATCGTCTCGGCGTGGATCGGCAGCGACAGCGCCAAGGCGACCCAGAACGGCACCTCCATGGCGACACCGCACGTGTCGGGCGTGGCCGCGCAGTACCTGCGCACCAACCCCACCGCCACGCCGGGCGGGGTGTGGAAGGCGATCCTGCTGATCTCCACCCCGGGCGTCCTCACCCTGCACTCTGCCAGCGTGGCGAACGGCACGCCCAACCGGCTGCTCTACACCAACTACTGAGCGCAGCCCACCCGGCACCGCGCGGGCAGCGCAACCTGCCTGCGCGGTCACGCGGCCATCCGCACGGCCACGGTCGGCCCGGGGGACGCATGACATCCGACGTTTTTATGTGCCAAATGAGTGTGGATTGAACTGCCTCGCACGGGATCAGCAGGGTTGGCCGCCCAATTGTTTTTTGCCGATAACTCTGCTGGCCCTGGGTGAGGAATCGCGACACTTCTCCGTTCTTCGGCCCGTGCCATCGAGGTTTCGCGCGATTTCGGAGTCACGTCCAGTTCAACACGCACGCCCCGGCACACTTCCCCGCCCCACCGCCCGTCCGTTCTTTCTCCGCCACCGCGAACAAAATCTCCCATCGCACCACCCCGGTGCACCGGGGTGGTGCAGCCGCACCACAATCGCGCGGCCCCGTTCTATCGTACGCGAAGCTAACAAACGGCGGTGTATGGACTTACGCTCCGTGTCAGCTTCGGCCCACCCCCTGCTCTGCTACACATCGCTCAACAAAGCAGCAAGGCAGCACCGCGGCGGGCCAACGCCTGTCCGGATCGCCCCCCGCCGCGCCCACCCGCGGGGCAGGCCGCGATGCGCTTTTGCCGAAGGACCCCTGTCCGGCGTGCCCACATCACGCGGCCACAGCGCACGGCACAAGGGCCGTGCGCGCACCACCCATCCCCCGTGGAGGACCGTTCATGCGCAGAGCTACACCCGTACTCCTGGCAGCGCTCGCCGTCGCGGCGGCAGCCTGCTCCGACCAGCAGCAGCCCACCTCGCCGCAGCAGGGCCGTGCGGCCCACGGCCTGGCCCCGGTGCGCATGGCGCCCGCCGGCCAGGGCGTGGAAGGGCAGTACATCGTGGTGCTGAACGACGGCGCCACGCCGTCGGCGGTGGCGGGGGCCGTGGGCGCCCGCGCCAGCCACGAGTACACCCGCACCATCCGCGGCTTCTCGGCCACCCTGGGCGCCGGGCAGGTCAACGCGTTGCGCGCCGACCCCAGCGTGGCCTACATCGAGCAGGACCAGGTGATGCACGCCAGCACCACCCAGTCGGGCGCCACCTGGGGGCTCGACCGCATCGACCAGCGCGCCCTGCCGCTGAACGGCACCTACACCTACACCCCCACCGGCGCGGGCGTGCGGGCGTACATCATCGACACCGGCATCCTGGCCAGCCACACGCAGTTCGGCGGCCGCGCCTCGGTGGGCTACGACGCCACCGGCGGCAACGGCGTGGACTGCAACGGCCACGGAACGCACGTGGCCGGCACGGTGGGCGGCAGCACCTACGGCGTGGCCAAGGGCGTCACGCTCATCGCCGTGCGCGTGCTCGACTGCTCGGGGAGCGGCACCAACTCGGGCGTGATCGCGGGCATCGACTGGGTGGCGCAGAACCGCGTCCTCCCGGCGGTGGCCAACATGTCGCTGGGCGGCGGCGCCAGCCAGGCGGTGGACGACGCCGTGCTGCGCCTGACCAACGCCGGCGTGGTGCTGGCCGTGGCGGCCGGCAACGAGACCGTGGACGCGTGCACCGAGTCGCCGTCGCGCGCGGCCAGCGCCATCACCGTGGGCGCCACCACCAACACCGACGCGCGCGCCTCGTTCAGCAACTACGGCAGCTGCGTGGACGTGTTCGCGCCGGGCAACAACATCACCTCGTCGTGGATCGGGTCGACCAGCGCGACCAACACCATCAGCGGCACCTCGATGGCCAGCCCGCACGTGGCCGGCGTGGCCGCCCTCTACCTGCAGGGCGCCCCCACCGCCAGCGTGGCGACCGTCACCAACGCCATCATCTCCACCGCCACCACCGGCGTGGTGACCAGCGCGGGCACCGGCTCGCCCAACCGCCTGCTCTTCTCGCTGCTCACGCCCCCGTCGGGCGGCGGTGGTGGCGGCGGCACGGCGCCGTGCACGGGCTGCACGCAGTTCACCGCTTCGCTCTCCTCGGGCGGCTCGTCGTACCAGCCCAACGGCACCTACTACCAGACCACGGTGTCGGGCGCGCAGCAGGGCTGGCTGCAGGGCCCGGCGGGCACCGACTTCGACCTGTACCTCTACAAGTGGAACGGCAGCAGCTGGGTGGTGGTCGCCAGCGGCACCACCTCCAGCACCAACGAGACGGTGTCGTACACGGGCACGGCCGGCTACTACGAGTGGGAAGTGCGCTCGTACACGGGCAGCGGCACGTACAACCTGTGGATCAAGCACCCCTAGCCGCCCCTCGCCCGCGGGCTCCCTCGCCCGCGGCGTGACCGACGGGTACGGGTGACTGAAAGCCGCCCGGCGTGCGAAAGCGCGCCGGGCGGTTCTGCGTTCCGGCGGAGGCTCGGGACCGGTGCATCCCAGGGGCATCGTCGTGGTAGGGCGACGGAAGGGCCACGGAACTGCCGGGTCCGGGCGTGTCCCTCCGCTGCGCTCCGGGCCGGGCTTCGCGCGCCGTAGGCAACGAAACGACCGTTGCCAACGGCGCCGAGCCGCCGGCGCGCCAGGCTCCACCTCGTTGCGCCGGCAACCCACGCGGGCGCGCCGGCGTCTCGGCCCTGCGGGCGCGAATCCCTCACGCAAATGCCCGCTCACACCACGCTGGGTGAGGCCGACGCTTCCCCCAATCCCCCTCTGGCTCGCCCGTGGCCCGGCATGCCATCAACTGGTACCGAGGGGCCTGCGGGGGATCTCACGAT
>Ga0070686_100000412_pt1 | contig 26981 bp, 32 predicted proteins | sample KBSS23LmetaG_FD_65654 | JGI IMG/M metagenome (GOLD analysis project Ga0070686, IMG submission 65654) | Switchgrass rhizosphere microbial communities from Kellogg Biological Station, Michigan, USA - KBS S2-3L metaG | ecosystem: Host-associated > Plants > Roots > Rhizosphere ... | reverse complement strand
AAGGAGAACATCGAGGCGGCTCAGCGGCTCGAGACGTTGACTCAGTACAACGTTGACAAGACTCGGATGATCAAGTGGATCTACCAGCATACCTCAGACGCCCTAGCTTACGGGCTCGGCGTGATGAGGAGCCGGTGGGTGCGGGACGTTGCTCTGAGGACGTTTCGCGAAGCTCTTCCTAGCGGCACTATGGTCGGTATGGCGAGCCAGGGAGCGATCATGCCGAAGCGTAAGCCGACTGTGGTTTACGCAGGGAACCTCGTGGAAGCACAGGACCCGTTCATGTTCTTCCCGGACCCTCGTGTACCGATGACAGAGGTGAACAAGCGGGGGGAATTTGTTTTCTGGCGCTGTTACGAGGGAAAGCACATTCTGAAGCGAATGGAGGGAATGGGGATACTGAAGTGGGTCGAGGCGGCTAATTCGAAGCTGCCTAGTTCAAGGTGGATTACCGGCGGGGAAGAGTCTGCACGGAGCTTGATGGCTAGCGGGCAGGCTAATCCTGGGCAGCAGGGGAATGATGAGGGCCGGGGCGTTTCGTCGTACTATCAGGTGGATGAAGGGACTGTAACGCTCATCCCGGCAGAGCTGGGGCTCGGTGCAGAGCAGTATCCAGTCAAGTTCATCTTCACAATTCTGAACAGGAGCCAGATTGTCCGGGCCGAGCCGCTCGAGGCGGATCATGATATGCACCCTGTTTCGGTGACGGAGCCGCTCACGCTCGGTTACGGGTTCGGCCACTGTGGTATGACGGACTACATGGGTCCGATCCAAGATATCATGTCGTGGCTTGTAAACTCGCACATCTTTAATGTCCGAAGCGCGCTAAATAACATGTTCCTGATCGACCCGTTGCGGGTCGAGATGCAGGACGCGAAGAACCCAGAGCCTGGCAAGCTCATTCGCTTGAAAAGGGCCGCCTGGGGCACCGACGTGCGAGAGGCAATGATGCAGCTCGCAGTTGCCGACGTGACTGGCGGGCACCTTAAAGACTCTGAGGCGTTCGTGCGGATGGCGCAGTATCTGAGCGGGGCGACGGATAACGTGATGGGCCTGCAGGAAGCTGGAGGGCGCAAAACCGCAACTGAAGTCCGTACATCCGCTGAGGCAGGTGCTAGCCGGCTCGCTTCGATGGCGAAGCTCATTTCGGCTCAGTCGCTTGTCGATATTGCAGAGCAGATGGTGATCAACCAGCAGCAATATATGGATACTGAGTTCGTGCAGCAGGTGCTCGGTGAGGACGCTATGCTGCTTACACAGGGCCAGAAGCTCCTCCCGGACATGGTCGCAGGAGATTTTCAATTCCCTGTTTCCGATGGAACGCTCCCGATTGACCGGGCCGCCCTGTTGGATGTCTGGAAGCAGATATTCCTTGGGATCGCACAGAGCCCGCAGCTGAGTGCGACATTCGACATCATCAAGGTGTTCGAGTACACGGCTGAACTGGGCGGTGCCCGCAACATCGAGGATTTCAAAATTCAGATGACTCCGGATCAGCAGGTGCTCGCTCAGGCACAGGCCGGGAACATGGTACCGGCCGGCCAGGCGGCTCAGCGGATGAATGGCGCGGCGCCGCAAGGCGGTCAGCCGACTGGACTGCCGCCGCCGAAGATGAATGGTGGGGCACCTCCGGGTGCGGGCTGAAGGTTGTTGACATGACGGACCAGCGGAGTTAGGATGTGTCATGAATTTGGAAGAGTTTCTTGCCGCAGTTGAAAACGCGCCCTCAGAGCCGCTTGAAGAGCGAGAAAAGCTCGCCCTTGGGCGGATGCTGTTCTCTGACCTCTTTCTGCGGGCTTGTAAGGATCTTGCAGGCCAAGCGGTGAACGCGACGGGCCAGTTTACGCGGCTCGACCTGAACACGCCGGAAGGCGTGGCGAAGGGGAAGGATCTTCAACTGAGTGTGAAGTCCACCTTTTTCGTGTTGGAAACCCTCATCATGCAAGCTCAGACTGAGAAGAAGGAAGAAAAAGAATGAGTGGCACCGGACAAGGCGCGCCTAGCAGCACGCCAGCCCCCTCGTCGCCAGCGCCGGCTCCCAGCTCGCCTTCACAGGCTCCGGCAGCCGCACCATCGACGAGCCCGCCGCCATCAGGCGCCCCTGGTGGTGGAACTGCTCCTGGTGGGACGCCGTCTCGCCAGGAGCAGATGGGCGTTCCGAATGAGGTGATAGCGGTTCTTGGCTACGATCCGTTTGGGCCGGTCGAGGAAGCTCCCCCGCAACCTCCACCGGCCCAGCCGCAGGCTGCTCCTCCACAGCCAGAGGCTGCGACTCCTCCTGCTGGGCAGCCTGCGGTACCTCCACCTAACGAATTGGAGACGCTGAAGCAACAGCTTGGGATGGTCACGCGGGAGCTACAGCAGATGCGGCAGCCGGCGCAGCAGCCGGCGCAACCCGGACAGCCGGGCGGGCAGCAGCCGATCGACCCGGTTCCCGCATACCAGTATGAAATACCGGACCAGCTTGTGCAGCTGATGGCTTCAGAGGACCCAGGGCATCGAAAAATGGCCCTCTCCAACGTCATGACAGCGGTCAGCCGCTCTGTGCATGGGCTGATGCAGAAAGAGCTTGCACAGGTGATCCCGGCACTAGCTCGCCAGGTAATGATGGAGCATCTCGGGCAGCAGGAGGTCGGGAAGGATTTCTACTCGGTTTACAAGGATCTGGACAAGCCGGAACTGCGGCCGCTGATTTACCAGATAGCGTCTGGCTGGGCACAGCAGAACCCTGGAGCGGGCTGGAACGCGCAGACGCGTGATGCGATTGCTCGGGTGGTTTATCAGACTTTTGGCCGGCCAATGCCTGGAAACGGGGCAGCTGCTCCACCGGCTGCGCCGGTCATGATGCCGACTATGAGTAGGCCACAGGCCTCTCATCAGATGACTGAACAGGAAGAGATGCTTGATTTGTTGCGCTGAGAGTTGGTAGGCAGTCCACGGGGGCGAGAGCCCTGGCGGGGAGAGTATTCCTCCCGAGCGGCCGGACTGATATCGCTGAAGCGGTTGGAAAGGAGTAGAAACCGTGAGGAGGACTGGCAATGCCTATCCAGGGACTGCGCGACAGTAATCAGTTTGTCACTGATGCCCGGCCGAAGAATTACCGGGAACTCATTCTCCGGCTGTATCCGAATGGCACAGCCCCGCTGACTGCGCTGACGAACGCGATGTCGAGCGACAGCACGGACGATCCGGAGTTCGCTTGGTGGGAGAAGGCACTTCCTAGCCAGCGGCTCGCCGTTAGCGTAGCTCTCACGAACGTCGCTACGGCTGTGGTCGTCACGAGCGGCGCGTTCAACTTCCGCGCGGGGCACGTGCTTCGCGTGGAAGGTACGAACGAGCTGATGCTCGTGACGGTCGATCCGACTGTCGATACGGGCCTGACTGTGCAGCGTGGCTTCGCTGGTACGGTCGCTACGGCGGTTGATCCAGCGGTCGCCGGCACGAACCCCTACTTCCATGCGATCGGGAACGTGAACGAGGAAGGTTCTATGCCGCCGACTGGGGTCAATTATGACCCCACGAAGAAGTACAACTACACGCAGATTTTCCGAAACACGCTGGAGATGACCCGGACGGCCTCGAAGACGAGGCTGCGGACCGGGGACCAGGTGAAGGAGGCGAAGCGGGAATGTCTCGAGCTGCACTCCATCGAGATGGAGAAGGGCTTCATCTGGGGCCAGCGGGTCGAGACGACGAAGAACGGCAAGCCGATGCGGATGACCGGCGGGATCATCAGCTTCATCGCGCCGGGCAATATCGTCAATCTGGCCGGCGCGGCGACAGATATGATGACGATTGAGAACCAGATGAAGAACATGTTCACCTGGGGCTCGTCTGAAAAAATGAGCTTCATGGGGAACACGAGCCTCATGGTTCTCCAGCAGATCATCCGGAAGAACAGCACGTTCAACATTCAGAGCGGGCTTAAAGAGTACGGGATGAACGTTTCTCGGCTCGTGTGCCCGTTCGGCGAGCTGGTCATCAAGACGCACCCGCTGTTCAACCAGATGCCGGGCGGCACGACTGGCGGCACGGCCTATCGGTCGGCAGACTCGAGCTGGCTGACGCTCGATATGAAGGAGATCAAGTATCGGTACTTCTCGGGCGATGACACGCGGTACGAGAAGAGCCTGGAGCCGAATGGCATGGACGGGATGGAGTCGGGCTACCTGACGGAGTGCGGGCTGGAGATCCACCATCCGCTGACGCACTATCTGATCCAGGGCCTGACGAACCCGGCCAAGGATGTCTAACGAGGTTTGGTGAGGGTAACTTACCGGCCGGCTCACCTCCCTGGGCCGGCCGGACTTTTCCCCAAGTTAACCGGGGAAACTACACCATGAGGCTGCAATGCCTACCCTCGGAACCGTCCATGCAACCGTAAGCCGCTGGCTTCGTAGAGGCAACGTTTTTGACGTAGACGTGCCGGATGCGGTGAGAATGGCCGCCCGCTCGATCGAGCGGAATTACACGCTCAAGTACATGGAAACCTACGTCACGTTCACTATCCCGGCCGTGGCGATAGAGCCTCGCGCGATCAACTTCCCTGATACGAAGGTGAAGAAGATCCAGTTTTTGAAAATCCGTGGCGCGGACGGAGAGTTTCGGGACCTGACAGCGATGGACCCGAGAGATCTGAAGGTCGTAGAAACGGGCGAGCCGCGCCGGTACTGGCTGGATGGAAACGACTACATCTGGTTCGACAGCACGCCGGATAAAGATTACCAGGCAGAAATGTTCTACGATCGGTATACGACCTGGCCGACGAGCGCGGACTCTACGGTTGATCCGCCGTTCGACTGGCTGGACTCGAAGAACTGGCTGATAGAGAACGCGGATGACTGCCTGGCTGGACACGCCCTTTCGCATATGAAGATCCTTGCCCGCTTACCGATGGACATGCGGCAGAGTATTGATGAGTTGGTAAGCCGGTCGATGGGGGAACTGCTCCGCGCGGATCAGGAGCTTCGGACAGAAAATACCTCCTATGCTATGAACTATGGGAGGGTTTATTAATGAACCAGTTCTCGCCTCGACCGTTCGCTTCGGCGACGCCCCGTGCTGGTACGCCGGCCGGCGGTGTGCCAGTCACGCCGGGCGTCGGTGCTACCATAGCCACTGACAAGGTCGGTGATGTAGACGTTCAGGTAATTAAGCTGGGGATCGGCGGGGCCGGTGCGGCAGACATGCTCGATTACGGGCAGCAGCCGGCCGCAAAATCGCTTCCGGTCGTTCTTGCTAGCGATCAGGGAAATATCAGTGTTACAGTCCCGCCGGGCGGAGCGACTGAAGCGACGCTGCTTACGGTTGCGCTGGAGGCGACGCAGCAACAGGTACTGACGGCGCTGAATGCGGTAAAGGGCTTTGTGGATGGGCTGGAAGCGGGCCAGACGGCCGGGAACGCTACACTGACTGCGATCCAGGGTTTCGTGGACGGTTTGGAGGCTGGCCAGGCGACTGCGAACGCGCACCTTGCTGCTATTGAGACATCACTTGCGGCAGGCGGAGCGGTCCCGCCGGCTACAGCGACAGTTACAGCGGTAAATGCAGCGATCGCATCGACGCTGTTGCTTGCAGCAAATGCGAACAGGAAGGGCGCTAGCGTTTATAACGACTCTGCGGCCGAAATGTACCTTAAACTCGGCGCGGGGGCCTCGAACGTTAGTTTCAGCGTTGATATGTTGCCCGGCTCGTACTACGAGATCCCCTACGGCTATACAGGAGTAATACATGGTATCTGGGCTTCAGCTACTGGCGCGGCACGGGTGACTGAGTTCACGCCGTAATGCCTTATTTTCCACCAGCGCCGGGCGGGGGCGTTCTGCTTCCGAATACGATAGACAACGTGATGCTGGTAGATATGCCAGATGGGACGGTGAAGGGTCGTGCGTTAGGTGCTGGCGTAGGTGATCCGCAGGATCTGACACTAACACAACTGCGTGTGTTGCTTGGCAACCCGGTGTTTACACAGTGCCGGTTAATTTATGTCAGTTCGAGTACGATGCGGCTGACGCGCTTTGGTGGCAAGTTCTTGACGATTGACGACGCGCCGCAGCTTATTCCGGCAGCAGGCGTTGATCTTATAGCTGTTGCCGGTCATGTTGGCGTCAACCCCATGTATATCTACGCCTACATGAACGCCGGCGTCATGACGCTGATCGGGCAGGCGTCTGGCGGGGGTAGTCCTATTGTCGATCCGCGCAACGGCATGATGGTCGCGACGAATAATCCTGCTCTGTCGCTCGTTGGCATGGCGTTTGTCAGCGCCGGGCCAGCGATGGCTGAGGACGGGGCTAATCAAGCCGTGTCGAGCTATTACAACCGTCGGCCGCGCGGTTATGCGTATGGACAGAACAATACAACATCCTCGACATCGCCAGTGCTACTGCACAATCCAATCAGGATGCTGACTTGGGCTGATAGTGCGTACAGCGTCTTTGTGTCGGGCTGGTCGCAATTAAATGTAGCCGGCATCACATTGGGACAGATTTACATGGATGGTAATGCTGTCAGTCAGCAGTGCATTTCATACTTCACTACACCTAACGGACAAAACCCACTTGCGTTGGCACTTGTTTACAGCAGCGCAGACGGCATACACTCATTCCAGCTTGGTGGTTACGTCGGTGCAGGAACTGGCACGTTCGTCGGCAACACTTACGGCACTGTGATGGGATGAGCTGAATGCCCCTCTATCCTCAAGGCGGCGGGCTCTATCCGAACAGCATCGACAACGTGCTGCTCGCCGACATGGCCGATGCGACGGTGAAGGGGCGCGCTAAGGGTGCCGGCACAGGCGACCCGCAGGACCTGACAGCGGCGCAGTTGGGCCTGCTGTTGGGCGGGCCGAACTTCAGGAACATCCTCGGTCGCAACGGCGGCTTTGAGGTGTGGCAGCGCGGTGCAGGTGGGAGCGCCGCATTTTCCGTTGCCGCAGGCGGTGGTTTATATGCTGCGGATGGCTGGTTCATCCAGACCGGCGCCAATGAACAATGCTCCGTTGGTCAGACCGCAGGAATTACCGCCGGCTCGCGATGGGCAGCCTATGTGTCACGCAACGCAGGACAGACCGGCACGGGGCCGATATTCTTCGAGTTTCCGCTCGATGCTGACGAGATTTTCACGATGCGCGGCAGCATCGTCACGCTGTCGTTTACAAGCTATGCACTTGCTAATTGGTCGCCAGCCGGTGGGATACTTACTTGTACGCTGTTCACAGGAACCGGCGCTGTAGCAAAAGCTATCGGCGGCTATACAAATCTCGTTCAGCCGGTCCAGATAAATGCGGCACTTACTGGTGTGGCAACGCGCTTTAGTGCGACATCGCCCGCTATCGTTCCGGCAAATATTACTCAGGCGTCGGTCGTATTTCAGTGGACGCCGGTTGGCACCGCAGGCGCAAACGATGTTGCCATCATTGACGACGTGCAGCTTGAAATCGGCAGCATCGCGACGCCGTTCGAGCGCCGGCCGTTCGAGAGCGAGTTGCTGGCGTGTAGGCGGCACTTTCAGAAGTCGTTCCAATACGCGGCAGCACCGGCAGCAAACGCGGATAGCTCGTCTGCGGTTTCTACACCGCAGATTGTCGGCGCAAGTCAGGCACATTATCCCGCTTCTATCCCGTTTCCCGTCGCGATGCGGGCCACGCCAACTATTGCGTTCTTCAATCCTGGTGCTGCCGGCGCACAAGCGCGCAACTACGGCACCGGTACCGATTGCACACTTACGGCAACGTGGTCAGTTGGAATGGATCGCTTTACGTATAGCACAACGACGCCGGCAGGATCGGCGGCGGGGCAACCTATTCTCGTCAACTACACGGCAGACGCAGGGATCTGATGCCCTATTATCCGCAATCCCCCGGCTTCTATCCTCCGCTGAACAGCGTGACGGATGCACAGCTGGTCGATATGCCGGACGGCACGGTGAAAGGCCGGGCGCTGGGTGCGGGGCTAGGCGATCCAACGAACCTGACGGCGCAACAGCTAGCTGCAATCCACGGGCTTGGATACCCAATGGTGCGGCACGATTGCCGCTTCGATTACATCAGCACGACGACGTGCCGGCTGAGCCGCTATGGCGGCGCACTGATCACTATCGACGCGCAGTTGCGCACGATCCCGGCGGCGGGCGTCGATCTGGCCTATGTCGGCACCTACAACACCAACGGGCTCGTCTACGCTTACGCTCTCATGAGCGGCAGCGTGATGCAGCTCTACGCCGATGCAAACGCACCGGTCACCGATCCGCGCGACGGCAACTCAGTCCATCCAGGCAACCCGGCCTTGACGTTCGTCGGTGGTTTCTATGGCACCACCATCTTTCGTCAGGAAGCCAGCGTTATCGGTGTTATCTCGGGGTGGAACCGTCGCGGCCGAGTGGCGTCGATTGCAAATCCGGGCGCTGCGACGGCCTCGACTGTGCCGGTATATCTGGTGGCGGGGTGCATCATCGCCACCTTTGGCGAAGATCCGATCACGGCCCAACTCTCCGGCTACGTATCGAACAACGGCGGCGTCATGGCCAACATGACCGATCTTTACTATGAGGCCGCCGGAGTAGGAGGAATTACACTCAGTCACAGTGGCGGCGTCGGTTACGCCATCAATTGCGCGACCGGATGGACGATCCTGCCGGCGCCCGGCGTGCGTACGATAGCCCCGGTTGGCTGGGTCAGCGGTGGCGCCGGAACGTGGTCGAACATCGCGATGTGGTGCAGTACGAGGGGATGACACATGGCTGACTGGAAGATCGGTCCTACGTTCACCGACGAGTGCCGCGCGGCCGGCATCAGCATGAACGGCTGGGGCTGGAACATCTTCGACGGCACGTTCAGCTTCAATGACGACGTGCCGCAGGCGACGCGCGATCAGATCGCTGCTGTTTACACTGCGCATGATCCATCGAAACAGACCGATCCACCAACGATCTATCTACCTGGTGTACCAACCACGCAGCCCGTTGCTACACACATGTCAGACAACACGATAAAAGAACTGAAGTGAATGAGTGAGATACGACGCATACAGGAGTTGGAGATTGCAGTCACTGCATTGCGTAGTGACTTGAAGAACCATGTCACGCTGTGTGACAGTCGCATGCGTGTGTTATGGAAGCTTGCAGCACTACTCAGTGGTACGGTTGCGCTAGCTGTGTCCGCAGCAGTGGCATTCATACGATAGGAGCATGACATGTTGGAGCTACTAGTATGGCTAGCAGTACTCGTCATCGTCGTGCTCGTTGCATGGTGGCTGTTGCAGCAACTTGCACTGCCTGAGCCAGTAGCACGGATCGTCACCATCGTGCTTGTTGTAGTTGTAGCAGTCATCGCAATCGGTGTACTGCTGAACCTCACTGGCATGGGACCAGGGTTCTTCCGTATACCGCGTTCACAGTAAGGAGAGTACAATGCTTGCACTTATCATTCCAATCAGTGAGCTTGGTGGCGGTGTGCCAACGCATCCAATCGCACAGCCACCGAACGTACCAACGCATCCAATCGTATTGCCACCGCTGCCTCCTGGTTCAGAACTGCCACCGAATGTCGGTGGTACGCCTGAGCATCCAATCTACTACCCACCGGGTGCAAGTCAGGGACCGGGATTTCCTACCAATCCGATTGCTCCTGGTGGTCCGCCTCTTGGTATCTGGGGTGGTGCACCTGCATATCCTGATCATGCACTGCCTGGTCAACCACCGCATGTATCACATCCAATCGTGTTGCCTGATACGCCAGAGCATCCAATCGCACAACCACCTGGACAGGTGTGGCCGCCGATTGCATCGCTACACACGAAGACGATCACACTCGCATGGCTACCGGGTGTTGGTTACAAGTGGATCGTAGTCGAACCGTCTGTACCTACACCGACTGCGTAGCATGAGCAGTGTGCGCTACAATGTGAGGCTAGTGCGTCTAAGCGACGAGCCAGTGGTACTGCGACTCGGACGTGAAGCTGTTGATACGACTGACTATCGCAGCATGACGTACTCGCCATCACATGTAGCGCACACACTCAAACAATGTGTTGAACAACCAGACAAGTTCTTCGGTCTTGTTGGTGAGTTGGAGGGTGAAGTTGTTGGCTACAAGTGTGCATTCGCGACAATCGACTTCTTCAGCAGTGATATAGTGTGCTTTGACATTTCCACTTATATCACACCTGCTGGTCGCTCGATCATACTTGTAGCGACGATGATGGTAGAATACAAGAAGTGGGCAACGCGCATTGGTGCGTGTCGTGCGTATCTCGGTGCAACTGCTGCATCTGATGATCCACGCGTCGGCATGTTGTTCACAAAGCTAGGATTTAGATACGCAGGCACACTGCATGTTGCGGAGATAGATCATGGGCAAAGGAGCGGACGCGCCGCCTGACAACAGTTTGCAACTGCAACAGGCACAGTGGGCGCGTGAGGATGCACAGAAGGCACAAGCGAAAGCAGACTCAGATGCTGCTGCGGTAACTGCACGTAACACGTTCAACACTGGACTTGAGAGTGCAGTAGCTGGTGCGCGTGGTGCAGCACAGAATACACTCACGTCGCGGCATCTCAGCACTGATGAGTTCATGCCGCTGATCGAGCAGGCACTGACGACGACGAGAAGTAGTGTGCCTGATCTTGCTGGCAATCCTAGTTCGTACTTCGGTCCTGACTTTGCTGACACGGTGCTGAATAGAGAGCAAGGGAATAGAAGAACGAATTACACGAATACGCTCAATCAGACATTCACACCGACGTACTCACAAGGTCAGTGGGCTGACACTGCTGATGATCCGATCATTAGCTCGCTGCTTGGTGAAGCAAGTGGTCAAGCACAATCTGCTGTTGAGCGTGCTAAGGCGCGTGGTCAGTTGGATGACACTGGCTATACAGCAGCGATGAACAGACTAACGCAAGCAACAACGACTGGTCAGTCGAAGGCACAAGCACTCGGTCACACAGTGATTGATCGCAATCGACAAGCACTAGAGGATGTCGCGAACCAAGGACGCACTGCTGCATCGAGTTACACGCTTGGTGGTTCATTCGATCCGAAGACGTACAGTGATCAAGCAAGTTCGCTACTCGGTCAGCAGAAGGGTACATTCGAAGGTGATGTGCGTGGTGCGATTGGTGATCCAAATCAGTTCTATGACATTGGTAGCATCATTGATTTTGGTGGTCGTGAACAAGGTGCACAGAACACTGCAAGCTCACCACTTGCTGATGTGCTAGCGAAACGAGAAACAGATCGCACTGCGCGTCGTGGTCTTGGTAGCACAGGAACATTCTAATGGACCCATTCAGCATGATCCAGGCAGGTGCTGGCGTAGCTAGCACGCTTGGAACACTCTTTGGTGGTAGTGCACAAGACAGAGCGTCGCAGTTGCAAGCCATCATGGCACAGAGGCAACTCGATGCACAACGAGTGGCTGCTGGACAACAGTACGAGCTTGCCACTGCTGGCTCACGTAATGCACGTGGTGATACGTCGCAGTACATTCCTGGTGTTGGTTGGGTAGAGACACTGAGTCCGCAGTCACGAGCACTGCAAGGTGCTAGTGATGCAGAGACAATGCAGCGTCTCACTACTGATCAAGCACGCTCTCGTGAAGGGCGTGGTATGAACTTTGACGCGCGCATGTTGACGCGAGGTGCTGCGGACACTGCGCTGCGACAGTATCAAGGACAGACACCACGATCACAGTCAGCGATTGAAGCGGCAATGATTGCGCGCAATGTAGCACAAGCACGTGATCCTGTCACGTCTGCACAGAACCAAGTGAACTTGCAGGCGCTGCGTAGTGGCACTGGTGCTGGTGAGACACTAGCAGCGTTGTCGCGACAAGGGGCGGCAGGTACGAACTCAGCGATTGCTGATGCACGACTGAACGCACCACAAGCAGCACAAGAAGAAAGTGCAGCAGCGAGTGGAAATAGACTGAACCAGTTCAACACACTGTCTGCGAATGCTAGCAACATCGATGATGTGCCATTCGAAGCACAGAACATACCTGATGTGTTAGCTGCTCGTGCGTCGAGACAAGCACTGTACGCACCGAGTGGTGCGGAGGGTGCGAGCAGATCGCTAGCACGTGGATTTGATCCGACGATCTCACACGCTGGCAGTGGTGGGTTGGACTTTGGATCGATGCTTGGTGCGTTTGGACAGAGTGCTGCCAACTTGTACAAGGCAAGTGGCTTTGATACCAATCGTACTAATCAATCACAAGGTCTGTACTGATTAGGTGACACATGGCTGTAGCTAACTACGCATCAGCAATTCGTCCGCTACCACCGACTGCGCTTGATCCTGATCATCTCGAGCAGCAGTATGCAGCGAACTTGCGTGGTATGGAACCGGGATTTCAGATCCCATTCCTCATGGGTGCGATGATTGATCGACGCATGCGTGGTCAGCAGATTGCTGAGTCGAACGCAGCAGCGAATGCACAGCAGATGCAGCTTGCACAGGAAGGCATGGCGCTTGATGAGCGTGGTCAGTTGCGTACTCTTGCTGGGATTGGACTTCAGCATGGTATGCCTGTCACGCCTACACTGATGACTCCTGGTGGCATGCCAACACTTGAAGAGAATCAGCGGTATGCTACTGTAGGCAATCAGAACCTCATGCAGGAGTCAACTGCACGTGCTGCATCAGCGTATGGTACTGCTGCGCAACATGCACTAGAAGGTGGTGTGAGTCCGAACGCACTGCCTGGTATGATGAACATGGCACGAGAGACGCCGCTTGCTGTGCAACGTGCTGGTGCTGGTAGTGGTGGTACACGCTTTGAAGCGATATTCGATCCGAACAGACCAGATGAGCCGCAGATGCGTGTGCGATCTGGTACACTAGAAGGTATGAATGCTGGTACTGCTGCGTTGAGACAGCAGACGACACAGAACCAAGGTGCTGCAACAGCACGGCAGTTGATCACGCAGCATCCACAGCTACGCACGGCAGTGGAAGGTTTGCAACAGCAAGCTGAACGAGCGGGTAGTCGTGTTGTTGGCATAACTGGCGATCCGAATACTGTGACGATCACTGTAGAACGCAATGGTCAGCGTGAGTCACGTACGCTTGATCGTCAGGGCCGTCAAGTAACACGATAGTCATGCCGTCACTCTTCGATCCAGTACCCGACAGTGCTGCACCAGCGAGTGCGATAGCGGCTACTGGTACACCACCAGCACTGCCACGATCAGACGATGCATGGCGACGCTTTGCTGCTGGTGCTGCAACGATACCGTTCGCACCACTTGCCATGTATGGCTTGCTCAGTGAAGCACAACGTGCTGTGAGTGGACAGCCATTCGCAGGTGGTGATACGGCTAATCAGATCACACAGGGTGCGAATAGATGGGTGCACGAGCAACTTGATGTTGCTGAGCCGCAAACACTGCTAGAGCATGCAACAGAGATCGGTGGTTCACTTGCTGCTGGTCCTGCTGCTGCGGGAGCACGTGCACCTGCACTCGTACGCGGTGCGATGACTACAGTTCTTGGTCAGCCACAGACAGTACGTGGAGCAGCAGCACTCACTGCTGGGTTCACTGGATTGAATGAGTGGTTGCAGAATAGACAAGCAGCAGCGCAACAGCCTGCTGCGACTGGATCACTCACTCCGCAACCAATGCCTGCATCGACTGTAGCGCCAGTAGCAGCGACAGCAGCACCTGCGACAGCAACACCGACTGTGCCTCCTGGTGGTGCACCTGTCGGTGCAGGACTCTTTGATGTACCGACGACAGGTGCACCTGCACCGCCGGCAGCAAGTCCTACTACTGCACCGAGTGCTGCACCGTCAGTGTCACTCTTTGGTGACGCACCAGCAACACAAACAACAGCAACGACTGATGCACCAGGGTTCACATCGACAGACGCAGCAGTGGCTGGTGGTGTTGCTGTTGGATTGGGCATCTTGCTGCATCGCATGGTTAGACCACCAGCGCCAGCGGCTGTGCGTACAGCAGCGATTGGATTGAATGCACCAACAGCAGGTGTGACACCAGCAGCAGTGCGAGTGCAAGGGAATCTGTTAGAACAGTTCGCACCAGCAGTGCATGCACTTGACTCGCTAGGTGTGCCGAGTTTGACACGTGTTGGTCGTAACGTACTAGCTGGTGATGCACATCCGCAAGCGATTACGATCCGTCGTATGCATGCGTTCACTGAAGGTGTGATGGATGATACACGATTGAGTGAGCCACCTAGACAGATTGTTAAGGACTATACGAACCTGTCACCTGCACAGCAACAAGCGTACGAGCACTTGCGACTGATTGAGAATGAGGCCGGTACGCTAGCGAACGGTGGCAAGGCATCGTTGCCGAACAATCCAGTTACAGGACAGCCGTGGGGGGCGACACCTGCTGATGCGTTGCGCGGACTCATGCGTGAGTCATCGGCTCTTCGCAGTGATGCAAGCGTTGCAGCACTAATGAACCGTACGCAGAACTTGCAACGATCGATATGGCAACATGCATTCGATCAGGGATTGATCACTGCTGCTGAACATCAACAGATGACGATGAGTCGTACAGGCTACGCACCACTCATTCAGCAGACAGACGCACCAAATATTCTGACTAGGCTGATCAATATCACAGGCAATCCAGAACAAGCTACTGAGCTTGTACGTCTCAGAGACTTGTTGAAGCAGGAAGGTGCAGCAGCAGGTACGCGCTTCTTGCCATCTGCTCCAGCAATGGAGACGATGATCAACACGCTGATGACGACAGCAGCACACAATCGAGCGCGCATCTTCGTGCTCGATCCGCTAGCTAATGCACCAGGAGGTAGTGCGTACGGTGTGCGTGTAGTGCCGAAGGCTGGTACTGATACGATCACGGTGCTACGCAACGGTGTTGAACAGCACTTCTCTGTTCCTGATGAGGCGTTGCGCAATGCATTGCGAGTGATGCCTGAGTCGAATGATGTGATCACTGGCGTGTTGAATGGAACACGTAGAGTGTTCACTGAAGCAGCGACTGGATTGCTTAATCCTGCATTCGCACCTGTGTCTGGTGCGTGGAATGGTGTTGTTGCTGCACTCACGCGACCGAGAGGTACGCGAGTTGGACTGTTTCCTGGTGACGTGGTTGGTGGTGCCGCTGAGAACTTCATCGGTACAGCACGTGGTCTGTACGGTACGACTGTACGTGGTATGTCGCAGATGCTACAGGATAGTATCCGTAACAACGGATTTCTAGCACAATCAATGACACCAGCTATGGCACAGCATTGGGCTAACAAGCTAGCTGCGTCATGGCACAACAGTACGTTGCATGCTATGCAGGAGTTAGGTGCTAGTAGCGTTGGACGACTGACTGCTGACTCGCACATACCGAACAGATACACAATGCTGAACCTTGTGCCTGAGTACATGGGCAAGAACAAGGTGTTGAGCTATGCGTACACGATGTATCGTGATGTGCTTGACTTGTTGAAGAGTGGATCGAGCATTCAGTTCTTCGCACGCAATCGTGGTCGTGTTGGTGATGAGACTGCTGCACGCATGGCTATGGAGTTGGCTGGTAATGCAGGTACGCATGGTAGTGCATGGCAAGGACGATCAGCACTTGGTGGCATTCCGTACGCGAATGTAGGACTGCAAGAGTTTGCTGCGTTTGGTCGTTCGATGCGTGAAGGTGGTTGGGCTAATGGCTCGACACGCATGGCTGGTCGTCTAGCACTCGGTGTTGCACTGCCAGCAATGGCAATGGTCGAAGCAGGTAGACAGCTTGGTGCTGGACAGACAGAAGATTACTTCGATTACATCTACAGACGCATGTCACCTGAGCAGCAAGCTCGGTATCTGGTGATACCCATTCCTGGTATGCGTCCTGAAGACATGCCGCACATTGCACTTCCTAACTCGATACGTCCTGCATGGTCAGTCGCACGTGACGGTTATGCAATGCTGAGTGGTGTGACACCTGAAGCAACAGCAGAACGCATGGGTGAGAATTGGTGGCGTGGTGGTGTGCTAACAGCACAGCCATTCTCGACACCACCAGTGTTGAACACACTGCTAGCTACGTTCTTCAACAGCCGACTGGACATACCAGGTCGTGGCAACACGATGGGCAGTGTGACGCCTGTACACGGTAGTGGTGCTGCTGTTGGTGATCCAAATCGGACACAAGGATTGCCACCAGATGCAACGACAACACAGCGACTGTTGTACAGTACGATGCTGAACTCGATTGTCACGTCAGTAGCAGCAACAGCAGGACAGACAGGACTTGACTCATTGCGTGCGATGGAGATGGCATTGCGTCCGAATGGCACTGGTGCGCCAGTACGTGACGTAGGACAAGCAGCTACGATGCCAGCACAGCGTACGCTATCGATGTTCGGTGCAAATGACATGTGGGGGCAGTCACAACGTGTGAGCTTGCAGAATCAAGATAGTCAGGGCGTGCGTAATGCACGCAATGAGTTGAAGCGTATTACGGATGAGTACAATGCGAATGTGTTGAATATCGGACGTGCGGGTGGTCGTACTGGTCCGTCTGATGCCAATCTTGCACAGGTCACTGGTGTACCTGATACGAACATGCGTACGCTTATGGATCGTGCAGCAGGACTGTCACGCAGCATGTCGAATGGCGAGCTACGCAGACTAGGCGAGTTGCGTGATCAGCAAGCTGGTATCACAACGTCACCGTCGTTCAGTCCTCGTGAGCGTGCAGAGCAACGAAACACGATTGATCGACAGATCATGGAACAAGAACGTTCAACGCTGCGTCGGATACAGCAGTTCGAACAAGAACAATCTGTGTATTGGGGACGGCGCATTCGACTGAGTGACATCACACGTGGTACGCGTATCAGTGATCTGCCACTCCTAGCGCCTCGGTAAGCGTTCGTTCGAACTCACGCAGCACAAGTGCCTGTGCACCACGCTGACGCATGCGCTTGGTCGCACGCCACAGTGCGACTGGACGACCGTACTTGCTGTCACGCACTTCGAACTTCTGTACCATCTCTTGTTCGTGCATGATGTTGAGACAGATACTCAACTGTTCAGCAGGCATGAAGCGTTGCAGCTTACTGCCTAGTTGTGATTGTGACAGACCAGCACGACCAGCACCGATCAGGCGCTGACAGATAGCATCGACACCTGCTACTGCACGTCCGACTGGCGCGTGCGAGGCAAAGATCGTCGTGCTGTCTTCCTTGATCGTACGGATGATTTTGATAGCGCGATTGACATGCGTATACTGAATTTCCCACAGTCCATCACTGACACACAGGTACCCTGCGAGTCGCAGGACGTGGTGATCTTCGCGTGCTTCAAACGATGCACGGAACGGATCGCGATGCTCATCTCTGTTACTGTACCAAGACTCAAATTCTTTCTTAGCTCCATCACTGACTGGTATTCCACTGAGCGCGGCTCGGATGTGTGTAGCGTGCTTTCGTATTGATGCAAGACGATCGACAAAGGTAGACGGACTGAATCGTCGTTCGTCAGCAGGCCATGCGATGCGTCGCTTGCGATCTTCAGCAATAATGAATAGACAGCGACTCGTAAAGCCACCCTCGATGATGGCTGGAGTGATTGACTCTGCGAGCCATGTTGGAGTGCTTGCACCAAGTAGTGAGACAAACGCATTTCTAACTGAGACTGGTAGTTCGTCGGTGTTGGATCGTCTGTTTCTTGTGACATACGCAGCACCTGTGCGGAGTGACGGACAGTCGTAGTAGTCAGTGAGGAAACCGGGCATCTCGTAGTGACGCCTGCCTAGTACAGTGACGAGTTCTTCGATAGAGATGACGAGTTGTGCGGTGCCATGCTGAGTAGTGAGTTCGTTCATGTGATGCAGTAGTGACGTGATGGTCACAGCACTTTGCACGACTAGCATGTGTGGTGCATGGCGAGTGATGAACTCGTATGCTATGTCCGTTGCTGTCTTCACTGCTGTGCTCTTGCGTGTGACTCCTGACTCAGCAGTGAGGATACAGTAGAGGTTCATGAACACAGGTGCACGTGGTCGTTCGATGCGTATCTCACGACCGAGTGCGATAGAGAGCAGCCAGCACGCACACCAGAAGTCGTACGCACTGGCTGTCTCGCTGTCACTCTGCGCGTCCATGTACTCGGCAATGAAGCTGCCGTCTGGTACGTACGCACGGTAGTTGAGTCGTGATGTCACTGCTTTGTCGGTGGTGGTGTGGCGATGATCTGACTCATGAGTGTATGCACGCCTGCTTCGAGTAGTATGCGTACAGCAGTAGCTGCTTCGTGTTGGTCTTTGAACAGTGGTAGCACGATGATTGGTACAGTGAGATGCTCACTTGGATCAGTAGGATCGGTGACTTCTACGTAGTTGACGACAATCGTTGATCCGTCCTCATGCACCTTGACTAGATACGACTCGACATCGTGCACTTCAACGTCCAGGAACGTAGCCAGCGCTGTGCGTTGCTCATCATGAGTAGCCATCACAACTCCAGTGGTACGAGATCAGACCAGCGACGCACTTCTCGATCACCAGGTACCCACTTCACTTCACATGGTATGATTAGTGGCTCACCACGGATGTAGAGCGGTCGCTCTGCGTAGTGCTTCATGATACGACCAACATGCTTGGCGTCAGCGATGCGACACAGTGCTGTGTTGCTGTCATGTACGTTCAGTCGAATGCGTGCTGTGTGTGGCCATGCACTATCTTCATGACACTGGTACATCACTTGTGTGTTCTTGTCACCGATGGTGCTTTGTGGCTTGAACGCAACGATTGCTTCGAGTTGTTCGTCACCTTCAAGGCGCTCCATGAGTCGCCAGACGCGGCCAAACGGAGTAACCAACTTCCGTTCTCGTCTGACAGTGGCTTCCAACTCGCTCCACCACTTGCGTAGTTCCGGTGTGATACTGTGATAGAGATTGTAAGCGCGCACTGCTTCGTCGTACGCAAGGCCAGTAACCTCTGCAAGACGATCTGGACCCATGCGGTAATTGAGGCCATGTCTACAGCGTTTAGCGATGTAGCGGATCGTGTATTTCTCATCAACGAAATCCTTCGTTGGCACGTCATCGTATGGTATCTTGAACATCTCACTTGCTAATGCACGGTGACAGTCGTACTTGCCATCGAGTCGTGCTTGTTCGAACTGTTGCTTCCACTTTGGTATGTTCGCGTCCCATGCAACGTAGCGTGCTTCTGCTTGTGACAGATCGTAGTACACGAACGTGTAGCCAGGGTCAGCAATGTACATCTCACGTGCTTTAGGTGGTTGGTTCTGCATGTTGCTGCCGCTGTGCCACATGTTCTGTGCACTACTCAGTCGTCCTGGTGCTGACTGAGTGCCGAACTGTTTGTACTCACTACGCGCACGACCGTCAGGATCGATGCGTGAGCTTACGTAGACGGAGTAGAACTTGTGCTCCTTCTTGTAAGCAGCGAGTGCCAGAATGACGTTCTTATCTTCGGGTCGTGTGCGAGGGTGTGCAAGTATGTGCTTGCGGTTGTTATCTGCTGTAGAATGCCCGCGTCCTGTAAGTTTGAGACGACGGAACAGAAGATCAGATATCTGAGGTGCGCTACGTGGATTTGGACAAAGCGTGGTGTCGCCTGTCGCGGTATGCACGGCATCCAGAAACTTCTGTTCGAGTTCGTCAACAAGCTGTGCATAGTATGCGTCGAACTCTGCTTTGCGTTTGGCATCGACTAGCACTCCGCAGACAGTCATCTCAGTTAGATGTGGCTGTGCACGCATGACGTGATTGAAGAATAAGTCATCGAGCTTCTGCCGCTTGAGTTCGACATGCAGCTTCTCACTGCATGCGAGTGTGATGCAACAGTCCTTGACGTTGTAGACCCAGAAGTCTTCGATCTTGCCATCACTCTTCTCACGCCAGTCAACACGCTCGTTCTTGTAGTACGGGTGTGTTGTGTATTGTGTAGTCAGGAATCCAAGGTCGTGAGGTGCTGATGGGTAGAGTAGATGATGCGCGAGTAAGGTGTCGAACCAAACACGGTGAACAGCAAGTCGGTCCTTATATCCGAGCCAGTAGGCATCGAAGTTACCATTCTGAGCCACAAGGCGTGTTGCACTGTCTCCAAGAACTCGCTGAATGGATCGACGGATATATCTCTCTTCGGCAGTGGTAAACCGATTGCTGGCAGCAGATCGGAAGTTAATGCACATCCCTTCGTGAGCACTGTTTGCCATTCCGATGCATGCAGTCTCACCGGCAGTGACTTCAATGTCAAACGCAACAGGCTTGCGTTCATCAGCCATACGCTCACACCACTGCATAGCTTCAGTTGGGGACGGGTCGATGTGAGGAATGATTTTGTGCTCACGCCAGTTACCTCTCATCACCATGTCGAGCTTGGCGAGATCGAGTGAGAACCATGCTTCCATCGATGGCGTACGCATCACATGCGCAGGGTTGTTGGTGATGACGTACATACGTTCACCGACAGTGAGCACGCTACCACGCCACTGATCGACACCACTACGACCACTGAGTGCTTCGAGTGCTGCGTTGCCGAGTACGAGTACGTACTTGACGTTCTTCAGACAGCTTAACTCCCACTGCACTAGACCTTGCCAGTGCGATAGTTCGTTCGCTGGCACTTTCTCTTTGCCTGCTGCATCAACAAGCTGTCGTTTGATGACGTTGGTGAGGTAGCAGTTACGGCGCGTAATACCAAATCGACGCAAGTGATCCCATAGATACTTACCGCTGCCGCCCACAAGTGGCATACGCATACGTACTTCTTGTTCACCAGGAGCTTCTGCGACGATGGCGAGTTGTGCATCGACATCTCCATCACCGAAGCATTGTATCTGTAGACCGATTGGTTGTGCGCGAGAGGCAAACTCGCGTTGTAGCTCACCGATGTTCATCGGCGCCTCCTATGTTGTACCCAGTCGAGCAAGATGATCTGTCCGCCACCAACAAGGACACCAATTGAGAAGCTGATCCAACTCCATGTCATCCTGTTGACTCCCAGTTGTCTGCATCACCATCACTGACTGCATACGCTCGTCCGTGCATGCGTGTGACTGTGCGCTCGAGAGTTGTGAAGCGAGTGTTGCAGATTGTGCACACACGTCGTCGTCGGATCATGCCACTGTTAGTGATGCGTGAGTCCTTCACGAACGACGGTCGATTGGCTTGGCAGACAGGACACCATAGCGCTGCTGCTTTGTCACATACTATGTACCTGTCATCCATTTTGTCACCGCATGATCAATGAGGTCAATGAACAGTTCTTCATCAGTGTTGTTGTGTATCACCATCGTACGCACACCCTCATACGTCCAGTAGCTGCGTGAGTCGTTGTCGAATGTGTGTCCGGGTCTGTGAATGTGAATGCACAGGCAGTTGCGTGGATGGAACGCATTGATGATCGGCTCTGACTCTTCAACGAAGCCACTATCAGTGATGACTGTACACTTGCTGAGTGTGATAGTGTGATACAAGCGCATCACTGCTAGATTGCCAAAGATCGATGGACCGAACACTGGCTTGGCGAACTGCTCACTGAATGCGATCTTGATCTGACGCAGTGACACAGGACTGTCAAATGGCAAGTGATCAAGCTCACTGATTGGTGTATCCTTGTTGTGTTCCCATTGCATCCATGACGGTGAGTCGTAGTCGAAGAACATACGCAATGCACGATCCATTGGTTGCTTCATCTCGTACAAGCGTATCCAGTCATGACGACGCATGAGTTCACGACCGGCTGTATCTTTGCCACTGCCTGGTGGTGCGTTGAGGAACACGATCTTGTGTGGAGGCACGTCACGCTCCTGTATCAGCAAACTTCAACAGACGCTCAGCAAGCGCACGCGCAGTCAGACGATTGATGCCGATCCATGCAGTCGGTCCTGCGAAGATCAGCTTCATCTGTCCGTCTACAACGGTAAGTCCCATCGGCTTGTTCTCGCCGTCATCTGTGTGCAGCAATCGTGTTCCTACAAATGTCTCGATCCTGTCGGTCATCTCACAACTCCTTGTCATAGATGTACAGTGCTTCACTAGCGAGCATGCGTGCACGTGTGATGTCGTCACGTGATAGCGTAGCATCAGCACGTTGCAAGTTGCACTTGCGATGTGCTAGCACTGAGAACTTCCAGTCATCAGCACGACGAGCAGCACGTGGTATGATGTGTTCGATTGTCGCTTCTAGTCTGCTAGTGCGTCCATCGTGACGATGCATGCATGGTGTCATGTGTTCACCACAGTGAAAGCACTTGCTATCTTGTAGTGCCATGAGGATGGACATGTAACGACGCTTTGCGTCACTACGACGCTTACCCATTAGAAGCGAGGTGCGACAGTGGACAGTGCTGCACTCAGTCCGTACGTGTCAGTCACAACTGTTGCTGTCTTTCTGGCTCGCGTAACAGCCGTATAAAAGTTCTTCCTGTTGAGCATGCCACGCACTGATCGGTTCATGATGTAGATGATGTGCTGGTACTCACTGCCTTGGCACTTGTGAGTAGTGAGTGCATACGCGAGTGCTAAGTCCTTCTGTGGATGCACGACGATGTTGCGCTGATCAGGTCCACGCTCGATAATGATTTCAATCGGCACGTTGACGATGCGATCACCTAGATCGATGAATATCTCACCGAACTCTGTGATCTCAGTGATGATACCGACTTCACCATTGAACAGACCAGTCACGTCATCGACGTTGCTGCCAATGTCGTAGTTGTTCTGTGTACACACAACTTTGTCACCGACGCGCACACGGATGGCCTCTTCAGGCTTGGCCCACGGATGGCGCTTTGGTACGTACCACTCACCGTTCATGTGTGGATGGAACAGCAGTTGCAGCTTTGCATTCAGTGCGTGCGTACCGATCCATCGTGTGTTCTGTGGTGTGATGATCTGGTTGTCGCATGTACTGAAGTCGATGCCACGCTCACCCATCTGCAACACAGTTTGTACGAGCATGTCCACTGCATCGTTCGTCATGATCATGCTGAAGTCATCACGTCGCAGTGGTGACCAACCACTGATGATGCGTGCGCCATTGCTGACGACACCACTACCTTCACCTTGTCTGTGGATCGTCTCTAGCTTGATGCCTTGGAAGCGAGTCAGCAGATCGTTGAACGGTGTCGGTAGTGCGCGGAGTCGGTCGCTTGGTTCGATAGGAGGCAACTGATTGAGATCACCGAACACACGCACGCATGCACCAGCCTTCAGTGCATCGATGACTTGTCGATGCAAGACGTGCGACACCATTGCGTACTCGTCGATGAGCACGTAGTCAGCAGCTAGTGGGTCTTCGCGACATCTCTTCGGCACAGACGTGTCGAGGTACTTGCCTGTCTTCGGATCGCGCTCACCAGGACGTGGGAATGCAAGCAAGCGGTGTATCGTGACAGCACGAATACCCGTTGCTTCAAACACACGCTTGGCTGCTTTGCCAGTAGGACAGGCGACTGCGACTTCAAAGCCAGCGTCAGTCAAGCGCTCGTGCACGTACTTGATGAGAGATGTCTTACCCGTGCCGGCACTACCCGTCACGGCAACGATGCGTCGGTTAGTGTCGAGACATGCGTTCACAGCCTCGATCTGTTTGGCGTCCAGTTCCATTGGTCACCTTCAAGTTGCGAATGAACTCACGATCATACCACTGCATGTCCTGACCACTCGTCAGGCGTGCGTAGATAGACAACAGGTAGCGAGCAGCGAGTGGATCGCTCACTGCATACATGCACCGCGTCACGGTGTGTAGGTCAGAGTTCAATGGATAGTTCCTCACCAGTGCGCTCCTTGTGCAACGCACGGGCAATGATGAGAGCGCACCAGCGGATGTATGCAGCATACGGCACACCGAGTGTCGCTGCTGTGTCTCTGATTAGCTTGCCTTGTTCGACTGACATGTTGATGAGGATCGCATCACCTTTGCGTATCTTTGCTTGTGCGCCTCTGAAGCGATCAGCGTTCTTGTAGTTGAGTAACTGTGGTACTGCTACCGTCACGTACGTCGGCACCGCAACAACAGGTGTCCAACCTCTGCTGTGGCTGTTGTCTGCTGTCATGATGCCGACGCTCCGTGTGCGTGTGCTGTTACTGAGCAGCTTGCGCGTGCGGTGCCGCAGCCGTCTCACGCTTACGAGCACTGCGAGGGATCAGGATGCGCAGTACATCGAGCTTGCCAGCACCGGACAGCACGTCTTCGAGTACCTTGTCCTTGTCCAGCGTGAAGCCCTTGATCGACGCCTTGACCTGTGCGGCAGTGACACCCTCAGCAGGCTCGATGAGGATGAACACGGCACGCGGGCCGAGTGGCTTGTTGGTCCGCTTCTTCTTCTCTGCGTTCTCTGGCTTTGCCATTGCGACTTTCCTTATCATGGTGGATTCTCAGGCTCATAGATAGTAGTGCAGTGACGAGGCATGTGTCAATATACCTCGTCACTGCTGGAGCGACTAGGCTGCGCTTAGACCGCCACGCTCGATCTTGGCTTGCATCGCACCCTCGTACGGCTCGTGCATGACCTTCGCGTAACACTCACGGTTCATGAAGTCCATCGCATTGATGTCCTTGCCAACCATCGGCACATCGAAGACTTCGCAGATGCGACGGGTGTTGAAGCGACCCTGCGGCGTGTCTTCGACAGACACGTAGTGCATCAGGATCGTACCATCAGGGTTGCCATCGGTGTAGTCAGCAGGGTACTGATCAGGAGTGACATGCAGCGTGAGCGTGAGCGTGCGCTTGCCGCTGCTCTTCGACGGGCCGACAGCGGACATCTTCACAGATGCACGATACGTACCAGTAGGGATGGGCTTCGGTGGCTGTGCGTCAGCGATGTTCTCACTGAAGCTGATCACAGACGGGAGTTCGTGTGCTGCGTCATTCATGTCTTGTCACCTTTTGGCGGTATGTATGCGGCACTATCCTTCAGACCGCTAGCTAAGGGATAGCGTTTCTCTAGCACGACTAGTGCGTTCTTCAGTGACTGCTCAGTCACGTGGTAACGCACGATGCCTACAAGCTGTACAAAGTCTGCACGTAGCTTGCTCATGTCCTCAGTCAGCGCATCGATGAGTGACTGGTGGTCAGCGAGTTGCTTGTTGATGAGTTCAGTATTTGGCATGGTCTTAGTGCGCAACCTACCAAAGTGCTGTGTACGCACATGCTCGACGCTCGCCAGCTTGCACTTAACGTGTGTGGCAATGCGTAGGTCAGACCATCCATCGTGGTATGCTCCTTTCTCAGCATCGAAGTGCTGTCGCAACAACAAGACCACCTCAGTCGTCTCTAATGCAGTGAGCTTGACATTCTTAGTTGACGCGCTGCTCACTTATCTTCGTCATCACCGATCAGATCGTCGTCGTCAACACCGTCTTCGGACTCATACGCAGTGTTGAAGGCGATGACAGCACGATGCATGTCAGTGATGAGATCGATAGCGTGTTCGAGTGCCTGCGATGGAAGCTCATTGTTCATGTGCAGAAAGACAGTGAGCCACTGCATGAAGTCCTGTGCTGTGACTTCTGGATCGAACACATCGCGACGCGTGCCGTCGGCACACGGAACGAACGTGTCTAGACGGACACCCTCTCGCTCTTCCATTCCTACCTCCTACAACGGCAGCTTGTAACCAGGACCACCAGCACGCCACTGGTCGATCCACTGTTCAACCGTGCTGCCTTTACGGCTGTACATGTCGTAGTTCCACTCACAAGATGTGTTCGGATGCGTACGAAACATGCGTGACTTCATCGGTGTGATGACGCTGTACGGTCGCATGTGCAGCGTGCGTCTTGCACCATGATCCTTCATGTACCAGACTTCACTGATGTGGACTGGTACTTCAATCGGTAGTGAGCCACCGAGTAGGAGTGTGATGCGTTCGAGTTGCAACACTCCCTTGTCGTCAGCCTTCTTCTCTGGTGCGTCTTCGTGACAGATGAGCATGCAGTGACGATTGTGTTGGCCGGTTACGCGCAGCAGCATGCGAGTGAAGCCAAGCACGTTGCGGTTGCGAATGCCATAGCCAGCGATACCTGGTTGTTCGATGTTAGGCTTGTTCACTCCTACTCCTGGTGCTTTGTCTACTGCGTACGTCAGTGCAAGTTGTGCATAGGATGTGATGCTATCGACGACGACTGACTGGATGTCAGGGTTGTTCTTCAGTTGATCACCAAGTGCACGCTCGAATGTACCACCTTCAGTGAACGTCTCACGCATCGCTGTCGGTGTCATGTTAGCAAAGCCAACGAAGTCGATACCATCGACACCACTGACGACCTTCTCACCATCAGGATCAAAGCCAATCCAGAAGATGCGCTTAGGCATCGTGCCAGCGAGTACTGACTTGCCACAACCAGGAGAGCCCCACACTACGAATGTAACACGCTCAGTTGCTGTCGCTGCTGGTGCTACGATGTCACGACCAAGGAACTTACGTGCTGGTGTTGCATCATTCATTCACTTGCCTTTCCTGGGTCCATGAGTGGATTCCATTCATCATCGACCATCTGTTCGATCATGCTTCTCATGCCATCGTCGTCTTCGTAACAGAACGGAATGAACGGACACGGACGGAAGTAGCGATTGCATGAGTGTGTGAACTTAGGTGCATTGATTGGATCGTGATTGTAGCGTACGTACTGTGCTAGCGCTTGGAAGATCCAGTCGGTCCAACGCTTCACATGATAGTGTTCTCTGATTGCGTTCTCATACACAATCCCATTGCCGTACTCTCGTGGTAGTGGTAGCTGTGCACCAATCACAATCGCACGCTTGACTAGCTGACCACTGATGACTGATGCACCTTGTGTGTAGCCTGTCACTTGGTGACTCATGAGGAACGACATGCGCCATGCGATGTCTAGACGACCACCTGTCTTGTTCTCATGCACAATCAGTTGCGATCCACCACGAGGACCGTTCCAATGCAGACCGTCCATACGACCACAATAGCGGATGCGTTGTGCAGTGATGAAGCCATCAGTTGCATGCTCTTCACCACTCTCGATGATCATGTCGATTGG
>Ga0070686_100000411_pt1 | contig 26992 bp, 34 predicted proteins | sample KBSS23LmetaG_FD_65654 | JGI IMG/M metagenome (GOLD analysis project Ga0070686, IMG submission 65654) | Switchgrass rhizosphere microbial communities from Kellogg Biological Station, Michigan, USA - KBS S2-3L metaG | ecosystem: Host-associated > Plants > Roots > Rhizosphere ... | reverse complement strand
CTGGTGTATAAGTCACAGGGAGCAGACGCGCTGGTTCGTCTCGGTCTCTTTGATTCCACGAAGGAGGTGGAGGACGCGATGTCGCAGGCGACCCAAACAGTCATTTTCCAGACCGCGCCAGAGCGCCTCTGCTTTGAAGCGCGGAGTTTTGTCGAGTTTCAGACCAATATCTACGGGGTTACTTTTAAGCTCCGATCCAGGAATCGGCTCGGACCTGTCCTGTTCGCGGAAAACCTGTTAGGCGTGTTGGAGGCTGTATTTGCCGCAACCGAGTGGGCGAACGTCGCGTTCGGAACGGATGTTGTTCGGCTGTTCGTGGACGAGGCGGACGACGGCGACAGCCCGCCAAAGCCTAACTTGTTTGAGAAGCCATGGAGCGAGGAGCGCAGGTTCGTGTGGAAAACGGGCATGTCGGACTGGATGGAAAACAATATTTTTCCATTTCGCGACTACTTGATGGAACTCGCTGCGGGACTCTTTATGGCTGTCACGATTGACCCAGACGAAGACACCGAGGCCGAGATAAAACGCTGGGCCGAAGACGACATCGTAAACAGCGCACTGTTCTTCTCCCCGACAAGCCTCGCCATCATCAACCTATTTGGAACGGAGGAATATGAGCTCAGCCGGTGGTGCAACGCCGCCTCTTCACAGGAAATGTGACGAGGTCCGAATACTAGCGACGATTAAAAGCCGATACGTCGGCCTCAAGGCAATAACTCCGCAAGTCGAGGCCTTGCGGTCCGAGCCGCGGTTCATCGCCCGCTGCGAAGGGTTTTATCGCGAGGGTTACAAGGACTGGCATATTTTGGGCGCAATATGCAACCGAATGCTGATGCTGCGCCAAATGGAGCTCGGGCTCAGGGGCGACACGCCCGAAAGCCTCCGTAAAGTTGCAGAGCTTAATCGAACGCTCCCACAGACTGTTTATCCGACGGAGAAATTCCTTGGCGACTCGCTCGTCCCGGTTTTCAAGCTCCATGCACTGACATGCGCTGCCGGGTACGGTTTCACGCCGCGTGTTCCACCCGATAACGACGTGATCATCAGATTTCTTCGTGAAAGGATGAAGCATTTCGATCTGGATGTCCCGCATGATCCAATATTCAGGGAACCGTTTGGGGTGTGGCCGTTGCCTGGGTTGGAGTGAGAATATGCCAACAGATGGGACGTCACGACCTCGGAAAAGGTTCGAGCCGGCTCCGATCACCATGACCGGTTCCGGAGAAAGGGCAAATCTTTATTAATCATCCCTGCTGCTGGATATCGGGAAAGCTGCGCCGACGGCTCGACTCCCAATGCAACGGAACAGATTGCCAGATGTGCTAGGAATCCTTATTGTCCCTGGAAACCTGCTCTCAGTGCGGATTACGATTAGATCGATGTTGCCAACATTTCCAGAATCCAAGACCATTTTGAAGCGTGAATGGGAAAAGCGATTCTTCGCCGCAAAGACGAAGATTTTTCCCGTTGAAATTCATCCTCCCGTGATGGAACTGACCGAAGGAAAAAAGAGCGATTACCAGACTGATGAAAGGCGCATACGGCCACTCAAAGTTAAGTCGCATTCTGTCACTGCCCGGCACTCAATTAAAGATGGTATGGGAATGACGATCACCGAATTCGACGCGACGGCAGTGGATGCTGGGGAAAAGTTCGGCAACCAAATGTGGGAACTCATGAAAGGGGCATTCAATGATGCTGTCGATGAAACCGGTAACGAAATCGAAATAAAAAAGGGCGACTTAAAAAAAGAGGATATTTTACGCATTCTCGAAATGGGGGAAAAGACATTTGACGAACATGGGAATATGGAGGGTCAGATGTTATGTAACCCTGCATTCGCTGAAGAACTCCGCCAGCGCGAAACAGAATGGATGAAGGACAAAGATTTTCAGGCGAAGGTAGCGGAAATAATTACCAGAAAAAAGGCTGAATTTAATGAACGAGAGGCTGGTCGAAGACTGGTTAGGTAAGGCAAACGAAAGGTCTTATCAAACGCCTTTTGCTCAAGCGCTTATTGGGGAAGGGATGGAAGTGCTGCGTGTGGGTCACAGCCCACACGAGCATGGTAAAGACATCATAGCGGTGGATGGACGTGGAAAAACCCACGCTTATCAACTAAAGGATGGAGACCTTGACCTCAAAGAATTTGAAAAGGATTTTGGCCAAATCACCGCTTTGGTAGAAACGCCGGTTGAGCACCCGTCTCTCCGTTCCGCCGGTCAGCATCAACCATGGCTCGTGATTTCAGGGAATATCACGATTCCATTGGAAGACCGAATTCGCGTCCACAATTCCGGATGGAAAAAACGAGGTTGTACGCCCTTACGACTTATAGTGGGGCGGCAACTCGTGGCAAAATTTGCCAAAATGTCGGGCAATTTTTGGCCGCAAATGCCTGAGGAATCCAATCGATTGTTCAATCTCTACTTGGCCGATGGAAAAGGAACGCTGGATCGAGATTCATTTTTTAAAGTAATTTCATCTGCAACCGCATTCAAGACGGCCACGAAGAAACCTGAAGCAGCGAGACGCATTGCGGCAGCCAACCTATTTGCTAGCTATGCACTCGCCCCGTTCTATGCCTCAGGGAATCATTGGGAATTGCTACAAGGCTGGACCATGACCGCCGCTCATATAGCCTGGGTAGGCGAAAGCACCAAACTTCCGCCGGATCAGTGGCGCCCTAGTTTTCGGCATCGCTGTCGATGCTGCATTGTCTGCACTTAACCAATTGGCCTGTGAGTCACTTCAGCCGAATTGCTTTCTCGCTGCGGATTTCGCAGAGCTTGACTCGCTGACTCGATCTCGCTCCACCATCTGCGCAGGTTCGATTGCCGCTCAAATTCTTATAGAACGCTCACACCAAAGGAAATGGGCAAAGGAATCGGATGGACAACGGATCATAGAGGAATTAAACGCGAAGAACCGGCTGTTTCTGTGGGGTGAATCGGCGGTGCCATTCTTTCTGATGGTTATGTGGGCATTGGACACCGTCCGGAGCGATATGGCGGCAGATGCAGTTCTTTTTCGCGTCGTGACGTCACTTGCATATCAAAACGGTCGCTCATCAAATCCGAAGCTCCCCTCACCTTATGCTTCAGCCGACGATGCAAATGCAAAAGCACTCCGCCGAATCTTCGACAAGCACCATGCCATGGAAACTCAAGCTTGTACCTCTTATACCTTGGAACCCCTTGTGATGTTGGTTTGCCGAAGAATGTGGCGAAATGTGCTCGCCGCTCTTTGGGGTCCGATCACCCGAGTTGGGATCGTAAGGCTTGTTCCCGATAAGCCGCGTGACTTGCTTTTGTGGAGGTGGGGAAACGATCGAGGGATTAACCAATCACGCCTTTTTGGCACGCCACAAAGCTGGGCTCACCTTTTGGCCGAATCCCGTTGCGATGAAAGCAACTCGCTCCCTCGGATAATCAAGGAAGAATTCGACTTCTCGGTTTTGTTCTGCCTTTGTTATCCGCACCGACTCACTCGCTCTCTGGTAAAACATTTTGAACAGGCAACTCGCTGGCTGTGATGGGTTTGCAAGCATTTCTCTGGTAAAAGAGAATTCCTAAACGCGATGGAAATTTAGGTCTTGAAATCGTTGGCGGATGCTTTTCGCAGGTTCCACTGGGGCACAGAAGGAAACTCTGCGCGCGGAAAATACTGGGACCTCATCATGGTGCTGAGTGTTTTTCTGTGCCATTCGGAAAGCGATTTATGCCACGCTGGCAAGATGATCATGTTGCAGAGTTGGCAAAGGGCATATGAGGCGACCGCCTGAGAGCGCCCGCGCATCCCAACTTTCTCTAGAGAATCCGCCAAGGCGGTAAAAACTGGGCAATTTTTCCGGCCAGACAGGAGGACGAGGGTGCTTCGGTTAACTTCGGTGATGGTGAGCGAAACCCAAGCGTGTGAACGGGCTTTGGGATTTTGCACAAGTTTACCGCAAAAATCCTTCCGAGGCGCAAACAGTTCAGAGCCCATGATGGAGGGCGCGGTGTTTCCGATCCAGCAACGAGTATCAATCACGGAGAAATCCCCCTCCCGGACGGCTTTAAGGCAGGAGAGAAACTCTCGTTCCGCTTCTGGAGAATCGGCCTGGCTTGCACCAATTGCTCCCTCATGTGTTTTTGCCTGACCAGGATCGCGCCGAATTATTTCCGAACGGACGCCCACAGCCCAATATTTTCGATCGAAGAGCGCCTGTGCGGCAGCTCGCAAATGGAACCGATGGAATTGCTCGGCGGTCGCCATAAATGGCAAATTCTCGATTGGCGCAAAAAGAGCAGTGTCGTGAAAATTGCAAAAACCAGGAAACGTTGTCGCTTTTACGACGCCAACTTTGTGGATCAGGTTCAAGGTCTTATGCTCGGTGATCGTATCGAGGTGATAGACGTGGCCCGCGTCGGCGTGCCGCGCCATTACGGCCCGTTGAATTGTATGCGCACGAACAATTTTCCCTGAGCAATTTCCAGACGTCGCCGCCAGACACACCCCAAGGCCCTTACGGCCATGGCGGATGGCGTCGTTGAACGCCTGGCGCGGCTCCTTGCGAACAGTTGAAGCCGGAATCGTACGAACGATACTGCGTTCAAACACAGGGTTGTAAGGTTCGTCAAGCTCTCGAACAACAATTCTGGCCATTGCAAGGCATGAGACGTGTCCCTTTACATAGAAATCTTCGCGGTGTTTGCTGCCAATTAAAACCGGTCGCGGAATAATGAAATGTGGAGGTTTGGACTCGAAAAACGAAAGGAGACGGTCGAATTCGGTGGCTACTGCCCACCGCTCAATTCTGTCCATTTCCGAATTGGTAAGGGATTCCACAATAACGGAGACCGTGAGCGATTATCAATTTTTCGAAATTTAAACCGGCTCTGCAGAACTTCGTCAAATGATTAAGACCATCGCCTGATTCCGGAATTCGTTTTGTCGCCTCTCGACGTGAGCCTCAATTACAGTGGGTTCCCATGCAAACTTTAAACGATAATATCGCCTGGTTCCTCAAACATTGTTCCGAGAACCGTAAGCTCAGTCCCCATACGCAAAAAGCATATCGAATCGATCTTGCCCATTTGAAGGACTTTTTGCCCGGGGACGGAAATGTGGAACTTGCTTCAATCGACCGCGCAACTGCCCGAAAATGGCTTGGTGGAATGGTGAACGAAAAACCGCGAACGATCCGAAGGCGACTTGCGACCGTAAAGTCAATGTTCTCCGCGCTCGAAAGGCATACCGGAAAAGAGAGTCCCTTTGCTGGATTTCGTAGCGAGGTCAAGGTCGGTCAAAGCCTTCCTCGCACGATCGGAAGGGGAGCCGTTAAGGCGTTGCTCCTCGCTCCTCGCGGCGGAGATCGAAAAGGGAAAAGCGCTAGGCATCGAATTCGTGATACTGCCCTCATCGAAGTGCTGTTTTCGACGGGAATGCGCGTTTCCGAAGTCGTAGGAACGAACATTGAGGATGTTGACTTGGATCGAATGTCCATTTCGGTCCGAGGAAAGGGCAATCGTGAACGCAAAATTCCTATCGTTTCGGACGTGTTTTTTGACGTGTTGAAAATGCACATCAAAGATCGAAATGTCGGCCTGAATTCCGAAGCACCCCTGTTTGTGAATCGGCGCGGGACACGGCTTTCAGACCAATCGGTGCGCGCGGTGCTCCGGCGACATTCCGCCAAAATCGGAAATCGAAAAATCACGCCACACATGTTGCGCCATACGGTCGCCACGCTGTTATTGGAAGAAGGCGTCGATCTCCGACACATACAGCGCCTTCTCGGCCACAGTTCAATCGCAACCACGACAATTTATGTCCATGTCAGCGAACGCAGCCAACGACAGGCCCTCGCCAGAAGGCATCCCCGCAACAAAATCTCGGTCGCTAATTCGGAATTGCTTAGTGCATGAACCCGTTGCATCCTCACGGATAACTTAAAATTATCCATGCTCAAGCTCGAACCCATTGATGGGCGGTTTCAAGACACCGGCAACCCTTGCCGAGAAAAGGAAAGCTTTCATGGCGTGCTCTTTTCGAATATCGATTTCTCGAATGCACTCGTGCCGATTTCGTTCTTCCGCAGTGATTTTCGACAAGTCAAAATTGAAAATGTAACTTTCCGGAAGAACAATTTTGATCGTGCGGACTTCATCGACGCCTACGTTACCGATTCCCGCTTTACTCAATGTCACTTCGGGACCGATTTTTTGAACACCTATTTTGACGCGGTAATTTTTGAAAGGAACCTACAAGACACGTGTACGGTTGCGCAATGTGCATTCAATAAGTGCGTATTTCGGCACGAGGTGTTTCGCAACAGCACATTTCGATCATGCCGCTTCATCGATTGCACTTTTGAAGAATGTATATTTGAGATGAACACGGCCGACCAGATGGTCTTCGAAAAGTGCGAATTTCATAAAATCGATTTTTCGAACATGACAGCGCTTAACTTCGCTTTTGCGAATTGCAAATACTTTGAATTTCGCATTGACCCCGATTATTTGGGCACTTATCTATTCAAAGGAACTGTTCCGGAAAACATTGCCTTCACGTTACGGGGCGAGAGCGTTCGATTGGGTGCCGATTATCTCGAATCCCTGCAAGGGGTAATGGGATCCTACGCGAGGGCGAATCGGATTTTTGAAGCCTTCAACTGTGCGGTGCTTTATAATGTCTTCGCCAGAAGGGAGAAGTCATTAAAGCCGGTGCTAAAATGGGCAATCGAATCAATTGCCGATGAGCCTCTCCTACGAAGGAAGAATTCCCTGCTTCGAATAATTGAGGCCCTGGCATTCTATACGGATGGCGAGTCCATCTCCTTCAGTGACCTGCTTTTCGCGGCTAAAACACTAGGTGAAGTTGATCTGACAGTTTTTCCTTTGGCTGAAAGACTCGAACTTGAGAGTCGCCTTGTTTTCCTAAGGGAATTGATTAAGGAAAATCTCCTCGCTTTAAACCCTCAATACTTCGGAGAAGAAGGAGAGATTTACTTTGAAGTCGTAACGGACGAGGATGAGCAAATCAAGGTGGAGGCTGGCATGAATCGTTTGTTTGAAGACATCGTGTTTCCAGAAGACTCGCACTTTCGCATTCTTGGTAGGCGGCATGGTTCAATAATCTTCGAGTGTACTGCAACGATTGTAGCTGTGGCCGTGTTCGCAAGATGTTTGCGGCAAGCAAGCTCAAACCTCATTCGTATAGTTCTGGAATTACGGTTGTCCACCAAATATATCGAGCTGTTGGGTAAGGCCCGAACGACGGAGCAAGTTACCAAAGTTCACAATTCCGTGAAAAGCCTGATAACACCCCCTTCGGAAAGGGCAAACAGCATCACGACGGAACTAGCAAACGTTGTGAAGGAAATCCGAATCCTGGGTGATTGCGCGACAAATGATCGGCAAAAGTCGTGAGAACTCGTTGATCAAATTGATGCGGAATCCAAATCGATTGTCCTTGTAATAGTAAAAGTGCTCAGATGGAAGCACATACAGGCCGTGTTCGCCCAGGAGATGTTTCACGATGTTTTTTGTATCAACATCTCGAATACGGGCCTTCGTGTGGCAGATCATGCTGAAGTGACCGGTATCGGATTTGTACAGCGCGAAAGATGTGCCACAAAGCGCGGCAGCCAGCAAATTGTATTGATCACGAATTCTCTTGCGATTGGAGTCCATGTACTGGATCAACGCGTTTTCGTGCTCTTTCGAGTATAACGCGTCGAGAACGGCGATTTGCGTTGAACAAAAGCCTCCGGAAACTCTACTGGCGAGATCATGCACTTGTCTAATCAATCCCCCCGGTCCTATTATTACGGCGTGCTTGAAACCATTGAGACAAAGGCGTTTTGCCAGAGAATCGATAAAAACTGACTTGGGGGCAATTCGGAGGGCACGCATTTTTGCAAAATCTATCAAAGCAACTGGAGCCTTCCAATGTAAACCACCGAGAGAATGATCGCAGACGAGCCAAACATCGTGGAGCGCGCAGATTTCCGCCAGTTTGCGGTAACACTCCACCGGAACGGAGATCCCTGCACTGTAGATAGGGTCGGTGAGGATCAAAGCTTGAATATGTTGTTCCTCAATCAAACCTTCTATGGCGCCGAAATCAAAAGCGAAATCATCACAGTCACACAAATGGTGAAAAATGATACTCACTTTCGCTGAAAGCAAGGTCTCCACAACAGTATAGTACGCCGGCGTAACGACGAGAAATCTATTTATCCCTTCCGAACACAGGGTTGTCAGGCAAAGATACAGTGCATTTGTGGCATTCAGAGCCAAAGAGACTTCGTCAACTGTGATTGGGAGCCTGCCTACGTCGTTCAGATAGGCCGCTAGCATTTCTCGTTGAGCTGTTTGGTCTTCCGCGTAGGAATAGTTCAGCATTCTGCCTATTGAAGGCTTGATTGCAGCCGTAACAATTGAGTTCAGAATATCGAACTCGGGTACATCGCAATCCCAATCAGATACGAAGCTGGGATCACGCCCTTTCGCGATTCTGTATGACCTGACCTGCTCAAGCTGCCAGTCACTGTCGTAAAGCATGGATAATTTTAAGTTATCCTTTGTCCGACGACATTCGGTTTATGATTTGTCATTTTCAGATCACGCAGAATCGCCAGAGCTGCGTCTCGAAGCGAATCTTCTTCGCTCGATTCGACACAGTCCTCGATAATGTAGGTGAAGAAGCCCGCATCAAGACTGTCGAAGGCAGTAGCCAGAACACAGTCCGCTTGGCGCGAAAGGTTTCGTCCTCCCAGTTAATGGCCTTTTTTACACAACGGCCGCATACGACTATTCTGCCGGCGATCCTCCACAAGATGGCGATTGTGTTGGTTGCAACTGGATTGTGCAAAAACCGCGTTGCGGTAGCGGGTATTCCGGCAGTATAAATTTGCTTCGCATAAAATAACCAACGCAGGCACCATGTTTACAGGCATTCAGCCCAGCACGTTTGATGATCCGGGTTTTAAAGAGGATTCAGTCAGAGAATTGATCATTGCGCCAATGCTCGCACGGCTGGGTTACGGCCCCACGGGCAATCCGCGGGTTGCGCGGAGCATGGCTGTAAAGCATCCATTTATTCGGGTCGGAACAAAAAATCATCCAGTCACGCTGGTACCCGATTACGTTTTTTTTCACAACAACGCGCCAATCTTCGTGCTAGACGCCAAAGGCCCCGAGGAACCCACACTCGACCAACGCCATATCGGCCAAGTATATAGCTACGCCATCCATCTAGAAATAAAAGTGCAAGAATTTGGCATTTGCAACGGTCGTGAATTGGCGATTTTTCACATCGACAAAACGGACCCCATTTCTGTGCTTCCATTTGCAGACTTCGAACCAAAATGGCCTGAAATTGAAAAGCTCCTCTCGGTTGAATACCTGACCAGCCCAAGCCTTCGAAAATTCCATCCGGATTTTGGAACCAAGCTCAAACGGCTGAACGTTGGAATCGATGGGGACATCGTGATGCCGTTTGTGCGTCTTGACCTATTCGCCCGGTTAAACAACGAGGCGATGATGGCGAGCGGCAATTGCGATTTTGCGGGCCAGATTCATTGCGTTAGTTTCGATTTCCCCTTTGCTATGCTTGGCGAAATTCTCGCAGGACTCCCCAAGCCCCTTGCCGAGCGTTTTGAGCACGCACTTAACAGTGCCCCTTTCCATGCGATGGCGGGATTGGTAGTCGAAATCGACTTGGTTGCCCGGCTCGGTGACCAAACCCCGGGGCAGTTCGAGAAGTTCGTTCCGCTGATGATAACGCGGATCACAGGTTCACGGTTTAATCCACACCCGGTTGAGCCGAGTGCGCAGGAAATTCCTCCAAACGTTTTCCAACTTCGAAATGCGTTCGCGATAAAAACACCGCTCTCCTAAAAATCCACCGAATTTCGGCCAATGCCCTTTATCTCCGATGAAAATCTCGCGCTCTTGAAACTTGAGATGAATTTTCTCATGTGGACGGATGATCCGCCTCCAATGATTGGGGTCGCGCCGGTAATCCAGCCCGAAACACCACACGCGCCAGGAATTGTTAATATTCAATGCGTCAGCCATTCCTACGTTTGTGCTGCGCTTTTCAGTGGGTATCCGCTTTCGCTATGCCGAGGAAAAGCGTTCGTTGCTGACAGTGAAGCTGGATGCCTTCATGAAATCGGAATTCATTACTGGATTGCCTTCGAAAATGGCGGAATCGTGGATTTCAGTCTCACCGGGGAAACCGGAGCCCCAGCCATTCTCGGCAAAAGGGCCGTTCCCCGGAATTGGCAGATTGGGATTTCAGAGGATGTTGAGGAGGCAAAGTCTTGGTTATGCGAACCAGGCCAGTCAGTTATTTACGTTCCTTCATCGACTGAAAAACTATCGATCGCTCAAATTAAAAGCTGGATGAACCACCCGTTTGCGGGGCCGACGAAGGTGGGCATGTATTTGCCTCTGGGAAAAATCTGGATGCATTGCCATCGATTTTTAAAGGGTGAAACGCAAAGCCTAATTCGCAAAAAACAGCGTGACGCCTGGTGGACGCTTGCCGCTTGGGAGCCGCCCCGATGATGTCGGAAGGCGCGAATTTCTTCCATCGGCTTGGCCAGTGTGCAGGACTCGTAAACGTTCCGCCGAGGCAATTGAACTTTATTGTCAGCAACACGGCATAGGTGAACTCGCTTTTTAGCCGTCAAGTTCAACAAGGCGAAATCCTCCGCGATGGCTCTGGCGAATTGACGGAAAAAATACCGCCGGAACGCACTGCCACGCGCGGACCGCAATCCGGCACCCAATTGAATCGCTCCGGACATGCAAGTTTTCGTTGAGAAAGTCCAGTGAAACGGTTATTTCGATAACTGTGATTCTCATTTGGTACCGTTCCGCAAATACAAATTAATGGATACTTGCGCGAATTCGTTGCTCACGGTCGAAACAATGTTGCCGCCAACATATGCATTCTGCCTCGTTTTTCGCATCTTCAAGGACACGCTGATTCACAAAATTCACTTCACGATTACGCGGGACCGTGAACTGTGGATGCCAACGGGCACCATGCCCTACGCACATTTCGACCGCCGCTATTGTCTCTCGCACTATCTTTCGCGAGGTTGGCCGGAGCCGGAAACCCCTGAATTGGATAATAAGCGTAGATTTGCAGAGCTTTACGGAGACGATCTTTTTCTGTGTCCGAATTGCGGCCGTTATCACCCATATTTACGCGAGAGCGATGCCCACACCTTCGTGCAAAAACTCGCCGAAGGGAGCGACATTATCGATGGCGGTGGGCGTTGGGGGATGAAGCTTACAGATGCGGCGGCATCACGCGTTTATCGATTCGCGAATTCTCGGCTCAGGTTCCGTTCCTTTCAAATTAAACAGTGTGACGAGCGAAGGGAATGCAACGAACTACATCGGGACCAAACGGCGGAGCACAATCGATTCATTCGTCGCACCAGTGAGATCGCCACACACGAACCGCCAGAGAATGAATTTCCGCAACCAACTCCCAAACAAACTGCTGATTTTCTGTATCTGATCCAAGGAGGGCTTTTTTTCAAAATCGGCATCACGAAGGACATTCAGAAGCGTCTGGGACACCTTCAAACAAGCTGTCCAATGCCTCTGAAGGTTATAAAAAGCTGGCAACTGGACGAAGCTCGGATCGTTGAGAGGCATTTACACAAATTGTTTCAAGAATATCAAACATCAGGAGAATGGTTTTTGCTTCCTGAAGCTGAAGTGCTTCAACTGTGCACATTCGACGAATCTGCTCTCCGAAGCTATGGCGTAGGCAAAGTGATCGTCCCATTTCCAATTGAATTGATCCAATACAGGTAATTTGACCGCAGGAAGCAAATGCCACGACACCAGGACAAGAAAAAGCACAACAACCGCCCGGAGAAGCCAAATCTCCAAACTGTAAACGTGTCTTCCGGCGCCTCAAACGAAACAGCGGGTCCGGACACGATTGGAAACCTGCCGTTACGCGCTGAGCTTCCCAAAGATAAGCCAGAATTGAGTACGATGGAGCGCATTGCAATTCCAGGCTTGCTGGTTGGAGCACTTTATAGTGCCTATGCTACAGCATTATCCGGACTTCGATACAATAACGAAACTCGGAATACGATCCTCCAGATCGGTGTCTATCCCAAGCCAGCGGATGCCATCCCCAAAGTGCATGCTGAGTTGTTGTTTTACAGTGATTGGATCCCCATCTTGGTTGGCAACTGCGTCTATGCCCTGTTGATTGGAATTGTCATTTGGTGGGTTCCTGGTTTTGTCATGCAGCATCGGGATCTTACGCCGGAAATGAAAAAGAAGATTTCCATCCTTCGTTGGTTTTGCGTTCTTTTGCCAGCGGTTGGCTTCCTTGGAACGCTGATTGGGGGCTGGCTCGATTTCAGACAGATTCGAGATTATGTGAGCCATTTGAAATAGATCGAGCCAACGCCGCGCCTCTCCAAAATGGGATAGTCCCCGGCTCCGTCCAGAAGTAAGTTAATCGCGCCGCGATAGGGACCGCAGTGCCTGCGTGATTGGTTTGACCAAAGCTGAGTAACGGCGACCTTTTGGACCGAGGTCCAGTGATCTAAACGCCGGTTCCTTTCGAAGATCGTGTCCTTTTGAGATTAAGAAAGGGATGATAACCGTTTTGGCCCAGGCAGAAACGTTTGCCTGACGGACGGGACGCAATTTGTAGCTTGTGACAAACAGTGGAATTTGGTGCTCCAAAACCTCTCCGTCGAAAAACCAGTTCCAATGCTTTCTCAAAAACTGATCGGGGGTGAGCCCCGGGGGCGTCTGCTGGATCATTCGATGAACGGAATCGAGCTCGTTAAGAAGACGCCACACCAAACCAGTTGTCGGAGTCTTTAACGAATAGTTGGCTTTGCCTGACGAGCGTACAATGCATTCTCGTCCCAATTCCAATCGATCAGCTAATAGATCAAAATGATTTGTCGCGCGTTTATGACGGAATAACAGGACCGGCCAATATGGATAATCACGTGCGACCGGTCGAAGCGCCTCAGGCTTTGTTTCGGAAAGGGATTCCAATTTTTCCGTGAGGGAAATTACGGTTTCAGCAAAGTGCGCAAGTAAATTGCATGGATCATCCAATTCGTCCGGACACGTTTTTATATACCCGTCGAGTATCAAAGAAAACTTGCTGCAAAGCGAAGTGATGAAGAGTCCGCCCGAAACGAACATATCCGGCGAAACCGTCGTCTCCAGACGGCGTTTAAGCAAGCCTTGCACGCCCACCAGGCTCCGACTAATCGCTACGTCGAATTTTTCGATCTCCTCTGTCCAAATTGCTTTCTCTTTTGGACAAGCCGTCTTATCCCTTAAGCCTTCGAGGGCCTGGACACGAGCAAATATGGCTGAACACAAACCCACCAAAAGCGATGGGACGGTTTTGGAGTCAATAAAGCGGAAATCGGGTGTGTCCTGTTTGGCACGCGATTCAATCAATAATTGGGCCGTCGAAGGCTTTTCTTTGTTCTTCATTAGCATATTCGTTTCACTTTCTCTTGCGATTAAACGGTATTTTTCGAAATATGGAATCCCCCAAACAAGGCCAAGTTTATCCCAAGATTTGATCAAATTGCTCTTTTGGCAGCACTAAATCCCGCGATTCGCTTGTACCGCGCCCATATTTCATCCTAGTCAATCAGGAACCAGCATTCATCGCCTCCATGGACCAAACGGAATTATTGCGAATAACCAATGCCATCTGGGAATCATTTGAGCGGGCGCAAAATGTGGGAAATTCAACCGTACAACTCAGGGAAGCGTTGGGAATAATCGCGAAACTGGACAATGGCGGGGTTTCATCGAGAGCAAAAGCGATATTGGAATCAAATCCTTAAGCCATGTTCTTGGATTGAAATTCGGCAACTTTTCCGACCCTTTCAGCCGCAATCGAGCATCGAGCAAGCGCGACAGCCTGAAAAATATCCATTTGGTACGGTTCGCTCGTCCACATCCGGCGTCTTTGGGGGAGCCGGAATGACAATTCCTCAGGAAATAAAACGGCCAAGTGTTCGGCCAGCGCGTGTCTGGTCCCGTGCTTATTTTGGAGAATTTCAACATGCATCTGCCGACGCGAGAATCGCTTCACTTTTATATTTTCGCCTTCCGCCATCGCCACGATTTCTTGTAGGAGTTCCTGAATTCGTTCGCCACGTCGCGATCCTTCGGTCTCTTCGATTGCAATAACGTCCGGCTTGTAATGGTCGATCAAATTTGCGGTGTCCGACAGGGAGCGTTCGTTTTTCTTCCCGCCCTTTACCTGCTTCACGCCCCAATCGACGAGGATATTCTCTTCGGCCATAACGGCGAAACCGAGGCCCCGTGCCGAGGGGGCAATTCCGAGCACATATTTTTGTTTTGATTCAGTGTTTTTCATAATCTTGGGTTGTTAAACTTCCGTGATGCGATGGCCGCGATCGATTGACGTTTTCGGGCAGTCAAAGACTTTGAATTTCCCCGGATTCCTCTTTTTTCCAGTATTTTGGCGCGCTCTTGGACGGCCTCCTGAATCTGTGAATAAAGTCCCGGAAAGAGTTCGGACAAGGGCCGGCCAAAAATTGCTTCGTATGCAAAGGCAGTGTGCAGACCGGGCTCGCGAGAGAATCGCTCGTAACGGCACACCTTTGCTCCATCTTGTGCACCCAAAAGAAACGCCACGTCACCTTGAGAGAGGGCCGAGCGTTTTCGAAAGGCGAGCAAAAGATTGAGAAAAGGTTGCGAAGACATTGAAGTTCGATTGGAGCTTCGATCGAAGCTCACGGTCCAGCGTACACGAACTGGAGGACCGGCAGTAGACGCGATCCTTTGCCGCGAGCGGCAAACTCGACTTTTTTGCATACTTCTATTTTACTAGAAGTCCTGCGCTCCCTTGTTTGAGCCTGCTGAATGAGTCGAATCGGTACAGACCAACAGCCCACTTCCTGCGATTTTCACCGGACGCCGTGACTTTCTGTTGCCGGCATTCCCACCGACTCGATCACCTGATAATTCGGAATCGGACTTTGTTAAACTTCCTTTTGTCCCATTCAAATAGATTCAACTCGCGGCGGCGAACTGAATAAATCATCCACAGGAAACAGGCATCCGTTGCTCCTTCGCGATCCATTGGTGAAGGGAACGCAGCCCCCTTTGGATGCGAGTGAGCACACCCAAGAAGTTTGGTTGTCGAACCTCGTAGCGATCTTGCAACTTTCTGCATCGTTTCGGCTTTGATTCGGAATGAGCAAGCCGTGTTTTCGGAACACGAATCCGCAACGAAGCTCAGAATTGTAAACTGTTTAAATTCATTCCCTAAGAGAAGACCGCTCGCCTCCTTTGGGAAAACCCGATCAACGTGAGACAGAAACTCCTTCAATTGATCGTATGGAAATATGTACATCACAAAAGCAAGGGCCCCTCCAAAACCGTGCTACGGCGGACCATTTCCTTTCGAAAGCGCCGGTTAAAGCGCCATCGAAAGTGAGCGTCAAGTCCCGACACAACCCTACTTACACCCGCAGATGACGAGTTTGATAATGGAGAGGAAAAAGGCCTTCTCTTCTTTTACAAGCTCAAATAGGGCTGAGATAAATCGGCCCATGTCGTCAATCCAATCCTCACCAACAATGTCGCCCCCACCCACGGCTGAACTCTTTCCTGATTGCTTCTTCAATTCCTCCAGGGCTTCTTCAACTTTCTTTTTAACATCTCCCTGATTCGAGACATCTGGATTTTTCGCGTGCTCGATGAGCAGATCAAGCAGCACCAAAACTCTGTCGTTGATCGCCGGATCGGTTTTTGTGGCGAAATTCACCGCTGCCTTCAGCAGGTCTCGTTTCGCATTGACCTTTTCGATTTCAAGAAGCCTCTGAACTTCTTCCAACGTTTCATGATTCCCGGCGATTTCTTTGCTCATTGTCCAATCTCCATTTATGTCCGAGGAATTTCGGCCATTTCGATGAAACAGCGAGTTCATCCGTTCGGATGAAAATCCCCATCGCACATTTTTAGTTTGAGGTCCGAAAATATGGATGCAAGCATTAAATTAGCCCTAATGCGATCCGCTCCAATCCCGCCCTCGTGAATCGTGACGGCCTGGACGCTGAGATCGCCAAGGTCGAAAATCCAAGGAAAAGGCGGATTTCAAGAAAAACGACGGGGGGTTCAGGGCTGGACAAAGAAAGACGCGCCTTTCCCGAGCGAATTCTCAGGCCCTCAATACTGCGAGTTTACCGCAGGGCGCAGACTTGCGTGTCTACGCTTCCGTGTGACGCTGAGATAAACTGGCAGCATGAAAACACCGAAAGAATTGAGCCGCGGAGCAATAGACGAATTTAAATCTATCTACCAAGATGAAATTGGAACCGTTCTTTCCGATGAAGAAGTCCAGGAACTGGCCGTCCAACTGTTGCAATTCTTTGGAATTCTCACGAAATCTCGTTCCGAAGAAAACCAGGGGTAATCATTATCCACTCGCGCGGCTCGTTGACGTACCGTTTCGGTACGTTACTATTTGGTACCCCTAGTTTTTCGCAGTCAACAACCATGCCCGGATACTTTATTTATTGTCGTAAATCATCCGAAGCCGAAGACCGGCAGGTTCTTTCGATTGAATCCCAGACCCGCGAATTGGAAGCCCTCGCTTCAAAGCTGAATTTGCCTGTGGCGGAAATATTGGTGGAATCAAAATCCGCAAAGGAACCAGGTCGGCCGATTTTCAACAACCTCATGGAACGGGTTTATCGCGGCGAAGTGGCCGGCATCATTTGCTGGAAACTCGATCGCCTCGCACGGAATCCGGTGGATGGGGCCTCGATCATTTGGGCGATCAAACAGCAAGGCATTAAGGTCATGACGCCGGCGCAAAGTTACGCTCGTGACGATGACAACGTTATCCTGATGTACATCGAGTTCGGCATGGCGCAGAAATACGTGGATGATTTGAGCAAAAACGTGAAGCGCGGCCTGGGCACAAAAGTCGAAAACGGCTGGTATCCAGGCGTTGCACCTGCCGGATATTTTAACCACACCGATAAGGCGACCGCTGAAAATACGCTTGTGAAAGACCCGGACCGATTCCCCCTGATTCGACGAATGTGGGAATTGATGCTCACCGGCGTTTATTCCCCAGCTCAAATCCTTGAAAAGGCGAACAAAGAATGGGGATATCGGACGCGAACAACGCGAAAAATGCCCGGCGGACCGCTCGCTCGAAGCGCAATTTACCAGTTTTTTAACAATCCATTTTATTATGGACGCTTTGAGTATCCAAAAAAATCCGGACGCTGGTATGACGGCAAGCACGAACCAATGGTTACGAAGGAGGAATTTGATCGTGTCCAAGAACTTTTGCATCGAAACGATGCCCCGCGTGCCAAAACGCTCGAATTCGCATTTAGTGGTCTCATTCGCTGCGGTGACTGCGGCAAGGTCGTCGTGGGTGAAGAGAAGCACCAGGTTATGTGTGGCACATGCCGTTTCAAGTTTGCACATCGAAATCGGAAAGCGTGCCCTCGTTGCCGCACATCGATCAAAAGCATGACCAAACCCCTGTTCCTCAAATACACGTATTACCATTGTTCCAAGAGCTTGCGACCTCGTTGTCCCCAGAAATGCGTTACGGCACAGGATCTCGAAAAACAGATCGATGCCTTTCTCGCCAGCATTGAAATCTCCGACCGTTTTAAGGAATGGGCTTTAAAATACCTTGATGAGCTGGCGGCGCAGGAAATCGCCTCCCGAGCCGAAATCAACCAGGCGCGACAAAAGGCATATCAGGAGACCCTCCGCCGAATTGAAAATCTGGTTGCCCTCAAAACCTCCGCCGGAAACGCCGACGGAAGCCTGCTTACCGACGAGGAATACAGGCAGCAACGCATGCTGCTGGTAAAGGACAAGGAGGCATTAGGGGCCTCGTTGAAGGAAGGCGATGAAATGGCCGCACTAAAAAAGGCGAAGGAGGTGCTTGAATTCGCCTCGACTGTCCGAGCCAGGTTCGCCAAAGGCGATGCAAAAACCAAAAAGCAGATTTTGCTCACCGTTGGATCGAACCTAACTTTGACTGCCAAAATACTCAGCATTGAGGCCAAGAAACCGTTTTTTATCCTCGGCGATTTCACCTTGGATCAAAATGGTCAAAATGCTCCAATCGAACCTGAAATGAGGCTGATGGAGAAAGGGCGAAAGGCACGAAATTGGGTCAACTTACATACAAAGCTGAGGGACCTACACGAAGACCGAACGCCGGACAACTACCAAAGAGAAAGAAGTTTGGCCGAACACCTTTACCATTTTTTCCGAAAATACCATGGAAATTAAATTAACGACGGGGATCGGGTGTTTTCTTGGTATCTCCATGCATAGGGAGATGAAAAAGCTGGAGTACCCGGGACCCTATTTCTTCGGCCTCTTCGTCCGTGATTTCCTCATTGAATTCCTCACGGTAAATGGCACGGAATTCGTCTTTGGCTTCTCCGGAAAGGAAGGTCATGGAACGAGCATTATACACAACACCAGTAAAATTGTCACCCGCGGCAAAGGTTGTCGTCTTTGGCGCAATTATTCAATAAGTATGATAACACCATGAACGAAGAATGCATTTTTCCAAATGAACTGAAGAGAATGCGAAAGGAGGCCGGGCTACTCCAGAGCGATGTCGCTAACCTGCTGGGTCACACGAGCACTGACCGTATTTCGCATTGGGAAAAAGGACTGGCGGCTCCGAGCGTTGTGAATCTTTTCAAGCTCTCCATTCTTTTCGGAGTACCGGCGGAGGAACTGTATGCCGGCCTCCACGCATCAGTTTTTGAGAGCCTGAAGCGAACGCAATCAAATGACGTCTATGAGCAGTTCATCACTCCACCCGGAAATTCCAAAACCTTTTCCGAGAACGCGGCAACAAGCGCCCATCGAATTTAAAATCGGACGAATTGAGATCGAGCTTATCCTTCTCTTGGGCTCGAAAGAAATGAATAATCAAATTAATGCGCCGTTGCAAACTCAGCGTGTTTACATCTGTAACTTGTTGGGTCACACGAGCACTGACCGTATTTCGCACTGGGAAAAGGGATCGGAAGCTCCGAACATTTTGAATCTTTTCAAGCTCTCCATCCTTTTCGGAGTGCCAGCGGAGGAGCTGTATGCCGGGCTGCACGCATCAGTTGTCGAGAGCTTGAAGCGAACACAATCAAACGAAGATAAGGATGAGCGTCTCTCTTCACATAAGCTCCCAGCCAGTGATTCGCTAAGAGCTCCCGGGAACACACCTACGAACGAAAACCGGATTTGAAGGCGAGGCATCGCAACCTACTTATCTACCATCTTAGCGTGAAGTTACTTTTTGCCGATCTTTTCTATCGCATCTGAAACCCCTTTCAATAGAAACCTCGTCATTTCACCGTCGAGTTTGTCCTGTTCAAGAGGTGGTGTGGACTCGCCTTTCTTAAGTACCACATTTCTTTCCGTTCGCAGCAATTCCGCTACAACCTGAAGTAGGATGGATTGATCCCGCAACTTAATTGCCACCTTTAGGGCAACCAGTTTCGAAGCCATAGTCGTTCGCTCGTTCTGCACATACCGGTATTCGACCAAGCTCAACTTGGTTTGTTTGAAAAGCCAAAAGGAGATTCCTTGGAAGAAAGAAACAATCGCGATCCGAAGATATGTAAATTGGCCGAGCGCGCCCAGCGGCTGACCGTTTGCCGAGGTGGATTTTAAGAGACTTAAGCTGAAACCCACCAGCAGCAGTAGTCCGATTGCGGTTGCAGAAACAGCGAATCCCAATAGCAAAACACTGCGCTTGCGATGAAATGATGCCTCTTCGGAAAGATTCTTCAGGACTTGTATCCCTGAATCTTCAATAGATTTTGCGTCCACCTCCGACATCTATTTCTCCTTTTGCGCGTTTTTTTGAACACCCTGTTTTTTTGATTTCACGTTATTGGTGTGGTAGGAATATCGCCGAATTCGTCCGGACGAATTTCTTTAATGGACCGCATTGCAGGCAAATTAAGGACCGTCATCTCGATACTGAGGATCTTGGTCTTACCCACGATCAGTTCGCAATCATCGGCGACCGGATTCCAAATCGTCACCAGCAAATTTCCCTCGTATCCCGGATCGATTTGGAGACCGTAGGTGACAATACAGCCTAGCCGTGCAAGTGCGGTAGGAATCCCGACCCTTCCCACCAGTTTTTTCGACAGGCTGATCTTCTCCAAGCTTCGTGCCACGGCCATTTTTCCCTTTTTCAAGGTAAATAATGCACCCTTTTCTTCAATAACGCCTTCCGCAGTTTCATCGTCCATCCCCTCGATGGCCCCAAGATATAGGTCTATAGAGCTTGATTGAACTTGATTCGGATCAAAAGGTATCAGTTGCAGTTCCCCGAGCTGAATTGCTTTAAGGATTTGGTGATCGGCCATCAGTCCGGGAACCAACTGATCGCTGAGTCCCGCTTTGCCCAAGGATTCGTTTGCCCGGGAAAGGGCTTTCGCAAGCATCCCTTGTGGAGTTGCAACATATTCGGCATATTCGCGAATTCGATCCTCCCAGAACTTTGGCGGATTCCCGGTAATTTCACTCAGTCTGAGGATTTTGCCCCTAGGAAGCTGACGTTCTTCCCTTAGGATCATGCTGAATGCAGAAGGGTGGAGCCCAAGCCGTTCTGCAAAGTAGGTTTGAGTCCAGCCCTTCTGGCGCAAAATCTCTTTAAGCAGTTTGCTAGGGCTTTCTGGTGACGGTCGAGCGTTTTCCGCTGGCGGCAGTTTCGCATCGTTCATACGATTCGCTCCGATTCATTTTCGGATTCGTGTCGCTATGAAGCCCCTCAAAACGGCGATCACTCGGTGGACTACGTCTGGCTAACGATCTTCTGATTTGATTTTCAAGGCGGCTCGGTTGCCCATTAGCTAATGTGAACTCCACATGGAAGTCAAACTGGAAATGTAAATATTCACATCAATTCACATGCTGTTGCAGCGCAAACGGTTACAATGTTTTTCAGCCTTGTCGTCTGATCCGCCGTCCCACTTTGCTTGTGCCTCACACGAATTTCCAGCAACTTGGCACGCCGAATGAATCCCACCCAGCCCTACCATCGGCAATACAGTCGTTACCGTTTCCCGAGTTCCCGGAAAGTTCTCCGATCTTGGGGACCGATCCGCAGGCGCATCATCTCAGAAACGCCAGGATCTCCATCACGAGAATGCTATTTTTCGCGAATTACTGGCGAACCTTGAAGCACGTATCGTTTTTGAAAATCATTGCCGAGTAAAGTCGGATACGTTCGTTCCGATGGACTCAAGGGGGCGGGCACGAAGTTAAGAGTGCTAGTTTCGACACAATAGGTTTTTCCACCTCGAACAGAACCGTTTACGGAAATCGGTCTCGTGGTGGAAATTGCTGAACCATCGCGCGGAGCGATCAAATCGCTCTCCTTCCCGAGCAATTCGATCTTGAAAGCCCATTTTCTGCCGGGATCAATGATTTCTTCAAAATCCACCAAGAATACATGCGCGCCTGGTTCAATCGCGATGTATTTTGCGCCGCCATTGACGGTTTGCCCATCAACTGATCGAATTCTTGCAGTACGCGCACCCACTTTTGTAGCAACTTCTAATCTGGCGATCTCACGCTTTGGCAAATTACGTCCGCTCATTTGCTGTGTAGATGAACAGCCAAGGGCGAAGGCTGTGAAAGCAACGCACGCCGGAGAAAAAATGTGTCGAGATTTCTTTTGCATCATTTAGACTCCCTGGTGTTTCCCAACTCCGTAATTCGAGCATTCGCATCTTCGGCAGGCGCCCAAAATCCATTTCCATTTGCATTTAGTGTTCGCGCGAATGTTAAATTGGCGGCTTTTTTGTACCATTTCGCAGCCAAGTCTTTTTCTCCGAGAATCTGGTGCGATCGACCAATAATCCATCGACTTGTCGCAACATCATTCAGTAAACCTCGTTCCAGTAGGAGCTTTTTATCGCCTTCGGACTCCGGATTATTCGAGGGCTGCGTTACACTTTTTTGCTCCAGTTCCTTTTGTTTTGCCTCTGCAAGTTCACCAAAAAGGCTCTCACATTGCTCGGAATACCTAATCGCCAATCGCAATTTCGTTTCTTTGATTGCGTTTTCGTTTATCCACGAATCGTATGCCGGCTTGAATGACGCCCAAGCTCGGTGCATCAGAACCTCGTTGAGAGGCCTCCGATCGGGGAGAAGACCGACTACTCCTATCGCCAGCGAGGAAGCAAAAAGCAGGCACCCAATGACCCTTCTCGCACCTAGGCGCCGCCGCCGCTGTGGGGGCGTCTTTTTTTCCTCGGCTACGGGAGTCGGCTTTGAACCTCCTCTTGGAAATTTTGAAAAAAATGCCGAAAAGGCCCCAATAAGGGTTGCGAGAGCAGTCAAAACTCCCGTCACACTTTTCGCAAAGTCTATGAAATCGTTCATCCAACGGGAGTATCCACTTTTACAGAAGCGCAAGTCGGTCAGCCGCTGCTTCCGCCGGGGACCAAAACCATCCCGCCGGATCCCAGGAACGTGCGTGTTTTAGACTCTTGGTAAGCACATACGCGGCTTTCGCCGCGTCCTTCTTATTCAGTTTTTCAAGGGAACGTCCTTTAATGAATAGACAGGTCCCGACATCGTTCAATAACCCGTTCGCGAAAACCTTTGCTTTTTCACTCTCGTTAACCACGCCATTCGGAGTTGATTCCTTTTTTTTCTCCAACTCCTCCTCGATCCGTTTCGCGGCGGGAAGAAATTCCTCGATGCATTTGTCTGCTGCCTTGATTGCTTCGTCAAATTTCTCCTTGTTAAGCGCATCCCAGGCTCCAGCGGTGGCAACCTCGTTGAGCGGCTTTGGTCCTGGGGGAGCTTTATCGGCGCAAATTCCAAAAATTGTCGTTGCGATCAAAATAATGGCATATCGAAATTTCATATTGGGGAGAATATCGCCACTAGCCAATGTTGTCAGGCCCGTACGTTTACGCACCCAAGAACAAGAGCTTTTCGATTTACAATACACTGCATTTATGGTTTCTGTTACGAAAAAGATATTGAAGTCAATGCGCTATTGGCTTCATTGTTCGGAGTTACCCATGACATCATCGACTGGATTCAGCAAAAGAGAGCTTGAAACACTCGGATTGGTCTGCTTGGGTTTCACGAGCAAGGAGATTGGGAAAAAACTTGGGATAAGTTCGCGCACCGTCGAGTTTTATAAAAAGAGACTGATGGACAAAATGAAGGCGCGAAACTCATTGGCGGTTTCCCGCGAAGCCCATCGACGTGGATTAGTGCAGTGACTGTCCCGCAAGTTTTTTTTTGAATGTTAACGGTCGGATTTCGAGATTTTGCGTTTTTATCGGGCTGATAAGAACCCATCCGATCCGCCAAACCGCCAAATCGAGAACGGGAGCAGAGCATGGTAGCACTTTCAGGCAGTAAACTGTCTCGCTTACGTCACCTTGCGGGACCAGGGGTTCGAATATCCAACTTTTGGCCAGAATTTAAGGCTCATTGGCGGCCTCGAAGCCACCGCATTGGCTTTTCTTGGCGACCGCAGGTGCACCGGCCCCTACGTTTGCAGCCGATGGGAGTAACATCAATCCCAACACGCTCGAAGTGGTGGGGCAACGGCCGACCAAAATGCACCGATTAAAGGCTGAACCTGCCGTGGATTCGCTTGAACTTCGGATTTTTTCCGTAGAGGACAACGCCAAGCGAATTCAGTGGATCATGCGTCGAGAATTTGTATCCGAGAGCTAGGACCGCATCGAGAACCTCATGCTTGGTGAGTGATTTTCCTTCAATCACCTTGAACACGGCTTCTTTTAGCGACATGGCGTTACTCGCACGGTCAGCCGATGTTTTGGGGCCATAGTAGTTTTCCTTGCCGCGAAGTCCCATTGCACCCAGGGCCGCATCGATTTCGCGGAGCCTCGTGAGGAGTTGATCGCGCTCGGCAATGATTGAATCCCGGAGGGATACGTATTGTTTGATAGCGTCAGGTGTAATTTTCATAATCGGATAACGATACACACACGGAATGCATGTGCCAGAATATTCGTGGAAAGTGAGCCGGCGCGCTTTTGGATGCTGTAGACTATCCGGTGTCCCGGCAGCGGAAACGACGAGTTCTACCGGTCACTCGCAGAAACTGGGACCATCGGTAAATTTGCTAATCCCAAAGGTCGGGACCCTCAACAGGCGCTACCTCGAATGTGGGATTCAATAATTGAGAGTCTTTCAAGTCTCATGGAACACGGGGAACTGCCGAATCTGTCGGCACTTCGTTACGAGACTGCCAATCCTGAAGGTGGCTGAGCAATTCACCTTCCTTTCCCTCTGCTTGGAGCCGCTCGTAGATGTTCAAAACCGTTTCAACGTAGCCTTCCAAAGCGGACTCCGCCTCCTTTTGTTCCTCACTGGTCAGATTCGGATATAGGTCGCGAATGGTTGGGGTTGGTTCATCCATAATCGACCACCGTACCATGAACCGCCCATTCTTCGCCAGTGACTCTGCCGTTTCCGGCAAAGGTGAACGTCTTTGCCGCCATTATCAACTTTCGTACACTTTCCTCATGCAAAACAAACCCTTTTCAAATAATCTTCGTGAATTCCGCAGGCGGGCAGGACTTCGTCAAATTGATGTCGCCCAATTGCTTCAACTCGATTGCGCAGACCGGCTTTCACGCTGGGAGAACGGATCGGCTGTTCCGAATATCTTTAATCTTTTTAAAATCGCAGCACTTTACAACGTGCAACCGCACGAGCTGTACCTGGACCTTTACCATTCGATCCAGGGCGAAAAACCCAACACGGGGCCAAACACCGACAATTCACTCGTGCCGGCGGCAACTTGTGAGAACTAACAAGTGGTGACCCTCAACAGGACATACCTCGAACATTAAATGGTCTGTGGGAGAATCTTGTCATGTTGAATGAGCGCGGCGAGTTGCCGGACGTTGATGCTGTCTTCGGCTCACAGGAAGGATATCAAACCGGGAAGATCGAGAAAGGAGTTTAACTTCGCCGGGAAGGGCAACCGACCTCCTCCTTCGTAGGAGTTAAAAACACATCGAATCGAAGCCTCTTTCTCCGTGATTTATTCAACGGGGAATTCAGCTGCTGCCTTTTATCCAACCTCACCAAAGGCTTCCATTGAAACCGAAGGAATAGTTTTGATTAAACCAAAACGACGCAAACCATCCAGCACTTCGCGCTTTACTTAACCTCCAAAGAACGTATAAGCCAGACCCTGAGTTGAAAAAACCCACGGAATTTCGATCGAATTATGAAAAGGAATGAACTAAATCACAGGTTGATGACAGCCATGCTGTCTTTGATGGCTGTCGCCCTCCTAACAATCAGCGCGCCGGTCGCGCAAGCCCAAATCTTCGTCGCGGGTCAAAACGACAACACCATCAGGAGGTTTACCACGGGCGGTGTTGGTTCGGTTTTCGTTCCTGCAAGTGCAGGCGTCCAGGTTCAAATTGGAGGAATGGCTTTTCACAGTTCCGGCGACCTGTATGTGGTGAACAATGGCAACCACTCGATTGACAAGATCGCGCCCGACGGGACTCGCTCGTTCTTTAGCGCGCTCTATCCGGTTTCCGTGGGCGGCATTATTTTCGACAATGCGGGAGTCGACCTCTATGTTGCCAACAGCGGCAATGGCATTATCTCAAAGTATGCGCCGGATGGGACCCGTTCGACCTTCGCATCGCATCTTTTTGGCCTTCCTTGGACGCCAAATTCCCTTGCCTTCGACGGCTCCGGCGCCCTTTACGCATCCTTGAACGGCGAAAACACGATCCGATTGTATGACATTAACGGCAACAGCGCCATTTTTGCCGATGCCAGCGATGGATTGGCTGGGCCGCAAGGACTGGTCTATCGGGCAGGCTTTTTTTATGTCGCAAACCAGAACAACAACACAATTTGGAAGATTGACAGCAGCGGTAACGGAACCCTCTTCGCGGGTGTTCCCGGTGAAACAACGCACGGCCTGTATTATCCAAATGCCCTGGCCTTTGACAGCACGGGCAATCTCTTCGTTTCGAATTCTGGCGACAGCTCCATTTGGAAGTTTGATCAAAACGGAGTTGGCTCGGCGTTCGTTCCGCCTTATGGCCCATTTGTCTCACCCGGGGCCATTGCGATTAAGGACCAACAGTGTGCTCCGGCGGTTCTCGGATCTCCCCTGCTTTACGCCGGATTTACTGTGAGCGGCACAATCGGCTGCTCATATTCCATTGAATGGAGTCCAAATAGTGGGAACAATGGTCCTTGGACTCCGTTGACCACCATTACGCTGTCAAGCAGTTCGTATTCATATATTGATCCCACTCCCGTCATCAATAACAACAGTCGCTTCTATCGAGCCATCGTGCAATAGAAGCCACAGGCGAAATGGGAAGAAGTTGCTGGCAGTAAATTGCTTTTCGCCAGGATGGTTGGTCGCGAGGCTTGATCTGTTTTGAACATCCTCCCCACCGGGAAGGGGGGGAGGCATTGTACCGAATCATTTTTAGTCGGCTTTCGTTTTGTATGCCGTCACATTTCCCAGTTCGAACGGGTTATCTCAACCCCTGACCTCATTGGATCGTGAATTCCACGATTGCTAGGAGCGCGAAATCAATTCACGACGACAAGTCTCATCGTTCAGGAGATTCCTCAACATGTCCAGTTTTACACATATCTTTTTTTCCTCCGGAGAATGACGGGCACGGCAGACCTTGAAAGGCCTGCCGTCTGCCGAGCTGAAATTACCTTTGGCCCTATTCAGGACACAACTGCGCTGAGCCGGTTGCGCTCCATGACCCGGTGAAGTTAGAGCCGCCGCCGCCCCGGGCGCCTCCAACCACCGATCTCTTGATCGCAGGATTTTCCGGTGTTCCCGCGTGATCGCTGTTCGCATACAGGCACGTGCGGGTATGGGCCGGTTTCAGGTCCAGGTCGTTGTAATTGGGCTCGGTGACATC
>Ga0070686_100000410_pt1 | contig 26994 bp, 47 predicted proteins | sample KBSS23LmetaG_FD_65654 | JGI IMG/M metagenome (GOLD analysis project Ga0070686, IMG submission 65654) | Switchgrass rhizosphere microbial communities from Kellogg Biological Station, Michigan, USA - KBS S2-3L metaG | ecosystem: Host-associated > Plants > Roots > Rhizosphere ... | reverse complement strand
TGCCAAATCTCCAAAATGAATGAAAATCTTGCCATTCAATAAATCATTAATTCTATGAGTGCTTGGACTGCTTGAGCGACGAATCATTCCATGAACTTCATAACCTTTTGTAAGGAGAAATTCACACAGATAACTTCCATCTTGTCCAGTACAGCCGAGCACCAATGCTTTTTTCATCGTATTTTGAATTTGTTTTTTACCAAATTCGTTAAAGAGTTATCCTTGTAACCATGGACAATATTTACTCCAACATTAATTCTGTCCAAAATGCCAGGAGGTGCATTTTTTGCCTTGTACCAATTCTCAATTAAATTTGTATGTTTCCCCATAGCAACAATTCTTGCTCTGTGAAGATAATCCCATGCAACATTGTCGCAATAGGTAAGAGCTGGAAAAATACGAGCTATATTTGTGTGATAAACAGCACACCCAGTAATATGATCTCCGGTTCCATCGCCATGACAATCGGATCTGCATCCCATGATATTAGCGCTTGGATGACGTGTTCTCCATTCATTCACAAGATTTGTGAACCAGTTGGCACATAAAGGAGTAGCGTCCGGCTCCATCCAGTAGACACACTCATATTTATCAACAAGATTGTTACTGATATGAATCATAGCTGATCCAAACATTCCATTTGGACCAGCCGGCCATCCTCGAAGGGGAGAATTTGTCTTATAAGTAAGAGTATTGAACTTTCTGCTTATCATGTAAATCATTTCGTTATCCATAGGACAATCTTGACGAGAACAAAGCATGACATGTGCAGCATTCCCCACATGAACAGTCTGAAATCCGGCAACAATTCTACAAAGCTCCATTGCCTGAGCTCTATCTCCAGTCCAATATGGAACAACTATTAAAATTGGGATCATAATCTATTTACCCAATCTTCAATATGTCTTTCCATTCCACCCCAAGAATATCTCTGACTTACAAAAGCATGATCTTGAAAACATTTTCCATTCTCATCCCATCCACCAGCCCAAGTAGGTCCATCGGAATCACAATTTCTCCATTCATAACAATCTGGAAAATAAAGATGGGAAAACATGCCAATTATATTGAATTCACTAAATCCACTTCTATTAGATTTAATAGCCTCAAAAGCCCTGCTCCATTCAGCCCTAGTAGATCCACATTGCAAAATACTTCCATTCATTGGAATGGGCATACATCTCATATACTCAAAGGAAACTTCATGGATTCCAATTATCTCTTTCATCACAGTCATTCTTTCACGATGAATATCTCCATTACCATGCTGAATCAAATGATTGAATTGAGATAGCCAGAATATGGGTCGACCAGATTTTCCCTTAAAAGTCTCTGAATTAAACTTTTTAACTGCAATTACATCTGAATCCCAATTAAGGAAATATCCATCTCCCATGACTAGATGAGCATTCATCTTAATCCATTGCTGAGCGTAATATCCGTTAATTCCATTTACTTCAGGCCAATATTCTCCAGATTCATAAATTTTAACAAGATGTGGAACGATATTGGTTTCTTGCATTGCCTGCCCTATTACAACTTTAACATGATCTTTCTGTCCATTATCAACAATGATGGTCCACTCAATAGGCTCATCACAAAGCTTAAGAACGCTTTTTATAGCGAGCTTAAGCCATGGATAATCATTAACCCATGTTTTTGTGAAAAGCCTTAACATACTAATACTTCGACTTTTTAGACTTGCGTTTCTTACCTTTGCATTTGCATTTAGCCATAATCACTCCTTTTTTAATGTTTCTAAATAAAGTTGCCTATTTTCTGGAATAATTTCTTCTTTTGCATCACAAAGATCATAAATTAATTGTTCTCTCCAATCCGCAACCAATTCCTTATCTTTAAAATTAGTCAGATTAATCAATCTTTTCTCAAATGTTGCATGACGAATGATTTTATCATGAACTGAAGCCCCCATACTCATGCTGTCGCTTTTAATTCTTGTTACTGCTACAAATTCATCAAAATAATGAACTCCGGCAATGCTTGGAAGAGCATGATTAATGAAATAGTCATTTTGTGGACCAAGATCCATGGGATAACCTCCTACGGCATCAATAAATGATTTTCTCCACATAGCAGAGAATCCTGGAACAAAATATTCATGATCAAAAAACCCTCTAATAAATTCTGGAGCTGTTATTAGACCTTCTTTTACTCCAAAACCATTATGTCCAATAACTAAATCTGTTTTTATATCTATTCTTTCGGTATTTGCATAACATCCAGCGCTTGGAATGTCTTGTTGAGCTTCTACGCATTTTTTAAAGAAATTCTTATCGGAAAAAAAGTCGTCTGAACCGCTTCCCGTTAACAATTCTCCATCAACAAGGCTTATTGCCTCTGGAAATACCTTACAAAATCCACGATTTGCCTTATGAGATATAAACCGAATACGATTATCGCGACTAGCGCAGTCTGAGATAATATCACAACTGTTATCAGTCGAACCGTCATCGACAATAATGATTTGAATATTTTCATAGGTTTGTTGGGTTATCCCAAGAATTGCCTGCTTAATGAATTTTTCATCATTATAATTACAAATGACACAAGAAATTTTCATTAGATTTTGCTTCCATAAAGAGGTATTCCATGAACATTTCCCGATCCAACATGACCACAGAGTAATCCAAGGTCAAGATATGTTGGATGTCCAGCATCAGTTGCCCTTTTAGCGAATGACTCATCTTCTCCAAGCATCCTTTGTGGGGTCTGAATATTTGTGAAGAATCCACACTCATTTCCCATGCCATCATCAGACATTGTTTCAGGAAACTTCTTGGCAATATCCAAAAACACTTGTCGATGAACTGCCAGACATCCAGTTCCTACAAAATCCACTCCATTAAGTGTATCTGTTGGAATTGCATTAACAATGGGAGTCCGACTCCCAGCTATAAGCTTTCCACCTCCACGGCGATCCCAATAACATCCCCCAACCATTGTTCTTCCATGGGAGATAATGCGTTCAATAGTATGCATAGCAAGGAATTTCTCTGGAACTTGACGCATATTGGTCATAGTCATAAATACGCCGGCATGCCCGAATGGAACAACCATATCCGAGTCGATCCAGATTGACCATGTGGCTCCAGTGTCTAAGAATCTCTTGGCAAGATGATTTCTTGATCTCGTAATCATCGAATCTTCGCCTCTTGCATTGATTCGCAAAGCCATTCTGTACTTTGCTACAAGAGTAAGCATGGTGAAATAATGCGCAAAAGGTACATTATTGTACACAGGAAGGCAGAGACAAACATCCCGCCCAGGCCATGCAGCTTTCTTGGCATCCCATTCCGGAGGAGTATATTCGCAGTTGATAATACCATCCTTATCAAACCACTCGCACACCGATCCGTCGCTGCTCTGAGATTTTACATCTTCTTTTAACGGGACGTTTTCTTCTTTTCCGTATAGGTCGATTATTCTTTGGCATGTTTTTAATCCAGGGGACTTCTTTCCCGATAAATATTGAGATAATAGACCTTCTGGTATCTCAAGATTTTTGGCAATTTCCTTCTTTCCAAGTTCTTTTGACTTGGATCCCAATATGTCGATGATATTCATGGTGATTATCGTGATGCACCAAAGAAATCTTTCATTGCTTCATCAACACTCTTGACGGTTCCATCAGAATTCTTCCACTGACCATTTGAAGCGCGAGGAGTTGAAGGATTTCTCGTCTTTTCACTCTCGCTACTTGCTCCAGAAATCTTCTTCAGCTCTTCCTCAAGCTTGGAAATCTTTTCTTGTTGAGCTTTTACAACTGAATTCAAATGTTGAGCAGCTACGGAAGCCACAGCAGCATTTGCCTTTCCTTCAGGAGATTCCATTTCTTTCAAAACCTCTTTGATTTGGTTATTTCTCAATGCAACCATCTCATTGAATTTATTCACCTGATCTATTTCAGCTTGGATAGCGCCTTCCTTGGGATTCATCTTATTCAAGAATGGAATATTCTTGGATAATTCTTCGAGTCTTTTGATGGTCTTTCCTTCCATCTCAGCATTCTTGGTGAACGACTCTTTCTTCTTATTCTCCAAATATTCCTTATGCTTGGATTTTTGCTCGGTAAGAGTCTCATTCCTCTTATCAGTTAAATCCAAAAGATCTTGAACTTTACGCTCAAGCTTCTTGGCTGTGAATTTATCGCGATGAGTCGTAACATGGTTGATAATCTCATCCATTAATTGAGGATTTGAGAAATCAACCTTCTCAATAATATCATCACTAACATCCATCCCTCGAAGCATCTCCTTGATTGACGTGACATTCTTTTCAATAGGAGCATCAAACTTACTTGTGAATTCAGGATCCGCTTCAATATCAATCATCGCCCTGAATCCGGATAGTTCTTCAACCTGCTTCTTGAGAGCCTCTACTTCTTGTGTCGTAGCTTGACCACGTTCTGATAAAGAAGTTTTGAGTTTTGCAATTTCACCGTCTTTATCCGCAATGATTTTGTGGGCTCTTTTATAATTGTTTTTGAGAGATGTCCATCCATCCTGTTTCTTGGGAGGATTGGAATCCAACTTTTCAGGATCGGGAAGCGGATCATTAGAAGAAACTGTTTTATCCGATTGAGGAGTAACTTCAGGCTTACTTTCAACAGGCTTTTCTGAACTTGGCTTTGGTGCTTCTGTTGGTTTTTCATTTGGTGTAGGAGCTGGATTATTATTGAACATTTTCTCCAGTGCGCTATCTAGAGAAGCATCCATTCCTGGAGCTACTGATGTTTCACTTCCACTCGATACCGGATTGCTTTGTACTGGAGCCGTAATTGTTTGTTCTTCTGGCATATATTTAATGGGTTATTTTTTTTCTGGTGTGATTTGAGTTGCAGACACATCAACTGGCGAAGATGGGGCTTGCCATGCTGGTTTTGGAGCTTCTGTTTTTTCAGGTTCTTTGACTCCATAATTCGGTTCTACTTCTTTCCTTACAGTAGGAACAAAAGTAAGTGAAGCAAGATTTCTCAAGCACATTTCATATCCTCTTACAACACCTCTATTCTCCAGGAATATATGCTGATGCGTAGAAGGCTCGTAATTAGGACGCATCCCATTAAGAGTCAATATAGTTGCTCCTCCTATGGGTGATTGTAAAATTTCTTTAAGTTCTTGTCCGTGATTTTTTTGGAATTCTTCTGGGGTCATGTGGTTAATGTGGGTTGAGGTGTTTGAGTTGCACCTGGAGCCTGGGAAGCTTCAGGATTTTGTAACTTTGCTTTTGCAGCATCTACTTGAGCTTGTTCTTCTGGTGTTTGAGCAATGGAAGCTGCGTGATCCAAGGCATGCTTGGCAAGCTGTGAAGCCTGCTTCTGCAAATCTTTTATTCCTTGCGCAAGAGTTTTAACGCCATCCTCATATTGTTTGAGTATATTCTTTTTCGTTTTATCCTGGGCAAGGAAACTCAAATGCTGGGCTGCATGCTGAAGCTCATTTTGTAATACAGCAATAACTTGAGGATTAAAGTTATGAGCAGCAGCTTGAATCTTAGCGCCGGCATCTTGGAAGATATATTTCAAATGATCTTCGTGGGGATCACGCGCAGATACCTGAACAGGCTTACCGCCCTCCATAGTAGTGACTTCCATCTCTTGTTGTCTTTGAGCTTCGATGGTACGAGTCTTATCTTCTGGAGAAATGAGTAATTCCTTAGCAGCATCAGCATCCAAGACAGAAGCAATTCTCTTTTCCTTCAAGACATGTTGATCAACATCTGGATCGTTTCTAAATTCTTGGAACAAGATTTGAGTTTTATTCGCCGTTTCACCAATAACATCAGCAATCTTGCCGGTATTCCTTGCTCCATTGATTTTTTTGAAATCATCAGTTGTAAATCCTTTTTCGAGCAATCTTTTCTGAAATCTCTTTGCATATTCATCAGGAGAATTTTCTTTGAGCAATCGTTTTACAATGATTGAAATGGTCTGAGAGATTGGATCCACATATCTCTTCAAATTTCCCTGAGTAATCGCCAATGATCGGCTTGCATCAATCTTTGCTTGAGTTGCAGTCTTGTCCTGATTGGCAATCGTTGATTGGGCATTGGGAACAACATCTCCAATTCTCTGCTCGCTCGTAGCTGTGAGCAAATTATCAACTTGGAACGTGGTATTAGCAACCGAAGGAAGAACATTGGATGCGATTGTGAGTCCGGCAGGGATTACAGCAAAGGGTCCAATGACTGAAAGCGTCAATTCTTCTTGGGACAACTGATCTCCAGGCTGTAAAAGAGTCAATCCACTTACAAAAGCCTGATCCATGATTGAACAACGGATCTTGTCGATTGCCTTATGCGTATTGAACGCGCGCTGACCAAGTCCCTTCGATCCATGCCATGTTCCATTACCGGTTTCCAAATCAAAATAGACCAAAAACTCTTTCATTGATGGGAATCTCTTCTCACGCTTAAACAATTCGCTTCCATCCGCACGATCCGAGTAATTTTCATTCAAAACAATGTAATGAGTAACAGACCCATCAAGCTCAGAAGCAAAAACATGGTAGGTCATTATCTTTTTTGCTCCAACAATCGAACTCCATAGCGCTCCACCACGAATTAATGATTGAATCTGGCTCCAATAACCAGACTGATCCACATTACTACGTCCAAGAGACTCTGGTTGGGCTGCCATGAGAGATTTTCTGACATTATCGACGTTCCATCCTGCTTTTTTCGCTGTTTCTTCATCCGCAATCCTCGCATAAAGCTCATGGATCAAATAGCTTTTCTTCCAAACGAATAATTCCAACTCATTAACATCGTTCGGAGCACCTTCATCGACATATCCAGCCTTCTGTTCAACAAAAATAGGGAATGGATCATAATCTGTTGGGAAAATAAAGACATTGTAACCATTCAAAACCAAATCTTGATTCAATCGACTCACTCTTTTTGGCCATTGACCCCATTCATCCATGATTGTGCCGAATTCCAACTGTAAAATCTTCTTCTTTTCCTCAGGAAGCTCAGCCTTTATCTCTGTGAGGTTCGCAATATCAATCGTCAGGTCATTATATGGAACCAAAGCTCGCCCAACAACACCTTCCATCCATCCAAACGACACGTTATAACGATAGCCTTGAGCCTTATTCACCAAATCACTATCAGAGAATGGGGCTGCACCATTAAAAGCCGCCAATACGCGAGCCCTACGAATATCACGATCCATATCCTGCCACTCAAGTTTGCGTGCAATATCCAAAGCCTGACCAGCATCACTCAAAGCTTTCTGTTCATTCTTTCCGGACTCATTAAATACCGGAGCATTGATGCCTGTATTCCCCTGATTATTTGAAAAGTCATCCATAATTTAAACTTCAGCGTTCTCTAAAATTTTCTTTCTCCAACAAAATGTAGGCCATGCGTTTGCCTCTTCCTTCGTCTGTCCCAATGCGCTCAATGGGATCCATACCTTTATTCTCAAATCACATCCACACAATCCACAGGTCAAAAGCTTCGCATCACTTGTAGTCGTCAGCTTCCCAATAATCTTTGAACGGATGCTGTTGATTACAACATTCCCCATTTTATTGCAAGCCCCACATCCTTTCTTCACTTCATCGCTTGGCTTGTTATTAAAACAAGAACCACAAATAGACGCTCTGATGTTCGCGGTATTCTGATCGACGAGCTGACCCCCCTTCAAGAACCAGTTCAAAAGAAACTGTACGAATGATTGAACCGTATTGAAGAATGTGACTGGCATATTATTTACATTCTTTCTTTGGATGGATAGGTTTAATATTTTCCAAAATTAAATTCCAAAATTCATGCGCTCTTTCCAATTCTCTGAGCTTGGATTTAAGAACTCTTTCACAATCCTTCTCCATGAAATCTTTTACAAGCTTTGCCGAATCTTCCATATCAATTCGTCAGTCTCAAATGAGGATGCAAGATCAATATCTGATTCTCAATCTCAGATTCAATCTCTCCCAATGGCATCTTGTTATTCACTCGATGAGCCCTGACATTCTTCACAAGATCATACCAGTTAGGAGCATTGATAGTGATTGATCCTTGCTGAAACTTCCATCCCCCAGGAGGCGTGGCACCATGAGAAATCTTTCCACGAAACACAGGCATCATGCATGTCGTAGGGATTCCCATATCAAAGAGCCCACACTCCTACAGCGACAATTCCAACAGACAGGACAACAGCAATGAAAAGAACAACCGCAATCTCCGTGTCACAATTAAGTTTTGAACTATTTTCCATAAGAACCTTTCTTCTTTTTCTTTATCTTACAACCTTGACGCCGAGCATTTGAAAGAGAAGCGGCGATAGCTTGGTTCAACGGATGACCGCTATGGCTCATCTCAGAGATATTGGAACTGATAACTTTTCGAGAACAGCCAGAATGTAGAGGCATAAAATTAAACGGCGTGATGTTGCTCCCAATTTTTTATCCCATTTTCAGAATGATGGGTTAACATTTGAGCAACTTTTAAATTGTCTTGATAATCTTCAAGCAAGGTTTTTTTCTGAAACATATTCAATCTAATTCCAAAAGATCTATAGCCCAAACAAATTTCAAAACATTTAAACCATCCATAACTTGGTGGATTAAGATCTACACAGAAGCATGCCTCACCAATCTTTATTCCAATCTCAAAAGAAGATAATTCCTTTTTTAAAAATCTTTTAGGTTTCATGGATGACTTGACTTTGTTCTCCCTTTACATATTATCCCCACAGTGTCAAGCCCCATTCTTGAAAAGCGTAAGATCACCAAGCAGGAATATGCTGCCATATTCATTCGATTTCTTGCACAGGGAGATTACAAGTCAGCAGCTACCATGGCATGGCCTTGGTTCAAACAGAATGCCCAGACCGACAAGATATGGGCTGCCATTAACAAGTATGACAAGCTGTGCATCATGGGTCATGGTTCAGCGAGTAAGACGTTCACGGCTTCTATCTGGTTCCTCCTTGACTGGATCTCATATGCCAACGAGACAGCTCTCATCCTGACGAGCAGCACCATCTCATCTATGGACCGACGTATCTGGGCCGACTTCAAGATGCTATGGACCAAGAGCAAGGTTGACCTATCCAGTGTTGCAACCATCCTTGATAGTAAAAGGATGATCCGACAGTCCATAAGCGAAGGTAAGGCAGCCGTCCACGCTGTAGCAGCCGAGTCTGATGATGCAAGTACCAAGATCCAAGGTATGCACTTACCGAGGAACCGTGTTGTATTCGATGAAGCTGATAACCCGTATAGTTCGTCTATATGGCCAGCTATCACCAACCTTGAAACCTCTGGACATTTCAAAGGAGTAGCACTTGCCAACCCTGTAGACAAGAATAGTGAGTTTGGTATGAACTGTGAGCCTGTTGACGGGTGGGACTCAATCAATCCTGAAACCGACTTTGAATGGGAGGGAAAACTCGGATGGCATGTATTACGCCTTGATGGACTACAGAGCCCGAATATCTTGGCGGGAGAAGATCTTTATCCCTTCCTCTTGAGTAACAAAGCTGTGATTGATACTAGAGACCATAAGGGAACGTACAGCCCTGAATGGTGGACGATGATACGTGCCTTCTATCCTCCGGAGGGATTGAGCTCACAGATATTTACGAGTGGCCTTGTGAGTAAGTGTAGTCAGGCTCCCATAGTCTGGTACACCACAGTAACGCCTATTGCCTTCCTTGATCCTGCATTCGAGGGAGGTGATTCATGCGTGCTTACCATTGGAGTTATGGGTAGACTCGGCACAGATCCAACCCGTACAGGTATAGAGATGACAGATCAGATAGTCATCAAGCGTAAAGATATGAAGCAGACGCTTGCATTTGACTATGCGAATCAGATAGTTGCCATCCTCAAGGCAAGAGGCATAGAGCCTCACAACTTCGGCATTGATACTACAGGAACACAGGGACCTTTCGCTGATGTCATCGCTCAAGTCTACGGACAGGACGGACAGTCTATCATGCGTGTTAACTTTGGAGGAAGTGCTAGTGATCGCAAGGTTACAGCAGAGGACACTGGTAATGCCAAGGAGAGGTATAAGAACTTCGTTACAGAGCTGTGGTACGTTGCGCGTGAGTGGTGTCGCCTAGGTCTAGTGTACATCAAGAACCCTTCCAGAGATCTACGCATTCAACTTGAGAGTCGTCTGTACAGCCTCAAGGGGAAGGATCCTAAGTCAGGACGCGAAGTAATCATGGCAGAGCCTAAAACAGAGATGAAGTCACGCGGACTCACTTCCCCTGACCATGGTGATTCTTTCTGCGGTCTCGTTCATGTAGCGCGTAGCAGAGCGCAAGGCTTCATCCCTGGATCATTCAGAGATCAGACTGTCGAGTCCTTCAAGTCACGCTATCTCAAGAATCAAAGCGTATGGGAGCAGAACTATGGCGTGGATGATGAAGAACATAGAAGGCAGAAAGGAAGATAAATTCTTTTTATTCTTGACTCGCACTATTTTTAAGTGTTTAGAATTCGCCTGAGGCTACTGAGCGGAGCCTTGCGAAGCGAACTTAATCTATATGAAAACATCAACATATAAACTCTATAAAGAAATTAATCCTCGTAATGAATTTGAGAGATTCATGAAGAAGTATCATCCATCAAATGAATCAAAGTATTTAAAAGGCAAGTCTGGTTCTCGTTATGATGACTACATGACTGACAGACAAGTTGAAAAGCGCAAGTACGGTATACGTTGATTATTCCACGACTTCAGCTTCCATGACGGCACCCAGGTCTTTCTCGGTCAACTGTGGTGCTCCTTGCTCCCCTCGTAGCTTCTGAATGGCTGATACAAAGCTTTCTCCAATATTCTGACCGCCAGATGTTACGTCAATTTTATCAGATATGCGTAAAGCTGATTTAGCAAGTGCGTGAATATTCAATTCAGCTTTCGTGTAGCTTAAAAGTTCATCAACATCGAGCTGTGGAATTCCCTCATTGGTCAATGAAGCTTGAGATTGTGAAGCTTCAATCATTTTCTCGTACTTTTCCGCACGCTTAAAAGTCTTTTCAAGATAAGAATCAACCCTTGAAAGCTTCTTTTCTTCGATAACCTGTAAGACTCTGTCAGTTCTTAGCCTAAACTTCTCGCGCCACTTTTCATCGTAGATTCTTTGGCGTAAAGCTGAATATCCTACCGAATGACGCTCTGAAAGCTCTTTTAAGGTTTTGAAGTTTCCGAGCTCGTAATCTTCTCGGACTTTATCCCATGCACTTCTATGGACTGAGGCAACCATGGCTTTATTGTAAGATCCAAGTAGAATGTCCGGCGGGACACTTATACTCAAAAAGCAAGCGTCCTTCCATAGTTTTGGTCTGACCTGTGAAATACATTGAGCCGTGGTCCAATGGACAAGTGGGAGTGTTAAGGCTTTGAGAACCTATGAGAAGAAGGGTTATTAGGATTGCTTTCATGTTTATTATGTATCACTGGAAGATTGAGTAGTCAAGAATTCCTTGAGTACTGATTGTGCGACTCTTAAATTAAATGAAAATAGTTGCAGATTGTTGTTGACGTATCTATGTACTTGATGTACTGTATGTATATTGAGAGTGAGACATAAATGATTCTCCCTCGTAAAACTAAACAAAAACAGAAACTAAAATATATGACAACAACCTATCAACAAAACGCAATCGAGATCCTAAATAAAATTGGTGCTAAAATTAAAATCGAATTCATCACAATGTCATGTCCTGAATGGGATATTAAAAATGGTGAGCGCAATGAGTATTCAATCACGTTAACAAACAGGATTGGAAATGATTATACGTTCCAGTTTTGGGATTCAATTAATGCAACCCAAAAGAACACAAAACCAACTGCTTACGATGTCTTGGCCTGTTTGCAGTATTCAACTCCTGAAACATTCAAAGACTTCTGTGACGATTATGGCTATGACATGGATTCAATTAAAGCTTTAAAAACCTTTAAAGCATGTAAATCACAGACCGATCAACTCAAATCATTATTTAATAATGAAGAAATTGAATTACTCCAAGAAATTAACTAACCAATATCATGACCCCACAACCTAAAGAAATCATAAACATCGGCATAGCCTTAACCTTATCAACCCTTATTATGGCACAACTCATTTATTGCCTGATTACTACACTCTAACATTATGGAAAATAAAACATCATCCCCACAATCGAACGTAAAAACCAATATGAACACTTCAAAACATACACCAGGTCCTTGGATAATTGAAAATAATGATATTTTAGGACATATTTCCGCAATAGTTCACGTTGCAACCATTCACAATGATATTGATGGAAACGCCCGTCTTATCGCATCGGCTCCTGAACTACTGGAAGCTTGTAAGGATGCTTATGAATTAATGTCTGCTGGAAAAGTCTTAACAGCATGTGAAAGGAAATTGTGTAAAGCAATCGCCAAAGCAGAAGGGAAAACATTATGAACCCAAAGCCAAAGATTCACACCTATTTAATCGTCCATCAAAATGGAAACAGAGAACGTAAGAAAGCTTACGCATTCAAATACAAATACGGTAAGTTTGTTTCTATTCTCTGCCTGTACAACAAACACGGCAAGGAATGCTTTGTAACCTTCAATCCTATCTCTGTGGAAATGTTGAAATAACTCATGAAAACTATTTACAAATACACTCTAAAAATGACGCCGGACGTTCAAGAAATTGCATTGCCTAAATGGTCCCAGCTTCTTACGGCTCAAATCCAAGAAATAAATAATGATGCTGGTTACTTTCGTGAAATTGTTCTTTGGGTCAATGTTGATACATCAATGGAGATGATTAAAAGGAAATTTAAAGTCTTAATGACGGGTCAACCATGGGATGAAGATTGCAGTTGCACAAATTATATTTCAACATGTCAAGATAAGGAAACAGGATTAGTTTTCCACGTCTTTGAAGTCCAATAATATGAATCAAAAAACTCGCAAACGCTCTGGCATTGGAAGGTCGATTAAAAGGACTGTTAAGCGTAAGGTTTGGAACCGTTGCCAAACATGCTTTGGTCTCTTGGATGAAAAGGAATGTCCGGCGTGCCTCAATCGTTCAATCCTAAAAGCTGAATACCAGGAAGATTTATTAAGATGATTTGAAATTGATTGTTGACATGCTTATGTAAAATTGTTAACAATGAAAGTTAACAAAAGTTAACTAATTAACATAGGAGTAAATCTTGTACGCAAAACTATATTCTCGGATCACTGAATCATCAATTATCGAAGAGCCCGTGATGACGCGCTGGGTTTTCGTTGGAATGTTAGCAATTTCAGAAGTTGATGGAACAGTCATAGGAACTGACGTTGCCATTGCCAGGAGGCTGAATGTTTCGATTGAAGATTTTCAAAGCGCTCTAAAAATTCTCATGTCTCCCGATCCTAAATCAAACAATATGGAATACGAAGGACGAAGGGTTATCGAAAGTCCAACGGAGCGAGGTTATTTCCTTACCTCATACGAAAAATACAGAACTTTGCAAACCAAGGAGATGCGCCGTGAGTACATGAAAGAGTATATGGCAAATAAGCGTTTGAACCAAAATGTTAACAAAAAAGTTAACAAAACTTTACACGTTAACTCCGTTAAACATGCAGAAGGAGAAGCAGAAGCAGAAGTAGACTCACTTATTATTGATCAAAATTTTGAAAAATTCTGGATTATTTACCCTCGAAAGGTTGGTAAAAAGAAAGCTTTTGAAGCTTGGATTAAAATTAATCCATCATCCGAATTGGTTGAAAAGATGATCAAAACAATTTCATGGCAAAGGGATTGCCAAGAATGGAATAAAGAAGAAGGAAAATTTATCCCTCATCCCACAACTTGGTTAAATGCCGGAAGATGGGACGATGAAAACCCAAAGGATAAACCATATGAATTCTGATTTTAAACTAGATTTAAGTCCAACAACTTGCAATCGGTGCGGATCTCCTGTAACAGGGGTTTTTTTCGCAGGAAAACTTTTAAGACCCGTCTGCGATACATGCCATAAAATTGTAGGAAAAACAAATCAAGATATTGAAATTGAAAAACGTCAATCTGAATGGAGAGAAATTTGTCCTCCGGAGATGAGATTTACAGATGTTGAGCACAAAACTTGGAAAGAAAATATAGAACCCATTAAACAAGTATTGGAATGGGAATTTAATAAAGAAGGGAAAGGATTAGTTTTGGGTGGATCTTCTGGAAAATGTAAAACTCGTTCTGTTTGGAAACTTTTAAAGAGGCTTTATATAAACGGAGTTTCTTTCATAGCTATCACTGAAACCCAATTTGCAAATGAGTGCGGATCCAAGTTTGCGATTAGTGCTTTGGAGGGGCGTCAGTGGGTGGATGAACTATGCAAAACCCCACTTCTTTTCATTGATGATATTGGAAAATCTTCAGTCACTCAAAAATTCAGCCATGAACTTTTTCATGTTATTGATAAAAGAACTTCTTGGAGGCGCCCAACTATTGCGACTTTAAATTCTTCTGGAAAAGAACTTGAAAGTAAGCTTGGAGAATCTGGGGCTAAAATTGTCCGTAGGCTCCGAGACTATTGCGAAATAATTAAATTTTAATCTTATGGCAAACTTTGGACTAGAGCCTCAACCACATTACGGATATTCCGAGTTGCAGAGATTCTTGGAAGTTGATCGGAATTCTATTGTTGGGAAACTTAAAGCATCTTTTCATGGTTATATTCAAACGGATATTTTAGAAACCAAGGATATTTTTATAATTGCAAAATATCATTTGGAAAATATTGCTCACTTCAAATCGGAATTTATAGATTTTAAAAACCGATTGTTTTCATGGGTTGAAAATTACCAAGAACAGAAACAAGTAAGATTATCCTTAGACCAATTAAATTTAATTTTTAATTCCACTGATGAATTTTATACAAACCAAATAAGGTGCGAATACTTTTTTAAGTTCGGAGTTTATAAACCCATTAACAAATAACCATTATGACACAACCAGAATTATTCAATTATCAAAAAGACGGAATGATTTATTCAATAAGTCCAGCCATTCGATTCAACGGTCCCGACTATGATCCCAAACACGACAACATTCGCCTAACAAAACAAATCCTTGGAGTCTTTAACGCGATGAAAGACGGAGAATGGCGAACGCTTGGAGAGATCGAGAATTTAACAGCCTATCCCCAGGCAAGTATTTCAGCACAACTTCGTCACCTTAGAAAAGAAAGGTTCGGAGCCCACATAGTAAACAAACAAATTCGTGGAGAACGCAAGGACGGTCTTTACGAATACCAATTAATAATCAACTCAAAGAAATAAAATGAAAAATCCACCAGCATATCCATGCTATTCACAAGATAAAGAATTAAGAGATGCTCTCATTAAAGGACGAGAAAATAATTCTTTAAGTTTAAAAGAAATTGAAATGTTAAGTAGTTATCATTCAGGAATGACTCTTAGAGATTACTTTGCAGGAAAAGCAATGACTGGAATATTGAACAGCTTGGATTTCAATCAAATAAAACAAAAAGATAACGAAGGAATTGAACTTGAAATTCTTAACTGGGGAAGGATTGCATACATGTTTTCAGACGCAATGCTTAAAGCTAGAGAGGAAAATTAAAAATGAAACTACACACCATATATTACGAATCATCGGGACGCGTCATCAAGGATGATGTGCCATCCACAGAATTATTCAGTGTTCTTCCTGCTGGATCCAGACCAAGCGGTGGACATGCTGGCAGAGAGATTGAAAATAAAAAAGATGGAACAAAAAAATATGAAGCTCCCCGCGCTGTGTTTCAATGCGGAAGTGAGAGAATAATCGTACAAGAGAAATTATAAAATCCTGTCAATACATTTTTTACATTTTATTTACATAAATTAAATAATAATCTATTGACTACATTTAAAACATAGTTTACACATTAACCATGGCAAATTTAAAACAAACAATCTTAGACAACCAGGGACGCGAGTGGGAAATCACCTGTGACGTATCTGGAGAACCATTTGAAACTGATGATGGGAAAGGTAGAGCTTATACAATCGCCGATCCATTGGACTTGGAACATATTTTCTTAGAAATTAAAAACGATCAAGGCAAATGTGTTCACATCCAATATTTCAAGAATCTTGATGACATGGTGAAAACCGGACAATTCGATAAGCCTGTAATCGCAGCGCTTAAAGATGTGGCAGAAGAAAAGGTTCTTCAAGATCAAGAATGGAAACAATGCGGACACTATTTAACGCAATAATTTTATGAATAAATTTAAATCTAATAAGGGATATTTCGATGCTGTTGAAATATCTTTTATAACGGCAATAGTAATTTTATTTTCAGTTTTTATTTTTTGCATTTTTTATCATTGCAACGTGACTATGCCGAATGCCTATAAGGCGTGGTGCAAACAAACTGGAAATGAAAAACAATTATCTTATGAAGAATGGAAAGATTTAATGGCTGCTACTGAAAACCAAAACGCAAACAGTGTAATAATTATTCATCATTAAACTTTATGGACACAAAAATCAGATACGACAGACCTTTCCCACAGGAAACCGAGTACGGGAAATGGAAGCACATTGCGGAGAAGATGGAGGTAGGAGGATCATTCACGCTTAACAACCGAAATCAAATGATGGCACTTGCAAACGCCTTAAGGAAGGTCGGCAAGGTTCCACGAACCAATCTCAAAAGCTTAACCGTATTCAGAAGGCTATGATCAACACTCCAGGCTTTAATACTAAAGACGTGATTCGTGAAGCGCTTAATGGCACAGGAATGGTTTTGACCATAATATCCTTATTCTGGATCATTCAATGCTGGAAAGCTCTTAAAAACGATTCTACGCACAATAAAGCTAGGAAAAATTTTCCTATCACTGGACATGGAACTCAATTTGAACCCAAAAAATCAACTCAAACACACAACCCAAATGACAACTAAATTATTAGCTAAAACACCAAAATTAACACCTCCTTCAAAGCCTAAGATTCTTATTTTCGGCAAACCAGGAGTTGGAAAAACTTGGACATCATTAGATTTTCCAAGCTGTTATTACGTTGATTGTGAGGCAGGCGCAGACCTTGGACATTACACCGACAAGCTGGAGAAATCTGGAGGTGTGTACATGGGACCTCAAGATGGAGCGCTGGACTTCCCTACAGTAATTGGACAAGTCAAGGCTCTGGCAACTGAAAGCCATAATTTCAAGACTCTAATTATTGATTCAGTTTCCAAGCTATTCAATCAAGCTGTGAGTGTGGAAGCGCAACGACTTGGAGACAAAGATGCTTTCGGAGCCTCCAAGAAGCCGGCAATCGCTTATATGCGCCAGCTTGTGGCATGGGTCACAAAATTGGATATGAACGTGATTTTCATCGCCCATGAGAAAATGACATGGGTGGATGATAAGCAAGGACCATCTACCTTTGATTGCTGGGATAAGCTGGAATACGAACTCCATCTTTCGTTGCAGATCATTAAGCGTGGTAGCGAGAGATTGGCATTTATTCGCAAGAGCAGGCTAACCGGTTTCCCTGATGCTGAAACCTTCGCATGGACTTACTCAGAATTCGCTAATCGTTATGGCAAAGATGTTCTCGAAAAGAAATCCGTAGCTGTTAAAATAGCGGATCCATCAGATGTTGCGGAAGTAAAAAGACTTCTTGAACACATCAAAGTCTCACAGGATGACATTGATAAATGGTGGGCAAAAGCCGGAGTAACCAGCTTCGAGGAAATGACAGATGAACAAATCAAAAAAGTAGTAACATTCTTACAATCAAAAACAAAATAATAATATGAACTTCACGCCAAAGACAGAACAACAAATCAAAGAGGACATGCTTCTTCCAAAGGATAATTATTCCTTTGAAGTAATTGAAGCGGTGAATAAGAAAAGTAAAAAGGGAAACGACATGATTGAGCTCAAGGTCTTGATCTATCCAAAGAATCCTGAAGCCTCTCCTCGCCAGATGAATGATTATCTCATGGAGAAGATGATGTTTAAGTTAAAACATTTCTGTGATGAGACTGGATTGCAAGCCAAGTACACAGCAGGAACCCTCACAAGCGATGATTGCGTGGGAAAGACTGGTAAATGCCAGATCATTATCCAGGAAGATGAAACTGGACAATATGGACCAAAGAACTCGATTAGGGATTACGGCGCAGCCAAGAAGCAAGACATTGGCGGTCCAATTCCTGAAGCTGGATCCTCAAAAAAAGAGGAAATGGCGAAAGACGACATTCCTTTTTAAGTGACTAAGCCCCGCCCGTCCCCAACTTAGCTCTGGGGATGGGCTCCAATTTTATGACATCCAACTCAAACCCAGATAATTACACCGAAACTATAGATCGAAACATTGCTTATAGGATAATCTCAAGATTTTTCAAAAAGACATCAGACGGTAAATATTACGATATTTCAGAGGAAGAACTTCAAGGCTTCAATGATTCGATTAGGCTTTTAAAGTCTGAACAAATCAAAAACTCAAAAAACGAATAACATGGAAATCATATCATCAAAACCTGTATTTGGAGATCCATTTTCTTATGGAGATTCCTATGAAAAATCAATAAGAAATTGGACTACAACACCAATAATTGCAGAAGATATTCCAACAACAACCATTAAATCTAAAGTGAAACATAAAAAAGAAAATGCAACTTCGGTATCAAGTGATTCATTTAAAGTTTTGGCTGAGGCAATACGTCCTCACTTGGATATTCCTGAAGAAATATTGAGCGAAGAAAACGTTCAGGATCTTATTGAGAAAAGACTTGCTGGAATGCCCATTGAAACAATGGTGAAGAAGTTTATCGAAAAGACTTCGTGCATCAAAGAGATCCATATCAAAGATAAGGTTGGTGACATCAAAAATATTGGACGCCAACATTATATGTTTCCGTTGATTATGAAGCTTGCTGAACAACGCATTCATACTTACTTGGTTGGACCCGCTGGTTCGGGAAAGACTCAAACAGTTGAAAATGCAGCAGAAGCATTGAAGTTAAAATTCTTCAGCGTGTCTGTATGCTCTCAATCAACTGAGTATCTTCTCAAGGGTTATTATGATGCCAATGGAAAATATGTAAAGTCATTGTTCCGTGAATGCTATGAGAATGGAGGAATATTCTTGATTGATGAAATTGATGCAGGCAATCCAAACATCATTGCATGTCTAAATGGAGCGCTATCAAATCATGTTTGCGCGTTTCCCGATGGAATGGTCAAGAAGCATGACGACTTCATTTGTTTCGCAGCAGCGAATACCTGGGGAACAGGATCTTCAAGAGAATATGTTGGAAGAAATCCTTTGGATGCAGCAACGCTTGACCGCTTCGCATTCGTAGAGTTTTTATACGATCATGGACTTGAATATCACATGGTCGGATTAGACTCTGAGCCTTCTCCAAAATTCAATCTCGAAGAAGGTGGAACAATGGAAGCAGGTAAATGGGCAAACTGTGTTCAGACCGCTAGAAAACTTTCTCAGGAGATAGGGCTTAAAACAGTCATATCACCAAGAGCAAGCAAGACAGGAGCAATCTTATTAAAGGCTGGCGTGGGAAAGAAACACATAGCTCAGATGCTTATTTTTAAAGGAATGGACAAAATTGCCGCTGGCAAAATCTCTTCTAAATTATGGGCTTGAAAGTAAAAAAATACTTGGAGTCTGTTGAAGAGTTTTTGGATATTGCCATAAATGGTAAGTCCCATTTATCTGATGCATATAGATCTTCAAGAAGAATAGAAGATGGAAGAGAGGAATTTGCTGCAACTAAAACTTTTGAAGAGGCTAAAGACATGGCTATCAATGGATGGAAAGAAGGCTGTGATAAAATGAAAGATGTCACAGCTCAGATTGATTGCGTGGTCGCTTCCAAGAAACTAACAACTCAGGTTGTGTATGACACTGTAGGCGCGTGTCCAGATGTTGGAAGATTCTTACAAGGCATTCCGGACTCCATGATGAGTTTTGATCCTGTAGAATCAAATGGCTCTGGTAAAATATTGAGCATAGTAGTTAATGGAACGGCTTCCGGTTATGTGAAATGCGAAGAGATGATAATGCGTGGAGCTGCTATTTGTTCCCTGATACAAGGATTTTATGAGATGGGATATTCATGTGAGATTTTCTATGTAGAATCTTTGGCTGGTGAATGGGGAGTAGGTGGAGAAGGTTTTGAATTAAGATTTCCAATAAAGAAAAGCTCTGATCCCCTTGAGATTGATAGAATAGCTTTTATGATTGCAAATCCATCAATGCTTCGCCGAATGGTTTTCTCTTTCGATGAAACTTTGGGAAAAGAAATCGTAGACTATTTCGGGTTTAATTCCAATGGAGGATATGGATCCCCAAAGGAGATTCCAGAAGATAGTGATAGGGGGGATATTTATATTCCTATAATCCAAGGCGGTGATCCATGCTGGTCCAACTTTAAAAAAGCCAGCGAATGGGTATTAGAACAACTCAAAATAAAACAACATGATAACTATTAAAATTAAGATCAAGAACACAGAAGAAGGAATATCAATCTCCGCATCCAGCGACAGAGAAGGAATTGATTTGAAAGAAATGTTTGCTGAAACTGTTTTTAAGGAATCCACGAAAAAGGCTGTTGAATTCCTGGAAGAGATGAATACCGAATTGAGCTTGGCTGAAAAGCTTTTCAAGGCCTCCACTGACAATATGAAGGAAGAAGATTTGAAGAAAATCTTTGATGACAAAGAAAAAGAAAGAGAAGAAAAAAAGAGTGATGAAAATTCTGATAAGTCCAAGAAAATTACTCTCACCGATCTTTTAAAGAGAATGGCTGAAAGGGAAGAATGAAATGAAAAGGACTCCATTAAAACGTAAGACTCCATTGAAAAGGGTTTCTGTGAAAAGAAACTCGGAGCTGGATAGGTATTCAAAGCTTAGAAGGAAGTATCTTGATGCTTTTCCAGTATGCGAGGTTTGTAAAAATGAAGATGCAACAGAAATACATCATCGCAAAGGTAGAGAGCATGGAAGATTAAATCAAACAGCATGGTTCTTAGCTGTGGGACGTCGGTGCCACACTAGGATTCATAATGATCCCAAATGGGCTATGAAAATGGGATATATGGTTTCAAGGATTGAACACAAATGAATATTAAAAAATTAATTACTTCAGCTCAAATTGCATTGGCGATAATTCCAGGATTCTCATTATTCATAGGATTTTTTGCTTGGTTATCCTATGTAGTGAGCGGTCAAACCAAATGGTTGATAGTCGAAAATGGTGATAGATTTTTGATTTTATCATTTGGATGTGTGGTTATGACTCTTGGGAATGTTGCTATTGGAGCATTAAAATCAGAAATCAAATGACAATCGTTCCAGATCACATACTCAATATTATGCATCCTCAGGATCGTCCCAAGGGAAATGCTGGTAAGACTCGCGTAGAATGTGAGCAAAAGTATTCTCATAAGCTGGAGAAGGACGAGCATCGCACATTCTCTCAATGGCTGGACTTAAAAGAAATCCCTTACATCCACGCCCAGAATCATAAGCGTAGCACGATTCAGATAGGGTGGCCAGACTTCACGATATTCTACAATGGAATGGCTCTGTGTATTGAATTCAAGGTGAAGGGAAATAAACCTAGTGAAGATCAAGTGAGATCCATGGATAAACTAAGGAAGAATAATGTCGATTGCTTTGTATGTGAGACAGCGGTGGAAGCGATAGACAGGATTCGGATGTGGATTAAACAGGATATAAAATGAACACAGCAACTTCACCAGAAGCTAAATATATTATGACCAATGACCAAGCCGAAAAGTCGCCCTGTAATGCGGGGAAGGTGGAGGAGAAAAAAGAGGGGGATTGTATGCCCGAAAGTACCAACAACAATTCTACTCGCTCCAACGCTGAGAGGAAAAGATTTGTAGAATCTCACAATCTTCACATGGGGAAATGTATCATGGATGTTTGCACACACTCACAGCACAGCCTTACATCGGCTATGGATCTACTAAACAGGTTCCATGATGAAAGTATGGTGATTCTTGTTCAAACCGAGAAGCGAGAGAATTTTGCGGAGAAAACGATTATTGACCAAAACCAAGAACTCTCCTCCCTACGCTTAGAAGTGCAAAGACTAAAGAAGGCATTGGAATGGGAATTTGGGAATCAAGAAATTAAAACTGTGAGATGGGCGGACGGTCTAGCCTTGGTCACAGATGTTACTGGAAGGACCACAGGGAAAGGATGCACGCCATTAGAAGCCATAGAATCAGCAATGAATAGTAGAGAGAAAGAAAAGGATTTAGGGAAATAATATATGGGAGACATGGGCGACATATTTAGAGCTATGAAGGAGCATTCGAGAGAGCTTAGGGCTAAATATGGGATCAACTGTCCTGATTGCAATAAGCTACAACCAAAGAGAATCCCAACAATACTCTTGCCTCAACAGAAATGTAAGGTTTGTGGATACAGAGATCCAAGAGAAAGATTGGATAGGAAATAGAAACATCACTCACGCAAACAACGACTCTCATCGATTTGAACATTTATGAACCTATACATATTAAGACAGGACACCAATAACGATTACGACACTTATGACGCTTGTGTTGTATGTGCGGAGAACCCAGAAGAAGCTATTAAAATAAGCCCTTCCAGCAACGAATGGGGATATAAATATACCTCATGGGCTTTTAAGATTGAGGAGGTTAAATGCCAGTTAATTGGAATTGCTGATCCTTCGATCGAAAAGGGGATAGTCCTTGCTTCTTTTAACGCTGGATAATGCTCAAACCGACGAATGACGCTTCTTGAAATGACGACACCCTTAAACCCTAAACCAATATATGAAATTCATAAGTAAAAAAACCCTAGAAAACAGCATAGAATATTTGAGAGCTGAATGCCGCATGAACCGTGATGACTATTGGAAACTTTATCACAAATACGAAGCTCTTTTAAATCATTTGGAACTTAAGGAAGTAGAAGAGCCGAAGAAGCTCACGTTTGTAAAGAAAAGCTCCTAAACCAATTCTTTATCCCCTCAAATAGTTAATTATGAAATCAAAACCCGTTAAGCGTTCCACTGCAAGGAAGATTAAGCCTGTTCATCGCTGGGGATGGATTGAAGATAACAAGATATTTGAAGTCCACGAGGAACGTATGGCATCTTCTTTCATTAGTTTAACATGCCTCCCCACATCCCAATATAAGGAGCTATGCAAGGAGTTGAGGGAGCTTCAGAGACTTCGTGATAGCAACTGGGATTTGTACATGGACTGCTGCAAGAAATACAATGACCTAGCCTTGAAATATCATAAGAAATAGAACCGCCCTCTCCGCAACCCAACATCAAATGTCGCTCACACGATTATGAACACAGACCTACCACTATCACGAGAAGAATTGGATAGATGTGAAACCATATTAGATGCTGGCAGATTCGTTTTTAACGCTGACAGGCAAAAAGAATTCATCGCTCAAGCCCGACTTGCCATTGAATTAAAGGAGGCGTTGGAGGGTTGTGCTACTGACCTTGTAGTTAATAAAATGATGGACGGAACTTACAATGTTCAAAAAAGCGGTTCATCGAGAATGTGGAAAGGTAACACAGCTCTCGAAGCCATACACTCGGCTATGAAGAAAGACGTTCAAACCGACAAGCAACAAACTCCTGCGGAGAAGACGGATAATACCCAATAAAACTTTTTCCCCTCTCTTCTACTACGGAGGATATATAATCTATTATGAAGAAAAAAGGAACTATGGAGGAAGCTAGAACATTGATGGATGGGAGCCTTGTTTCTACTTTGAGATTATCGAGCGATCCCGTGGAGTTGTACGCTGCTTCCCGAATTGAGCGTTTAGAGTCCCAAGTGAAAGAGATGCAGTCCTACGGAACATCACTAAAGTTTATTGCAACCTTTGGAGGAAAGACAGTAGATGGGATTTCATGTAACGGAACTTGGGCTTCAGAAATGGCTAGATCTTCCTTAAATCAAAAGGACCGGGAATCACTACAAAATAAATAAATATGAAAAACTTCCCAGAGATAGGTGACTACGTTGTTGCTACTAAATACACAGATGGCGATCCTCATGACCCTTGGGCTATTGGATTCTACCAAGGAACAAATGACCGAGGAAGATGTATTGTCCATGACAGTGATGGTAAGAGCATTTACTCTTCTGGGTATTCCAGAATTAAAAAGATCTCTGGTGAAAAAGGTAAGTGGCTATTGGATAATCATGAGCTTGTTCGCCTGTCAGGGTTTAGCGTTTACCATTTCGTGAGACTATCCATGGCAACCTTGGACTCTGCGCCTAAAATTGTTCAACCGACAAATGATATGAATACACCAAACGATCCTCTTATACCCCCTTGCGATTCTTCTTGCCCATCAATACCTAATGACAAGGATGATGATCCAATACCTTCATTAGAGGTGACTAAAGCTTACATCAAACGATTCAATGAAAGAGAAGCCTACGAGGCAAAATTACGGGCTGAGCTACAACGCTTGAAAGAGGAGAATGGGCGATTGAAGAAGCAATACGAAAACCGAACACCCACTCCATGGGCTTTCGAGCAGGCATGCAGGGCATTAGAGAAAAGGCATGACGAATTGCGTGTTTGGAAGGCTATTGCTGAATCAATGGCTGAGGGATTAAGGATGTCTTTACTTGGAGGCTGTACTTGTATGACTAAAACGCCTGAAGTTAAATTTCACGATTCAAGTTGTAGGTACAGGAAGCTCTCGGAAATTTTGTCCTCCTATCAAGAGCTTATAAAGGGAGAGAGCAAATGATCCGATTAGAAATCTTATATCGTGGTAAGCTATTAGCTTTTAGGGTTCCTGAGCATAACGCTTGGGTGATTAGAGACTATTATGAACAACTGGAAGATGCGCAAACCGAGGAGAAAGATCCTTGGAAAGGAAGGATTTATTGTACCAAAGTAAGTAAATTTAGAATTATTTGGAATAATATATGCTCAATAATGGGTTATCCTATGTGGATAGGATTATGGATAATAATTTCTGTTTGGTACAAATATTCAAAACAAAGAAAATTAGATAACTTATGAAATCAAAAACCATCAAAGCACCTCCAGGATTCCTTCTAGTTGAAATAGTCCTATCCAATGGCATAAAGAAGCTTGTAGCTCGCTCTCAAAAGAGTTATAGGTCTCCCAAGACTTGGAATGGTAAGAAGTGGGTCACGACGCCAAATTGCTGTTAAACCAATAAAATTATGCAACTCAAAAACTCAATCGAATACTATCAAATGGATCAAACTATACAACCAGGACAGCCTGTAATCGTATGGAGAGATTTATTTAATAAAGATAATTTCACAGTAGCCACATATCAAAGATTCAATAATGGTCATTGGGCTGGTGGAGTAATGTGGAAGCATGCGTGCCGGATTGCGGATCTTGTTGAACTATCAGACAGCGAGGAATCTATAAGCGTTCCAAGTGAAGCCTCAACCGCTAAATCGCTTTACACTGATGCTTGGGTTAAGGCTTATGCAACATCAGGAGATGAAAAGGTTGCTGACGCAGCTTTAGTAGCTTTTAAGACCCGTGAGGCGAATGGGGATTTCGATAAATGAAAACCGTTGAGATTCAAGGTGGCTTCATTGTTCCGGAAGATCAATGCATTGGAAAATGGCAACAAGAAGTCAATCAGCTCGATCACGATCAATTCTTAGTGCCTCTGGCAATAGCAAATATCCCTACAGGAGGCACTGTCATTGATTGTGGAGCATTTGATGGAGACCATTCAATCGCCTATGCGAGAAAGGTGGGACCAAGCGGAACTGTGATTGCCATTGAAGCTGGCAAGCTTGCCTTCAAATGCCTGAAGCATAACGCCCAAAAATTCGAGTGTAATATGCTCTGTATAAATGCCGCAGTCTGGGATCTACATGGATTCAGTATGGGACATACGCTTAACGAAGAAAACGCAGGCGCGTCCATTGTCCATGAAGTAGAAGGACTTATTAACGAAGTAAGCGCAATCCCAACAGTAACCATTGATGGTTTAATGAAAGATGGAGAGATTCCAGATGTTCATTTCATAAAAATCGACTGTGAAGGCTCAGAAATGAGGATCCTGAGAGGCGCTGAACAGACTTTAAGAAATCATCGTCCAAAGCTTCTCATTGAGATTAATCGCCAAATGCTGGAGGATCGAGGAACCAAAGACACGGAGATTTACGAGTTTCTGCTTGGATTGAACTACGAATGGCAGATTGTTCAGCCTAATACTCCAGGAGGATCTCCGCAATTTGACATAATTTGCTGGAAGAAGGCTCCTTTGGTCATGGAGCATAAGGCGCGCTAATCAATCTCAAACTCAGCCCAAACAAGGTCATTCGTCTTAACTCCAAGAGCTTCCATAGCTCCTTTGGATAGATCTACTGATCTTCCAGTGTTTTCGTTGGGACCCCAATCAGCTAAAATACATTTGACGAATTTTTCATTCAAAGGATTGGTTACTTTTATAGGAGTATTTCTGAGTTTCTCCTTATCTTTGGGATCGAACCGAATGGCACAATATAGAACTTCTTCAATGAGTCTATGGCATGTTCCCTCTGTTAAATCCTCACTTCTTGGATAAAACAGGTCACGACGTTCATCGCATTGAGAATGGCTCCAATAGAGGCTCAAATTCTCGGTGTGAGCCATGCCAGAATCTTTTCCCCCAAACTGAGAGCAGGTTCCAATTATTTTGGGCATATTACTCTGTTGAAATATTTTCTGGATCAACAGTTATTTCACGCCCATTTTTAAGCCTGACTTTAACTCGACCAAAAGGATTTCCAATAACTTCAGCATCAGTTAATTCTCCTCCCACATTAACTTGGACTGGTTTCCCGATATAGTTTCCAGCTTCACGCGCTGCTTTAGCCGATGCTTCCTTGCCTGTTAATTCACCGGTTAATTGACGCTTTTCAGCAGCTTGTCGCATTCCAAAACCTTTTAATAGACGGTCTTTTTCTT
>Ga0070686_100000408_pt1 | contig 27000 bp, 26 predicted proteins | sample KBSS23LmetaG_FD_65654 | JGI IMG/M metagenome (GOLD analysis project Ga0070686, IMG submission 65654) | Switchgrass rhizosphere microbial communities from Kellogg Biological Station, Michigan, USA - KBS S2-3L metaG | ecosystem: Host-associated > Plants > Roots > Rhizosphere ... | reverse complement strand
GTGGGGCATGCTTGCGTGGCCGCCGCGGCCGTTGACCGTGATCCTGATCTTGTCGGCGGAGGCGAGCAGCGGCCCGGGACGCCCGCCGAAGCGGCCGTGCGGGGCATTGGGCATGACGTGGAGCGCGAAGGCGGCATCGGGGAGCGGATCGAGCAGGCCGTCCTCGAGCATGAAGCGGGCGCCGTGATGGCCCTCCTCGCCCGGCTGGAACATGAACATCACGCGGCCGGCGAGCGATTCGCGGCGGGCGCAGAGCAGGCGCGCGGCGCCGACCAGCATGGCGACGTGGCTGTCATGGCCGCAGGCGTGCATCGCGCCGGGGATGGAGGAGGCGAAATCGAGGCCGGTCTCCTCGGCCATGGGGAGCGCATCCATGTCGCCGCGGAGGAGCACGGTCCGCCCTTCCCTCGCGCCCTCCAGGATGCCGACGAGGCCGGTGGTCGAGGGGCCCTCGCGCCAGGCGAGCGGCAGGCCGGCGAGCGCATCCTTCACCTTGCGGGTGGTGAGCGGGAGGGAGAGGCCGAGCTCGGGCTCGGCATGGATGGCGCGGCGGAGCGCGATCATCTCGGGGAGGAGCGCCTCGGCGTCCTGGGTCCAGTGGGTGGGGACGAGGTTCATGCGGGGGGCCTCTGCGTGGCGGGTGTGGGTAGGGAATAGCAGCTTGGGTGGTGGGGGGCGACTGGGGGATTGGGGGTTGGGGGTTGGGGACTGGGATACTTCCCTGACCGGTGGCAGCCTCAATGGGAGAAACGTTGTCCCTCGGGCGGCCTGCCGTCGGAGCGGAAGGTGGCGCTGAAGGCGCCCTCGCTCGTCGCCGCCCGGCAGATGATCGTCGAGACGCCGATATAGGGGTTGGTGTAGGTGCACTCCCCCGTCGCCCGGAGGATTTCGGGCTTGGGCGCGGCGCCGGAATCGGTGCGGGCGACGAGGACCATGTCGACGTGGAGGGTGGCGCGGTCCCCGATCGCGGCGCTGTCCTGGCCGGCGAAGGAGACGATCGCGCTCCGCCCCTGGATGAAGGCGAAGCCCGAGCGGCCGTCCGTATGCGCGCTGTTGAGCACGCGGCCCTCGCAAGCGTTGGTGACGTCGGCGCCGCGGACGACGAGCGAGGCGCAGGTGCCGGTCATGGTCGCGAGCGAGGCGAGATTGTCGAGGCCGCCCTGGGCGGCGGCGGCGGGCGGCGCGGCGAGAAGGGCGCAGGCGAAGGCGAGAGCGGGCGCGCGGCGGCCGGACCGGGACCGCGCGATATCGAGCGTCATCTTCATTGCGCCCTATCCTTCCCGCCGCCCCGGCGGCCCATGGCCGGCGATTCCATCAGGCGAAGACTCCGGCGAGCTCGTTCGCGCTGGCGCCCTCCTTGATCTCGCGCAGCTCGACATAGAGGGCGGCGATGAGGACCGAGCTGATCACCGCGGTGACGCTCACGGCGAGGCCGTTGGCCGCGCCGGTGACGAGCAGGCCGGGCAGGTCCGGGCTGGCCGCGTCCAGCCCGGCCGCGCCCGAGACCACGCCGGCGACGACGCCGGTCAAAGCGGAAATGATCGACGACAGGATCCAGGTGAACAGGCCGATGAGGAAGACGTGGCCGCGCGTTCCGCGGGTCAGCTCCTGGCTCCGGCCGATGCTGGAGGCGACGCCGCGCCGCTCCTCGACCAGAGCGGGCACGGAGACGGCGAACGCGCACCAGGCGATGATCCCGGGCACGATCAGCAGGACCAGCCCGAACACGACCAGGAAGCCGACGCAGATGGAGATGCCGATGATCGGCAGGAGGAGGCGCAAGGCGAGCAGGGCGCTCCCCACCGGATCGGGATCGCGGCCGCTGAGGTGAAGGATGGTCGAGCGGGTCAGCACGCCCTGGAGCAGGGCGCCGCCGAGGAAGAGGGCGAAGATGTCGGCGAGCAAAGGCGCCCAGGCGGCGAAGGAAAAGGCCTCGCCGGTCGAGGCCGCGTGCTGGCCGAGCGTGGTGGTGAACCAGATCTGGAGAAAGCCGGGCACGCCGGCGAGGAGCAGGGCGAAGCCGAAGAAGGCGAAGAAATTGGCGCCAAGCGCGGCGAAGCCCTTGGCGACCACGCGGCCGACATCGATGTTCGGCGTGGGCGGTTCGCTCGCCATGTTCATCCCCCCTGGTTCCCCGGGGGCAAGTGTTCAGCAATGGGCGCGGGTTGTCGAGGGGGATTGTGGATTGGGGGCAAGGACTTGGGACTTCGGGGTTGGGGGTTGGGGGTTGGGGACTGGAGTTTGCCCCCCGGACCGCGCGAGGTGGCGCGAAGGACCTCGAGGGGGGAATGGCATCGGGTGGGGAGTGCGCTAAGATGGGAGCGGGAGGGGAAGAATGCGCGTTCGTCCGTCCGTGCGGCTGTCCACGCTTCCGGCGTCGCGATCCTATGAGCAGAGGTTCCGGCTCGCGGCGGCGGCGGGGTTCGAGGGGGTCGAGCTCGAGGCGGGCTGCGAACCGGCTGCGGAGGTCAAGCGGGCGGCCAAGCGGGCCGGGATCGCCATCCATTCGATCTACGTCATGGCCAATTGGGACCGGCCCCTGTCCAGCCACGACCCGGCGGTGCGCGACGAAGGCGTGCGGGCGACGATCGCGGCGCTGGAGGAGGCCGCCGTCTACGGCGCGGACACGCTCCAGCTGATCCCGGGCAAGGTCCAGCCGGGGACCAGCTATGCCGAGGCCTGGGGTCGGTCGCAGGCCGTGATCGGCGACAGGATCCTGCCGGCGGCGGAGCGGTTCGGGATCGTGCTCGGGATCGAGAATGTGTGGAACGGCTTCCTGCTCGGGCCGATCGAATATGTGCGCTATTGCGACGCCTTCGATTCCCCCTGCGTGCGGCCGTATCTGGACGTCGGCAACGTCATTTTCGGGCGGCCCGAGGACTGGATCGAGATCGCCGGCGCGCGAATCGTCAAGCTCCATCTCAAGGATTTCCTGTTCGACCAGAACGTGGGCCGCTTCGCCTACCGGTCGATCGGCGACGGCGCGATCGACTGGGCCGGGGTCCGCGCGGCGCTGGAGCGGATCGATTATGACGGCTGGGGGGTGTTCGCCCAGGCGGAGCATATCCAGGGCCGGGTGGCCGCGCGGCTGTTCAACGCCGCGGCCCACCCACCACGCATGCTCCGCGCGTTGCCGGGCGCGGGCCCCCTGCTCGGCGCCGCCAACGCCTTCCTGGCGCGGCGGCTGCTCGACGACGTCATGGCCAGGCACCGGCGCCATGTCGCCTAGGGATATGGATCCCGGGCGCGCGCCGCCGGCCCCCGCCGGGTTCAGCATCGTCATGCCGGTGTGGAACAAGGCGCCCTTCCTCGCGGCGACCCTGGCCGCGGCGCTGGCGCAGGAGTGGCGCGCGTTCGAGCTGATCGCGGTCGACGACGGCTCGACCGACGGCAGCCTCGACATCTTGCGCCGGGAGCGCGATCCGCGGCTCCGGATCATCGCCCAGGCCAATGCCGGGCCGGGGGCGGCGCGCAACGCCGGGATTGAGGCGGCGCGGCACGCGTGGATCGCGCTGCTCGACGCCGACGACCTCTGGCTGCCCGGTCATTTGAGCGAGCTCGACCGGATCCGCGCGCTTCATCCCGATGCGGGCCTGATCGGCACCTCCTACACGATGGCCCGGCAGGGCCGATTGCCGCGGCCCGATCCCGGGCGGCCGGGGCGGATCGGGCGGATCGATTTCCTGGCGGCCGCCGCCGGAGGCGATCCGGGCTTCATCACCAGCTCCTGCGCCATCCACCGGCGCGTCTACGAGGATCTGGGCGGGTTCGGGCCCTCGCTCATCGCCGAGGACACCGAATATTGGGTGCGGATCGCGCTGCGCTGGCCGATGGCCGCCTCGACGCGCCGGACCGTCGTCTATCTGATCGAGACCGGCGGGATCACCGACCGGATCGCCCATCGTCCGCGCGCGGAGCCGCCGGCCGAGGCGAGCGACCTCTCGCCCGCGGCCGCGCTGCTGGTCGCGCGCCGGAGCGCGCTGCCCGGCGCCGAGCGGCTGATCGACGCGTTCATCGGCGCCCAGATCCAGGGCAGCGCGCGCGTCGCGGCGCGGATCGCGGACGTGGAGACGCTGCGCGGCCTGCGCGCCTTCGCGCCGCGGCCGCGCAGCGCGGTGGACCGGCTGATCTTCGCCATCGCCGGCCTGCCCCGCCCGATCGCGCGCGCGGCGTGCCGGATCGGCTTTCCGCTGTGGCAGGCGACGGCGCCGCTGCGGCGGTGGCGCTGGCGCCGGATCCCGCGGCTGCTGCCGCAGCCGGGGATGGATCCGCCGGGCCGGTTCGCCGACCAGAGCTGAGCGCGCCGCCGCGGCAGGACCGATCGGCGCGGCCGGGTCGCGCGGGAGATTCCCCCGGCCTTGCAGTGGGGATTGCGGACCGGGGATGGGCGGGGCTTGCGGGGCGGATTCGTCTTGCCGCTTAAGGCGTTGCGGCTTGCGCCCGGCGCGCCTGCCCGCCTAGACTGACCCTCGCGCTCCCGATCGGAGGCGCGAGGGGGCATTGGGATGAAGGTGACGCTGCCGGAGGGATCGGCGCCGATCGGCGGCGATATCGTCGCGTCGAAACAAAGCGGAGTGGCGCCGGCGATCGATCCGCAGGCCTTCGCCGACGCGCACCGCCAGCTGCGCGCCGACCCAAGCATCCAGTTCGACCTGCCCGCCTACGATCCGCCGCGCCCGCCCGAATGGATCGGCGGGCTGATGCCGGTGATGCAGGTCCTGTTCTGGGCCGCGGTCGCGGCGATCATCCTGTTCATCCTCTACCTGATCGTCTCGCGCCTGACGGGCTTCAGCTTGTCGCGGCGCCGGAAGGAGGAGGAAGAGGCGGCGGCGGAGAGCTGGCGGCCCGAGGCGAGGGAGGCGCGCGAATTGCTCGGCGAGGCCGACGCGCTCGCCGCGCAGGGCCTCTATTCGGAGGCCGCGCACCTGATCCTGTTCCGCAGCATCGAGGATATCGACGACAAGCGCCCCGACCTCGTCCGCCCGGCGCTGACCAGCCGCGACATCTGCGCGCTGGAGGCGATCCCGCCGCGGCCGCGATCGGCCTTCGCGAGGATCGCGGCGATGGTCGAGCGCAGCCTGTTCGGCGGGCGGCCCCTGGTCTCGGGCGACTGGAGCGACTGCCGCGCCGCCTATGAGGAATTCGCCTTCGCCGAAGGGTGGCGCGGATGAGCGAGGCGGCGCGCCAGGACAATCCGTTCAACGTCAGGCTCGTCGCCGGGCTGATCGCCGCGAGCCTCGCCGCCTTCGCGGCCCTGGTGCTGCTGCTCGCCTTCGGCAGTCGGATCGGGCCGATCCACGATTCGCGCGCGCCGAGCCTTTCGGTCTCGGCGACTGGGTTCAAGGGGCTGGTCACCCTGGTCTCGCGCTTCCACGAGATTCGGCAGCTGCGCGGCACCGAGGATCTCGCCACCGAGGACCTGCTGGTGGTCGCGCTCGATCCGAACAACCGCGCCGAGGACGTGCAGAGGTTGCTCGAGCTGAGGCGCGACCGCGCGACCCTGATCATCCTTCCCAAATGGGTGACGATGCCCGACCCCGCGCATCGCGGCTGGGTGCGCGGGCTCGGGCCCGGCGCGGGCCGCGAGGGCGTGCAGCTGATCGGCGGCAAGGCGGAGGTCCATGTCTCGACCAGCCCGGCCGCGGGGCAGCAGGCGGCGGGGCGGGACTTCCTCGAGGGGCTGCACGTGCCGGTGCCCGGCAACGCGCAGACGATCAGCGGGGACGAGATGCGGCCTTTGGTCACGCTGCCAAACGGCGAGGCGCTGATCGCGCGGATGGGGACGCAGCCCCATTATGTCGCGGCGGACCCGGACCTGTTCGACAATATGGGGCTCGCCGAGCCGGCGCGGGCGCAGGCGGCGCTGGCGCTGATCGAGGCGCTCAATTCGCGCGCCGAGGGCGCGGTCGCCTTCGACCTCACCGTCTACGGGCTCGCCGACGACAGCGCGCCGAGCCTGCTGCGCACCCTGCTCGAGCCGCCCTTCCTGGCGATGACCCTGGCGCTGATCGTCGCGGCCCTGCTCGCCGGGCTGCACGGCGCCTTCCGCTTCGGCCAGGCGCGGCGCGAGGAGCGCGCGATCGCGTTCGGCAAGGCGGCCCTGGTCGAGAACAGCGCCGGCCTGATCCGGATCGCGCGGCGCGAGACCCGGCTCGGGGGCGCCTATGCCGAATTGGTGCGGCAGGATGCGGCGCGGATCTCCGCCGCGCCCCCGCAGCTCCAGGGCGAGGCGCTCGACGTCTATCTCGACCGGCTCAGCCGCGGCGACGGGCCGCCGTTCAGCGCGCTCGCGGCGAGGCTCGCCGCCGCGCGGGACAAGAGCGAGCTGGTCGCCGCCGCGCGGGCACTTTTCTCATGGAAGAAGGACATCATCCGGTGAACGTGACAGACGTCAAAGCCCTTGCCGACGGGATCAGGCAGGACGTGGCCAAGGCCATTGTCGGCCAGGACGAGGCCGTCCAGCTGCTGCTGATCGCGCTCTTCTCCTCGGGGCACATATTGCTCGAAGGGCCGCCGGGGACGGCCAAGACCTTCCTCGCCCAATGTTTCGCGCGCGCGCTCGGGCTCGATTTCGGGCGGATCCAGTTCACCCCGGATCTGATGCCCGGGGACATATTGGGCTCCAACCTGTTCAACTTCCAGACCAGCCAGTTCACCCTGACGCGGGGGCCGATCTTCTGCGAGCTGCTGCTCTCCGACGAGATCAACCGGACCCCGCCCAAGACCCAGGCGGCTTTGCTGGAGGCGATGCAGGAGCGCTCGGTCACGATCGACGGCGAGACCTATCGCCTGCCCGACCGCTTCATGGTGATCGCGACCCAGAATCCGATCGAGCAGCAGGGCGTCTATCCCTTGCCCGAGGCGCAGCTCGACCGGTTCCTGTTCAAGCATCTGATGGGTTATCCGTCGGCCGAGGAGGAGAAGAAGATCGTCTCCGGCCATGGCGCCAGATTCGGCGCGCCGCGGCCCGAGGATTGGGGGATCGAGGCGCGGGTCGAGGCGACGCAGCTCGCCGAAGCGATCGCGGCGATCGAGGCGATCCCGATGGTCGGCGACGTCACCGACTATGTGGTGGCTTTGGTGCGCGCGACTCGCGTGGCGCCCGACCTCGAGGGCGGCGCCTCCCCGCGCGCCGCGGCGATGCTCGCCGGGGCGGCGCGGGCGCGGGCGGCGCTCGACGGGCGCGACTATGTGCTGCCCGACGACGTCAAGGCGCTGGCGCCCGCGGTGCTGCGGCACCGGGTCATCCTCTCCGCCGCGGCCGAGATCGAGGGGCGCGCGGTCGAGAGCGTGATCCAGCGGCTGATCGAAGAGATCGAGGCGCCGCGTTGATCTACCCGACCCGCCGAACCATCCTCATCGCCGCGGCGATCGGGCCGGCGGCCCTGGTGATCGGGCTGATGGCGCCGGCCTATTGGACCGGCGGGCTGGCGCTGCTCGCTTTGCTCCTCGCGCTCGCGGCGGCGGACATGTTCGCGGGGACCTCGACGCGGAGCGCCGAGGTGTCGTGCGAGGGGCCGCGCCAGGCGGGCGTCGGGCAGAGCTTCGCGGTGACCGCGCGCGCGAAGTTCAGGGGCCGCGCGCCGGGCGGGATGGAGTTCGCGCTCGGCATATCCGGTCCGGTCGCGGCGCCGTTCGGGCTGCGCGCCGAAGGGGAAAGGGAGAAAGGCGGGACGCAGGCGGCGGCGGTCGTGCTCAAGGCCGAACGGCGCGGGACGGCGCGGCTCGAATGCGTCTGGATCCGCTGGACCGGGCCGCTGGGCCTGGTCTGGAAGCAGCGGCAATTGGCGCTCGGCCAGCCGATCCTGATCACCCCCGACATCAGGAGCGTCAGCGACAAGAGCGTGCTGCTGCTGAATCAGGAGGCGATGTTCGGGGTGAAGGCGCAGCTTCAGGTCGGCGAGGGCGCGGAGTTCGAGGCCCTGGCCGACTTCCGCCCGGGCATGGACAGGAGGGCGATCGACTGGAAGACCTCGGCACGGCACACGATGCTGGTCGCCAAGGAATATCGGACCGAGCGCAACAACAATATCGTGATGGCGCTCGATTGCGGGCGGGCGATGTGCGAGCCGCTGGGCGGGGTGCCGCGGGTGGACCGGGCCGCGTCGGCCGCCTTGCTGACCGCGTTCGTGGCGCTGAAGGACGGCGACCGGGTCGGCTTCTTCGCCTTCGATTCCAAGCCGCGCGCGTCCAGCCAGCCCATCTCCGGGCAGCGCGCCTTCGCGCTTCTGCAGCGGGTCGCGGCCGGGATCGACTATTCGGCGAACGAGACCAATTACACGCTCGGCATCGCGACCCTGGCGAGCGAATTGAGCCGCCGCTCGCTGATCATCCTCTTCACCGAATTCGCCGACACGATCAGCGCCGAATTGATGCTGGGGGCGGTCGGGACCTTGCTCAAGCGCCACCTCGTCCTGTTCGTGGTGCTGCGCGACGAGGAGCTGGAGGGATTCGCCGGGGCCGAGCCGGCGGCGCCCGAGGATATCAGCCGCGCGGTCACCGCCGCCTCGCTGCTGCGCGAGCGGCGGCTGGTGATCACCCGGCTCCGCCATCTCGGCGTCCATGTCGTCGAGGCGCCCGCGGCCGAGGCGGGGCCGGCGGTGGTGGCGGCCTATCTGGACTTCAAGCGGCGGAGCCTGATCTGATGGCGGCGCCTTCCGATTCCCGGCGGTTCCGCGCGGCGCGCGAGGGGGAGTGGCGGCGGCTCGAGGAGATATTGACCACGGCCGAGAAGAAATCGGTGCGCGCGCTCGACGACGAGGAATTGCTGGCGCTGCCGATCCTCTATCGCGGCGCGCTCTCCTCTTTGTCGGTGGCGCGCGAGACCTCGCTCGATCTCGAGCTGATCACCTATCTCGAGGGGCTTTGCGCGCGCGCCTATTTCTTCGTCTACGGGGTGCGCACCTCGGCCGGGAGCCGGCTCGCCGCCTTCTTCGCGCGCGACTGGCCGCTGGCGATCCAGAGCCTGTGGCGCGAGACTTTGGTCTCGCTCGCCATCACCCTGGTCGGCGCGCTCGCCGGCTATCTGCTCGTCGCGAACGATCCCGAATGGTATGGCAGCTTCGTCTCGCCGGATCTCGCCTCGGGGCGCGATTTCAGCGCCTCGGCCGAGTTCTTGAGGAACCAGCTCTACGACACGCCGGGCGCGAACGGGCTCAGCTTCTTCGCGACCTTCCTGTTCACCCACAATGCCCAGATCGCGATCATGTGCTTCGCGCTGGGCTTCGCCTTCGGAATCCCGACCCTGATGCTGCTGATCCAGAACGGGGCGATGCTGGGTGCGATCCTGGCGCTCTACGTCACCCGCGGGCTCGGGCTGGAGATGGGGGGCTGGCTGATCATCCACGGCTCGACCGAGATGTTCGCGATCATCCTCGCCGGCGCGGCGGGGTTCCGGATCGGCTGGGGCGTGGTCTTCCCGGGCGAGGAGACGCGGCTCGACGCGGCGACGCGGGCCGGGCGGATCTCGGCGCTGGCGATGGCCGGGGTGGTGGCGATGCTCGCCTGCGCCGGGCTGCTCGAGGGGATCGGCCGCCAGATCATCATCAGCGACGTGGCGCGCTATGCGATCGGGGGGATCATGCTCGCGCTCTGGCTCGCTTATTTCTATTTGCCGCGGCGGATCGATGGCTATGATGTCTGATCCTTCCGCGCTCCGGAAGTATGAGGCGGCCAGGCGCCGGACACTCGTCACCCCCGAGGGCGTCGACCTCAGCCTCAAGCTCGCCGATATCGGCCAAAGGGTCGGGGCCTTCCTGGTCGACGGGCTGATCATGATCGGGGTGCTGATCGCCTTCAGCTTCCTCGCCATCGCCGCCTTGGCCGCGATCGGGATCGAGCGCGGCGAGCTGGTGGCGGTGATCTGGCTGCTCGGCTATTTCATCCTGAGGAACGGCTATTTCATCCTGATGGAGATGGGGCCGCGCGCGGCGACCTTCGGCAAGCGCGGCGCGGGGCTGCGCGTGGTGGCGCGGAGCGGCGAGCGGCTGACCGCGGACCGGGTGATCGCGCGCAATTTGATGCGCGAGATCGAATTCTACCTGCCGCTCTCCTTCCTCTCCTACAATGCGGCGGAGGGGGCTGGGAGCGCCCTGATGTCGCTCGCGGGGCTGGCCTGGACCGGGCTCTTCCTGTTCTTCCCCATGTTCAACAAGGACAAGATGCGGGTGGGGGACCTGCTCGCCGGGACCTGGGTGATCAGCGCGCCGCGGAAGAAGCTCACCGTCGACCTGCTCGACACCGAGGCGCCGGCCGTCGCGCGCTTCACCTTCACCGAGGCGCAGCTGGACGTCTACGGCGTGTACGAGCTGCAGACGCTGGAGCGCGTGCTGCGCGAGGCCCAACCCGAGGCGATCGCCACCGTCGCCTACACGATCCGGAACAAGATCGGGCTCGGCGCCCAATATGGCGACGATCACGAATTCCTGCTCTGCTATTATGACGCGATCAGGGCGCGGATGGAGCGGGGGCTGCTGTTCGGGAAAAGGCGCGCGGACAAGTTCGACAAGGGGAGCTGACGGCTTCTGAAGGTCCTCCCCGGGACGGGGAGGGGGACCATGCGTAAGCATGGTGGAGGGGGCTCTCCGCTTCGGGCGCGTTCACTCGGAACCCCCTCCACCACGCCGCTTCGCGTCGCGGTCCCCCTCCCCGTCCCGGGGAGGACCTATAGCGCTCAGTGGGCTTCTGCCACGATCCTCTCCGCCTCAGCGAAGAGGGCGGGGTCGACCTTCGCGCCGGAGGCGGCGGCATTTTCCTCGACCTGGCTGGGACGGGAGGCGCCGACGATCGCGGAGGCGACGTTCGGCTCGCGCAGGACCCAGGCCAAGGAGAATTGCGCGAGGCTGAGGCCGGCTTCGGCGGCGAGGGGCTTGAGGCGCTCGACCGCTTCGAGCACGGGGCGGGCGAGCAGGCGGTCCATCCAGCCGCCCATCTCCTCGCTGGTCGCGCGGCTGCCCGAAGGGAGCGGCGCGCCGGGACGGTACTTGCCGGTGAGCACGCCCTGGGCGAGCGGCGACCAGACGATCTGGGAAATGCCGTTCGCGGCCGAGAGCGGGATCACCTCGCGCTCGGGGTCGCGCCAGAGCAAGGAATATTGCGGCTGGCTGGAGACGAAGCGGGCGACGTTCGGCATTTCGATGGCCTCGCGGATCTTGTCGGCGGGCCATTCGGAGAAGCCGATATAGCGGGTCTTGCCGCTTTCGACCGCGCGGGTCAGCGCCTGCATCGTCTCCTCGAGCGGAGTGGAATCGTCGTAGCGGTGGCATTGGTAGAGATCGACATGGTCGGTGCGCAGCCGCTTCAGCGAGGCGTCGAGCTGCTTCTCGACCTGGGCGGCGGAGAGGCCGCGGTCGCTGTCGGTCATCGGGAAGAAGAGCTTGGTGGCGAGGATGTAGGAGTCGCGCGGCCGGCCGGCGAGCGCCTCGCCGAGGAAGGTCTCGGCGGCGCCGCGGCCGTAGATGTTCGCCGTGTCGATGAAGTTGATGCCGAGATCGAAGGCGCGCTCGAGGCAGGCGCGCGCGGCGTCGGCCTCGACGCCGACGCCATAGGTGAGCCAGGAGCCCAGGGAGATTTCGGAGACGGAGAGGTCGCTCGCGCCCAGCTTTCGGTATTTCATATTTGTCTCCTTACGGCACCAGCACCGCCGCGCCTTCAATCTCTCCATTGCGCAAAAGGTCCAGCGCTTCGTTGGCCTCGGCGAGCGGAAAGGCGGTGGTCTGCGTCTTCACGCCCAGCTCGGCGGCGATTTTCAGGAACTCGGCGCCGTCGGCGCGAGTGAGGTTGGCGACCGAGAGGATCGAGCGCTCGCCCCAGAGATCGGCATAAGGAAAGGACGGAATGTCGCTCATGTGGATGCCGCCGCAGACGACAACGCCGCCCTTCTTCACATGGCGCAGCGCCTCGGGCACCAGTGCGCCGACGGGGGCGAAGATGATGGCAGCGTCGAGCGGCTCGGGCGGCGCCCGGTCCGAGCCCTGGGCCGAGGCGCAGCCGAGCGAGAGCGCGAAGGTCTGGGCCCTCTCGTCGCCCGGGCGGGTGAAGGCGTGGACGCGGCGGCCCTGATGGGCCGCGACCTGGGCGAGGATATGGGCGGCGGCGCCGAAGCCGTAGAGGCCGAGCGCTTCGCCCTCGCCGGCCAGCTTGAGCGAACGCCAGCCGATCAGGCCGGCGCAGAGCAGGGGCGCCGCCTCGACGTCGCCGAAGCCGTCCGGGATGGGGAAGCAGTAGCGCGCGTCCGCGATGCAATGACTGGCGAAGCCGCCGTCGCGGGTGAAGCCGGTGAAGAGCGGATCGTCGCAGAGATTCTCGGCGTTCGCGCGGCAATAGGGACAATGGCCGCAGGTCCGTCCGAGCCAGGGCACGCCGACGCGTTCGCCGGTCCCGGCGACGCGGCCGACGATCTCGTGTCCGAGGACGATCGGCAGGGGGCCCTCGAGGTCGCCGTCGGCGATGTGGAGGTCGGTGCGGCAGACGCCGCAGGCGGCGATCTCGATCAGCAGCTCGCCGGGGCCGGGCTCGGGGATCGCCCGCTCGACCATGCGGAGGGGCGCTCCCGGCCGGTCGAGCTGCATCGCGCGCATCATGGGGACTCCTTATCAAAGAGAGTCATTCCGGCGAAGGCCGGAACCCATGAACACGGAGGCGGCCGGTTCTCGCAGACCGTGTTCCTGGATCCCGGATCAAGTCCGGGATGACGAGGGGGAAGGATTCCATTACGCAGGCGGCATGAGCCTTCCGCCCCTGTTCGACCGCCTCCGCCTGCCCGCGATCGGCGCGCCCCTGTTCATCGTCTCCAATCCGGACCTGGTCATCGCCCAGTGCAAGGCGGGGATCGTCGGGTCCTTCCCGGCGCTGAACGCGCGGCCGCAGAGCCTGCTCGACGAATGGCTGCACCGGATCGACGAGGAGCTGGCGGCATGGGACCGCGACCATCCCGGGACGCCGGCGGCCCCCTATGCGGTGAACCAGATCGTCCACCGCTCCAACGCCAGGCTGCAGCAGGACATGGCGACCTGCGCCAAGTGGAAGGTGCCGATCGTGATCACCTCGCTGGGCGCCCTCGTCGAGGTCAACCAAGGGGTGCATTCCTGGGGCGGGATCACGCTCCACGACATCATCAACGACCGCTTCGCCCGCAAGGCCGTGGAGAAAGGCGCGGACGGGATCATCGCGGTTGCGGCGGGCGCCGGCGGCCATGCCGGGCGGCTCTCGCCCTTCGCGCTCGTGCAGGAGATACGCGACTGGTTCGACGGGCCCTTGATCCTGTCGGGCGCGATCGCGACGGGGCGGGCGATCCTGGCGGCGCAGGCGATGGGCGCGGATCTCGGCTATATCGGCTCGCCCTTCATCGCCACCGCGGAGGCCAATGCCGCGCCCGACTACAAGCAGGGCATCGTCGAGGGGCGCGCCGACGACATCGTCTATTCGAGCCTGTTCACCGGCGTGCACGGCAATTACCTCAAGGCCTCGATCGTGCGCGCCGGGCTCGATCCGAACAATCTGCCCGAGGGTGACATCAGCACAATGGACTTCGGCACCGGCGAGGGCTCCAAGGCCAAGGCCTGGCGCGACATCTGGGGCTCGGGCCAGGGGATCGGGGCGATCGACGCGGTGCGGCCCGCTGGGGACTATGTGGCGCGTCTGATCACGGAATATGCGGAGGCGAAGGCGGTGCTTTGCAGCAGCTGAGGCTTTCCAGGTGGCGTGAGTACGAAAAAGCCGTGTTCATGGATCCCGGATCAAGTCCGGGATGACGAAGAGCGGGAGGCGTCGCGCGCCTTCTCCCAGCGCCAGACCAAGCCGTCTTCGGGGTCCATGACCTCGCCGACATAGGTGAAGCCGTTGCGGCGGAGGGCCTTGTTCGAGGGATTCTCCTCGGGGAGGGTATGGGCGATCGGCGTTGCGCCCGCCCCCTCGGCGATGGCGGTCAGGGCGGCGACGGTGCGGGTGGCGTGGCCTTGGCCTTCGAAGGCGGGGAAGGTCATGTAGGCGAGCTCGACCGCGCCGGCCGCATCGGGCGCGGATTTGAACGCGGCGATGCCGATCGGGCAGTCGTCGAGATGGACGACGTAGGAACCCCAGGGATCGGGGCGCGGATCGCGGGTCAGCAGGGCGCAGGTCTGGGCGAGGATCTCGCGGGCCGGGCCTTCGTCGCCGCCGAAAGCCGGTGCCAGCGCGGCCGCGAAGGCGTCTGGATCCGGGTCGCGTTCGAACGGAACCAGGCGGAGGGTCACGCCGCCTTCTTGAGGTGGCGGCGGCCGAGCAATTCGGCGATTTGGACCGCGTTCAGCGCGGCGCCCTTGCGAAGATTGTCGGAGACGCACCAGAGCGAGAGGCCGTTCTCCACGGTCGGATCCTCCCGGACGCGGCTGACATAGGTCGCATATTCGCCGACGCACTCGATCGGGGTGACGTAGCCCCCGTCCTCGCGCTTGTCGACGAGCATGATCCCGGGCGCCTCGCGCAGGATGTTCTGTGCGTCCTCGGCGGAAAGCTCCTTCTCGAACTCGATGTTGATCGCCTCCGAATGGCCGACGAAGACGGGGACGCGCACGCAGGTCGCATGGACCCTGATCTTCGGATCCAGGATCTTCTTGGTCTCCACGACCATCTTCCACTCCTCCTTGGTCGAGCCGTCGTCGAGGAAGGAATCGATGTGCGGGATGACGTTGAAGGCGATCTGCTTGGTGAACTTCACCGGCTCGGCGGAATCGCCGACGAAGATGTTGCGGCTCTGCTCGAAGAGCTCGTCCATGCCCTGCTTGCCCGCGCCCGAAACCGATTGATAGGTGGCGACGACGACGCGCTTGATCGTCGCCGCGTCATGCAGCGGCTTTAGCGCGACCACCATCTGCGCGGTCGAGCAGTTCGGGTTCGCGATGATGTTGCGCTTCCGGTAGAGGTCGATCGCCTGCGGGTTCACCTCGGGGACGATCAGGGGCACGTCCGGATCCATCCGGAAATAGGAGCTGTTGTCGATCACCGTGCAGCCGGCGGCGGCGGCGGCCGGGCCGTATTGCTTCGAGGCCGCGGAGCCGGCGGAGAAGAGCGCGATGTCCCAGCCCGCGAAATCGAAATGCTCGATGTTGCGGACCTTGAGCTCGGTGCCGCTGTCGCCGAAATCGATCATCGTGCCGGTCGAGCGCGGGCTCGCCACCGCGGCGAGCTCGTCCACGGGGAATTGGCGCTCGGCGAGGATGTTCAGCATCTCCCGCCCGACATTGCCGGTCGCGCCGACCACGACCACCCGGTAACCCATCTCTTAGTCTCCGCTTCTTGTGCGGGCCGCCCTATCGCAAGATGGCCGCGGAATCGATATGGCTTGCGCACGGCCGGGGACAAGGGAGGGGGCGGGAATGAAACGCGTGGCGGGCCTCGCGGCCCTGTTCCTGGCGCTGCTCGCGGCGATGGCGCTGAAGGGCGCATTGCTGAGCCTCCCCTCCCCGCCCGACCAAGCCGCGCCCGGCGCGTTCGACGCCAACCGCGCCGCCGCCCGGCTGGCGCACATTCTCGGCGACGAGCGCCCGCATCCCGCCGACAGCGCCAACGGCGATGCGGTGCGCGAGCGGCTGATCGCGGAGATGCGCGCCGTCGGCCTCGAGCCCCGCGTCACCGACGATTTCGCCTGCAATTCCAACATCCACGCCCGCAACGTCAATTGCGCGCGGGTGCGCAATCTGGTCGCGACGCTTGGACCGATCGGCGATGCGCGGCGGCCGGCGCTGCTCCTCGTCTCGCATTACGACAGCACCTTCGCCGGGCCCGGCGCGGCCGACGACGGGATCGGCGTCGCCGCGATGCTCGGGGTCGCCGAGGCGCTGCGCGGCGCGCGGCTGGAGCGGCCGGTCATCTTCCTGTTCGACGAAGGCGAGGAACTGGGACTGCTCGGCGCCCGCGCCTTCCTGGAGCGCGATCCGCTGGCGACTCGGGTCGCTTACGCGGTCAATCTGGAGGCGCGCGGCGTCGACGGTCCGGCGATCATGTTCGAGACCAGCCGGCCCAGCGGCCCGGCGATCGCCTGGTACGCCCGGGCGAGCGGCCGGCCCGTCGCCAATTCGCTCTCCACCGATCTCTACCGGCTGATCCCCAATTCGACCGACGTCGCGGTGCTGAACGAGCGGCCCTGGACGATCCTCAACTTCGCGATCATCGGCAACGAGACCCGTTATCACAGCGCCGGCGACACGCTCGCTTCGCTCGACCGGCGCAGCCTCCAGCATACGGGCGAGCAGGCGCTCGGCGCCGCCCTCGCCGTTGCCGCGTCCGACGCGCCGCCGGCCGGCTCGGGCGAGCGGCTCTACACCGACCTCGCCGGGCGGATGCTGATCGACATGCCGATGACGTTCGGGCTGGTCCTGCTCGGCCTGATCCTGCTCTTCCTCCTCGTCGAGGCCTGGCGGCGGCGTGCGCTCGGCCTGCCGCTGCTGGCGATGGCGGGGACGCTCGCGGGATCGCTCGCTTTCGCCTTCGCAGGCCATTTCATCGTCCAGCTCATCCGGCCCGGCGATTATTGGCGCGCCCACCCCTTGGTGGCGAGGGAAGCGGTCTACGCCTCGGCGATCGCGGCGGCGGTGGCGGCCTTGCTGCTGGTCGCGCGCACGCCCGAGCGGACGCGGCTACGCGCCGCCTTCTGGCTGCTGTTCACCGCGCTCGGCGCCGCGCTCTGCGCGGTCGCGCCCGGGGCGGCGATCTATTTCCTGGTGCCGCCCTTCGCCGCCGCGCTCGGCATGGCGCTGAGGCGAAAGTGGCCGCGGGCCGAGCAGGCGGGCGCGATCGCCGCGGCCCTGTTGCTCTTCGTCACCTTCGGCCCCGCCCTGGATCTGTTCGAGCAATTGATGAACGGCGGTCCGCTCTGGGCCTTCGCGCCGCTGGCTGCCGCGATCATGCTGCCGGCTTTGATCGAATGCGCGCCCTTTCTCGGGCGCGGGCGGACCGTCCTGGTCGTTGCCGGGGCGATCGACCTCGCCATTGCCGGCTGGATCGCGGCGGGCCTGATGCCCGCTTATGACGACGACCGCCAGCAGCTCTTCACCATCGAATATGTCAGCGACCAGGCGGCGGGGACGGCCCGGTTCGCGATCAACAATGACGGCGCGCCGGTCCCCTATGACGCCGCCTGGGCGCGCACCGAGATGCCCTACACGGCGCGGCGGCGCTGGGCCGCACCGGCGCCGGCCGTGCCCGTCGCTGCGCCCGCGGTGACCCTGGTCGGCCAGGCCCCGGCGCCGGGCGGGCGGCATCTGCGCCTCAGGATCGCCGCCAACGGGGCCGAGACGATCACCCTGATCGCCCCGCCCGACGCGCGGCTCGGGGCGGCGGGCGCGGGCGGCTTCGTCCCGCGCTTCGCGCGCGGCGCCGACACCGACAAATATTATCTGCGCTGCATCGGCCGGGCCTGCGACGGCGCGGCGCTGGACCTGCTGGTGGGGAGCGCCGCTCCGGTCGAATTCACGATCATCGGCTCGCGCAGTGGGCTGCCCGCGGTCGCGGCGCCATTGGCGCGGGCGCGGCCGGCGACGGCGCGGGCGCAATACGGCCCGGATGCGACGATCACGGTGGGGCGGATCAGGCTTTAGCGCCGGGCCCCCTCCACCATCCGGCTCCGCCGGATGGTCCCCCTCCCCGTTCCGGGGCGGAATAGTGCCAAAGCGCGGGAAATGAGCTAGTTGGCGCCTCGTGGCCGACCTGTTCCAGAACGATCCTCTCGAGGGCGCGGCGCCGCCGGCGGCGCCGAGCGAGAGCGCGCCGCTGGCCGATCGGCTGCGGCCGCAGCGGCTCGAGGACGTGGTCGGGCAGGAGCACCTGACCGGGCCGGATGGCGCGATCGGGCGGATGGTGGCGGCCGGCAAGCTCGCCTCGATGATCCTCTGGGGGCCGCCGGGCACGGGCAAGACCACGATCGCGCGGCTGCTCGCCGACGCGGTGGGGATGCGCTTCGTCGCGATCTCAGCGGTCTTCTCGGGTGTCGCCGATCTCAAGAAGGTGTTCGCCGAAGCCCGCGAGCATCGCCGGATCGGCCGCCAGACCCTGCTCTTCGTGGACGAGATCCACCGCTTCAACCGCGCCCAGCAGGACGGCTTCCTGCCCTATGTCGAGGACGGCACCGTCGTGTTGGTCGGCGCGACCACCGAGAATCCGAGCTTCGAGCTCAACGCCGCTCTGCTCAGCCGGGCGCAGGTCCTGATCCTGAACCGGCTCGACATGGCGGCCCTGTGCAAATTGCTCGAACGGGCCGAGGCCCTGGTCGGGCGACAGCTTCCGCTGACCGCGGAGGCGCGCGACGCGCTCGTCGCGACCGCCGACGGCGACGGGCGCTTCGTGCTCAACCAGGCCGAGACCCTGTTCTCGATCGAGGTCGAGGCGCCGCTCGACCCGGCCGGCCTCGCCGCTCTGCTGCACCGCCGGGTCGCGGTCTACGACAAGGACCGCGAGGGTCATTACAATCTGATCTCGGCGCTGCACAAGGCGATCCGCGGCTCGGACCCGCAGGCCGCGCTTTATTATCTGGCGCGGATGCTGACCGCGGGCGAGGAGCCGCTCTACCTGCTGCGCCGGCTGACCCGGGCGGCGTCCGAGGACATCGGGCTCGCCGATCCGCAGGCTCTGGTCCAGTGCATCGCCGCAAAGGACACCTATGATTTCCTCGGCTCGCCCGAGGGCGAGCTCGCCATCGTCCAGGCCTGCCTCTATCTCGCGACCGCGCCCAAATCGAACGCGGCCTATATGGCGCAGAAGGGCGCGTGGCGGTCGGCGAAAGAGACGGGCTCGCTGATGCCTCCCAAGAACATCCTCAACGCGCCGACCAAGCTGATGAAGCAGATCGGCTACGGGAAGGGCTATCAATACGACCATGATGCCGAAGGCGGCTTCTCGGGCGACAATTACTGGCCCGAGGAGATGACGCCCGAGACCTTCTATACGCCCACCGACCGCGGCTTCGAGAAGCGCGTCGCCGAGCGGATGGCCTGGTGGGACGAGCAGCGAAAGGCGCTCCGCGATGGAGAGGATTAAGAGCTTCGAGGACGCGGTCGCTTATGCGCTGACCCTGCCCGACACCGAGCTTTCGACCAGCTACGGGAAGCCCGCGGTGAAGGTGAAATCCAACGGCCGCGCCTTCCTCTACACCGGCCACGAGCACCAGAGCTCGTTCGGGATCGGGATCGATCTCGACACGGTCGAGATCCTCAAGGAGACCGATCCCGACACCTTCTTCCAGACCCCGCATTACGAAGGCTGGCCCGCGGTGCTGATCCGGTTCGACAGCGACGATCCCGAGCGGGTGCGGGCGATGATCGAGCGCTCGCGCGACTGGACCGCGGCGATGAAACCGCCGAGGGCGCGGAAGAAGAAGTGACGGACCCGACAGTCCGTCATCCCGGACGTGATCCGGGATCCATGAACACCTGGATCGACGTTGAAGGCGCCAAGCCGAAATTCCCCACTCCGCGTTCATGGACCCCGGCCTTCGCCGGGGTGACGAAGTAATGGAATTTGCCCGCTTCGCCGCGATCGACTGGTCGGGAGCCAAGGGGAAAAGGCACAAGGGGATCGCCATCGCGCTGGCGGAAACCGGCCCTTCGACTGCCTGCAAGGCAGGCGCTCAGGACAGGCTTCCGGCGCCCCGCCTGGTCCGGCCGGGTCATGCCTGGTCGCGCGGTGAAGTGCTCGACTGGCTGCTGGCGGCGGCGGAGGAAGCGCCCACCCTGTTCGGCTTCGACTTCAGCGCCGCGCCGCCGATCGCCGAGCGCGGCCAGTATCTGCCGGGCGAGACCGACGTGCCCACCGACGCCAGGAGCTTCTGGGCCTATGTCGACCGGCTCTGCGACGACGAGGACCTGGGAGCCGCCAGCTTCCTCGAGCGCGCCCATCGCCGCCATTTCTATTTCGGCGCGGCCGACGGGACCAAGCGCGACTTCCTCCACCACCGCGTCTGCGAGCATGCGTTCAATGCGACCGGCGGCGGCAAGGCCTCGACGCTCTACGACGCGATCGGCGCCGCGCAGGTCGCCAAGGCAAGCTTCGCCGGCATGCGGCTGCTGCACCGGCTGGACGGGCGGGTGCCGGTCTGGCCCATGGACCCGCTCCCCAGGGAGGGCAGCCTGGTCGTCGAAATCTACACGCGCGCCTTCATTCGTCTCGCGGGCCTGAGCGGCCGCAAGGTGCGCAACCTGGGACAGCTTAACGCGGCGCTGGGCGCGCTCGGCTCCGGGCCGGTCAGGCTCGAGCGCGAGCCTAACGATCACGAGACCGACGTGCTCATCGCGGCCGCGGGCCTGCGCTCCATCGCCGGCGAAGCGAAATATTGGGCTCCGCCGGGCCTTACCCCCGCGCTCGCCCGCACCGAGGGCTGGACGTTCGGCGTCCTTTGAATCAGGGATGGGCCCGGGCGCAGACTGCGCGCATCCGATCGAGCACCCCGGCCCAGGCGCGGCTGAACCAGGCGTGGGAGCGGCCCCAGAGCTCCCCCTCGCCGAAGCCGTAATGGCGGAACTCGACATGGGTGCCCGCCCCTGCCGGAGTCAGCGCGATCTCGACCCAGGTCGGGAGCGGATCGGGCAGGCGCATGGCCGGCGGCGCGAAAGGCGGAGCGTGCTCGCCCTTATTGTCATCGCCGGCGAACACGACCCATTCGAAGGCGACGAAGCGGCCCGGATCGGCCGCGAGCAGATGGGCGCCGGCCGTGCCGTGGACCAGCCCCTCGGGATCCTCGGCGGGGAAGAACATCACGGCGTAGCGGCCCCCGACGACGCCGTCGACATGGGCGGCGGGGGCATAGAAGCTGCGCACCCCGGCTTCCGTCGCCCACATGCGGAAGGCTTCGGCCGGCGGGCAGGCGACGTCCGCACCGAGCGCGACGGTGCGCGCGGTCTCATGCTTGCCGGGGAGGTTCTGCAGCTGCGGCGCGGCCTTGGCGGTGCCGGCCATCAGGGCGGAAGCGAGCAGCAATCCGGACAGGAGGGACCTCATCGCGCATCTCCTTGGTTGACTGGTCAACCCAGTTCTCTATGATGACTGGGACGATCGGTCAAGAGGTGAAATATGACGACCCGCGAGAAATTGATCGAGACCGCCACCCGGCTCTTCGCCGAGCGCGGCTACAATGCGACGGGCATGGCCGACATCCTCGCCGCGGCGGGGGTCCATCGCGGCAGCCTCTACCATGCCTTCCCGGCCAAGAAGGACCTGCTGCTCGCCGTGCTCGAAGGCTATCGCGCCAGGATCGGCGACAGCCTGATCGCGCCGGCCTGGGCGGGTGTCGACGACCCGATCGCGCGCGTCTTCGCCCTGCTCGCGCGCTACCGCGACTTCCTGGTCGAGACCAATGGCCGGTTCGGCTGCCCGATCGGCAGCCTCGCGCTCGAGCTGCACGAGGCGGATTCCGAAGTGCGCGCGATGCTCCAGGCGAATTTCGAGGCCTGGCTTTCCTTTGTCGAGCAATGTTTCGTCGCGGCCGGCGACCGCCTGCCCGCCAATGTCGATCGCAAAGGCCTCGCCCTGCTGGCGCTGACGACGATGGAAGGCGGCGTGATGCTGGCGCGCACCGCGCGGGGTACCGAGACCTTCGACGCGGCGGTGGCCCAGCTGCGCGACTATGTGGACCGGCTGATCGCCGCGGCATGACCGGGCCTCTCCGGGAGATTCCGCGCTGCTAGCGGCGAACGCCGGCAGGGCAGGCAGGCGGCCAGGGTTCGTCGCTTCCGTCCAAAGCCATTCGGAACAGCTCGCCCGACCGGTCGGGCGTGCCGCGGGCGAAGACCAGGGTCCGGCCCGAGGGCGAGAGCAGCGGGCCGACGTGAAAGCCCTCGCGGCCGGTGGCGAGCGGAGTCCTGCGGCCCCAGCCCCCGTTACCGCCCTCGATCCGGAAGAGCCGCCCGTCGGCCATCAGCACGGCGAAGCGGCCGCTCCGGGCCGGCTCGAACTCATATTCGTCGCCGGCGCTGTTGACCTCGCCGCCGACGGGATCGACCCGCCAGGCGCCGCGCTGCAGCCTGGCGACATAGATGTCGGTCTGGCCGCGCCCGCCGGGCCGGTCCGAGCCGAAAGTGAGGCGTCCATGGGTATCGAGCCGGGGAAACCATTCCTGGCCCGGCGAATTGACCGGCGCCGGCAGGCGCACCGGCGCGCCCCAGCGGCCGGAGGCGTCGCGCGTAATCGTCCAGATGTCGAGGTCGGTGCCGGTCTTGGCCGGCGGGTCGGGCCGCGAGGAGATGAAATAGAGAGTGCGGCCGTCGCGGGTGAAGAAGGGATCGGCCTCGACGCCGTCGCTGCCGAACGGCACCGGCTCGGCGCTGGCCCGGCCGGCCGGCGTACAGCGGCTGCGCCAGATCCGCCAGCCCTGGAAGCGCGGCGAGGAGCGGACGAAGTAAAGGTCGCCCGTGACCGGGTCGAAAGCCGGATGCGATTCGAACTGGTCGCTCGAAACGCCGGCAAGCGCCAATGGCGACGGCTGCGCCGTGCTCGATGGGACGCGTTGGGCCGGGGCGAAGGCCGCCGCGATCAGGGCGACCGGAACGATGAGTGCGAAACGGCGCATGCGGCTTCCTCCCTCTTCAGTCCGCGACGGGGCTGGACGTTCGCAATTGCTTAGACCATTTGGGCTAGCAAATCGCCCGCCGGGTTAGCTCAGCTGGTAGAGCAACCGCCTTGTAAGCGGTAGGTCGTCGGTTCAAGTCCGACACCCGGCACCACCACCTTTTAGGGGGTGATCTTCGCCTCCATCCGGACCGGCGGCCTTGCTCGGACGGCCGCGCGCTCATGCCTCGACCGTCGCGCTTCGTCGGCCCGGCGCAGGTTGGACAAGGGTCAGTACGGTCATTTCTGCCAGGGTTCGGCCCGGACCTCGGAGAAAATCCATGCAAGGAGGTCAAATCTCCTCGTAGCGCGCCTCGCAGGCGATCGGGAAATTCACGGACCGGGCGATGAAGCAATATTGATGGACCTCGCGATGCAGCCGGTCGGCGGTGTCGAGATCGCAGCCTCGCTCGACCTTGATCTTCGGCCGCAAGGTGGCGCTCAGGAACCGCCCCGCGCCGTCGGCCGCCGTTTCGCCCACGCCGAGCGGATCGTCCTGATAGCCGCGGACGACGATGCCCGCATTGCTGGCCAGGTGCAGGAACCAGAGCATGTGGCAGGCGGAGAGGCTGGCGAGCAACAGGTCTTCCGGATTGGGTCTGGACGGGTCCCCGCCCAGCAGCGGATCGTTGGAGCAATCGATCGGCGGCTTTCCCTCGGTGACGATCTGCCAACGCCGCTCATAACCTCGATAGGATCGAGTCCCCGTCCCCAAATCCCCGGTCCAGACGATCCTTGCGGCGTAATCGTGCGTGCGACTCATTGTCGAACCTCCCTAAACTGTATACATGTATACATATGGATTTTGGAGCGGGACGGAAGATGAACCCGGACGAAATCGCGACCGCGCTGCGCGGCGCGCTGATGCGGGGCGAGACGAAGCCGGGAGACGAGCTCTCCCAGGTTGCGCTGGCCGATCGCTTCGGAGTCAGCCGCATCCCGGTCCGCGACGCCCTCCGCGTCCTGGCCGGCGAAGGGCTGGTGGAGATGTCGCCCAATCGGGGAGCGCGGGCGATTTCGCTCGGCGCGGCTGACGTCCGCGAGCTCTACGATCTCAGGATCCTTCTCGAATGCGATGCCTTGTCCCGGGCGCTGGACCGGATGACGAGAGCCGATATCGAGATCATCGAGCGGGTCCGGCGCCATTCCGACCTGGACGCGGCGACGCCGCATTGGAGCGAGGCGGACTGGGCCTTTCACCGCGCCTTGTACCAGGTGGCGGGCCGGCCGCGGCAGCTGGCCATGATCGAGCAGCTGCGACGCACCTGCCAGCTCTTCATCGCCAGCTACGGCAGCATGAGCGCAAGGAAAGCGGCCTGGCTGGACGATCATCGGGCGATCGTCGCCTGCCTGCGCGCGGACGACCGCCGCGGCTGTATCGCCGCGCTGAAGGCGCATCTCGAGGCTGCCGCGGCCCATCTGCTCGCGCGGATGGCCGGCACCGGGGCGGATGAAGGGGAAGCGGTATGAAAGTCGGATTTTGCGAGATGCCATGCCAGCTCGATCCGGCGGGCCCGGTCTGGGAGGCTCTCTCGGAAAGGATTTCCGGCGCCGGCGCGGACATGATGGTGCTCAACGAAATGCCGTTCGGCCCATGGCTCGCGCGCTTCTCCCGATATGATTCCGAAGCCGCCGCCTCGGCCATTGCCCTGCACGAGCGCGCGCTCGAGACGTTCGACCGGCTGGGGACGCGGGTCGTCATCGGCTCCCGGCCGGTGGCGGCCGGCGCGAAGCTCGCCAATGAGGCCTTCGCATGGGTCGACGGGGCTTATCTTCCGCTCCATCACAAGCATTATTTCCCCAACGAACCGGGCTTTTACGAAAGCGTCTGGTTCCATGCCGAGGCCGCCGGCTTCGCGGCACGCGACCTGCCTGGCGCGAAGGTCGGCGCCCAGCTCTGCACCGAATTGATGTTCAACGAATGGTCGCGCCATTACCGGCGGGAGGGCGCGCAGATCATCGCCGCGCCCCGGGCCTCGGAGCTTGCGGTGGGCCGCTGGCAGGCTGCGCTGGCGATGGCGGCGGTGACCTCCGGCTGCTACGTCATCAGCTCCAATCGCGTGGGCCCGGAGGGGGATCTCCGCTTCGGCGGGCGCGGGTTCGCTTATGCGCCCGGCGGCGAGCTCCTCGCAGAGACCAGCGCGCGCGATCCGGTTCGTGTGGTCGAGGTCGATCTGGCCCTGGTCACCGCGGCGCAGGCCGATTGGCCGTGTTACGTCCCCGAGCTTCCGAACGCGAACGGCCCCATGCAGGCCTGAAAACGAGCCGGCCGATCGCCGGCCGGCGGCGCAGTTCCTCGGCTTGTCAGCTTAGCGCCACAGTTCGCCGCGCTGAACACCCGCCTGGAATAGCCGGTCCCGAAACAATGACTTACTAGCCTGCGGTCAGCGGCCTCATGGGTCGCGCGGTCCCGGTTGGAGTTTGGTCATGCGTTTTGCGGTCTTGTTCTTCTGGCTTTCGGCTTTCGCGGCGGGACCCGCTTTGGCGCAAGCTCAGGCGCCGATCGCGCCGCTCCAAATGCTCGAGCAGCGGCTCGCCGCGACCACCTCCGAGAATCCAGGCGAATATGGCATCGCCGCGCTCGACCTGACCAATGGCAGGATCGTCAGCGTGAACGGCAACACCGCTTTTCCGATGGCGAGCACGGTCAAGGTGGCCGTCGCCGCGACCTATCTGGCAGAGGTGGATGCCGGCCGGCGCTCGCTCGACGACCAGATCGGCGGCGTGTCGGCGGCGACCCTGATGAATGCGATGCTGACCCGGAGCGACAATCGGGCGACCGACCAGCTGCTTGCGATGCTCGGCGGCCCCGCCACGGTGGATCTTTGGCTGCACGCCCGCGGCCTCCAGGGGATCAGGGTCGACCGCACCATCGCCCAGCTGCTCGCCGACCGCAGGGATTTGCGGGACGTCCGGGATTCGAGCACGCCGATCGCGATGCTGCGGCTGCTCCAGGCGATCGACAGCGGCCAGGCGCTGAGCGCGGACAGCCGCGAGCGGCTGCTGGACATGATGAGCCGCTGCGTCACCGGCACGAACCGAATCCGCGCGCTGCTGCCGCCCGGCACCAGGGTCGAGCACAAGACCGGGACGCTGAACGGCTATACCGGCGACGTCGCCTTCGTCACCCTGCCCGACCAGAGGCGCGTCGCGATGGTGCTGTTCGCCCGTGGCGGCGACAACCGGCCCGGCGTCATCGCCACCGCCGCGCGCGCCATCTATGACGGGTTCAGCGCCGACGGCGGCATGCCCAACGCCGCCTTCGCGTTCCGGCCGCAACCGGACCGTGGCGCAGGGCTTCAAGGGGCAAACGCGATCTTCACCGGTGCGACGCGGCACGTGACGGGGTCCGAGCCCGACCGGGGCGCGGGGCTCGAACCCAGGCGGTAGGACTCATCCGCCGGTCGAGGAGGTCGGCGGCGGCGGGGGTGCGGCGCCCTCGCTCAGGTCGAAAAACTCGATCCTGGCGCCGGGCGAATGCTGCGGGATATGCGAGCCGCCGACCTGTCGCAGGGCGGAGGTGTAGGTGTAGCGTTCGAGCCGATAGGTTCGGCCGTCATAGGCCGCATAGCGGCGCCCCCGGATGGACTGGAGGATGGGCGCGCTCCAACCGGCTCCATGCCTCTGGCGCACGATCTCGAGCTCCTCGACCCGCCCGTCCGGGCGAATCCAGAAACCGACCTCGACCCACTTGTCCTCGAAATTGTCGACCAGGCGGTCGGCGAGGTTCGCGGTGAGGTTGGCGCCGCGGGCCTGCTGTCCGGGCGGAGGCGACGGCGGGGCGTCGGCTCTCGCAATCGCCCCTTGCGGTCCTCCGATTTCCCGCTGCAGCAGCTCGGCGGTGGGGTTGTAGAGAATCTGCCGGCGCCGGCCGCTCCGCCCGAGCTCCGCGATCACCGCATCGGCGCGCGCCGTATCGCCGCGCCGGCTGTAGATGCGGACAAGCATCATCTTCGCCCCGATCGACCGGCGCGGATCGGCGGAGCGCGCCATTTCTAGGACCGCGGCCGACGGCGGGGCCCGCCACGTACCTTGCAGATAGTCCAGCCAGAGAATGCGGAGCTCGGCCATCGCCACGACATCGTCGCGACCGGCCGCGCGCGCGCGCTCGATCAGCTCCCGCAATTCGTGCTGCGAGCTATAATATCGATAGCCATAGCGGGCGAGGGACTCGGCGATCTCGAGGCGGGCGGTGAAGTGGCGATAATCCTCGGTCGGAAGGCCGGCACGAAGCGCGCGCAATATCGCATAGGTGGAAAGCTCGGCGTCGCGGTCCAGGCCGAGATGGCGGGCGACCCGCGCATTGGCCCGGTAGAGATCGGAAACCGGCTCCGGATAGTCCCGCGCCCGACTGCGATTGCGTGACAGCGAGGCCCGGATCGCCTGGCGGGCCGGATGATAGTCGCCGTTGACGAACAGGGCTTCGGCCAG
>Ga0070686_100000407_pt1 | contig 27021 bp, 42 predicted proteins | sample KBSS23LmetaG_FD_65654 | JGI IMG/M metagenome (GOLD analysis project Ga0070686, IMG submission 65654) | Switchgrass rhizosphere microbial communities from Kellogg Biological Station, Michigan, USA - KBS S2-3L metaG | ecosystem: Host-associated > Plants > Roots > Rhizosphere ... | reverse complement strand
GCAGCGCCTCCCGCACCCGCGTGAGCTGGGCCTCGGCGGCGACAAGTCGATCGGCTTGCGCTTCGTACTGCGCCTCCCACATCTCTGTTTCTGACTTGAGGAGCGCCTCCGCCTCCTTCAGCGCCGCGGCCACGCGACGAATCAACTCCTCGTGCCAACGCTCGTCAAGGATATGCGGCCGGTCATCCGGCGACGCCGGCACCTGACACCTCTCCACGATCTCCCGCGCCCGCTCCATCTGGCTCATGCGTCACCGCTCCCCCGTTTGCGGCTACCGCCGTTGATCCCCGCCCGGCGTGTCCGACGCTTCTTGGGCACGAAGTACCCGGTGTACTGGTGGCCGCCGCCCTCGTGTCGGTTGTAGCCGTACATGTAGTCGCCGACGCGCTCGGCGTGCTCCCGCGAGAAGTACCCCAAGCCTCGGTTGCATCGGTGGCAGAGCAAGCCTCTGATCTCGAGCGTTTGGTGGCAGTGGTCGATGTCGAGCATTCTTCGCCCGCTCGGCGGGCGCCTACAAATCGCACAGACCGCCCCCTGCGCCAGGAACAGCCGGGCGTAGTCCTCCGGCTTGAGCCCGTACCGGGCCAGCAAGCGGGTGCGGGCCTTCACCGGGTTGTAGGCGCTCACAGGGGGAGAACCTCCTGCACCAGCCGGCGCTCGGCCAGGGCGATGTAGGCGGGGTTCAGCTCGATCCCGATGGCGTGGCGCCCGAGCTCCTTGGCGACGTAGAGCGTGGTGCCGGCGCCCGCAAACGGATCGAGGACCGTATCGCCCACCCGTGAGCCCGCCAGCACGCACGGCTTGATGAGGTCGGGCGGGAAGGTGGCGAAGTGGGCCTCGGGGTAGGGCTGCGTGGCCACGGTCCAGACCGAGCGGCGGTTGCGGTGCGCGGCGCCGTTGTTAGTGCCGAGCGTGCCGGCGTGATTGAACACGGCCGATTTGTGCTGACCGGTCCTAACCGGCTCTCCTTCTGGCTGGGAGGCGCGTTCCTGCACCGCGATGGCGTCGTAGAAGTACCGCTCCGACTTGGCCAGCAGGAACAGGTACTCGTGCGCCTTGGTGGGCCGGTCGGTCACGCTCTCCGGCATCGGGTTGGGCTTGGCCCAGATGATGTCACTGCGCAGATACCAGCCGTCCGCTTGCAGCGCGAACGCCACGCGCCAGGGGATGCCGCAGAGGTCTTTCGCTTTGTAGCCTGCCGGTATCGTCGTTGTGCCTCGATTCCGTTGCGCGGCCTGATCCGGCATAGTGGCCAAGAATCCAGTGGAACCAGCCGCCGTGTGTCCACCGGACGCGAAGTACGAATCCCCCAGGTTCAGCCACAGCGTCCCGTCGTCGCGCAGCACCCGCCGCACCTCGCGGAACACGGCCACCAGCGCCGCCACGTAGGCCTCCGGCGTGGGCTCGAGCCCGAGCTGGGCGTCGAGGCGGCGGGCGCCGCACTTGCCGCACGTGTCCTTGTATGGCGTCCTGACGGCCTGACTGGAGGGCATATGTGGAGCGGTCTTGTCTGAAGTGGTCCGCTTCCAATTATCATGGAGGTGATCGCACCCCGCCGCCCCGCCCTCCCACGTCGCCGTGCCGTAGTCGCGCAGCCCCCAATAGGGCGGGCTCGTGATGCACGTCTGCACGCTGCCGGCGGGAAGGCTCTGGAGGACCGTCAAGGCGTCGCCGCAGTGCATGGTGACGATCAGAGTTTCCCGTAGCAGGTGACGCAGTAGCGGGTGCCCCGATGCACGAACGGCCCGACCTCGCACTGCGGGCACCGCGGCATGGCCTGGTAGAGCTTGGCAGGCCGCTCCACCTTGGCCACGCCGAGCATTTCGCTGGTCTGCCGGATCAGCTCGCGCACCTCGGCCATCTGCTCCGGGGTAGGCGGCGGCAGATCAGGCGGCGCCTCCCAGTTCGGGGCCTTCGGCGGCTCGTAGTTCCGCTCCTCGGGCTCAGGATGGCTGCTATGAATGCGGCTCATCGGCTGTTCCTCACTGCCTGGCGCTCCTCGGCAGATTGCCGCCACATATCGGCCTTGCCGATCCAGCGCCGGAGGCGTTCGCGGAGGTGCATCTGAACGAGCTGCCCTGGCTTGAACTTGGACGCCCAGCTCATGAATTTGCTGGCTTCTCGCTGTGCCGCGATCTTGGGGTAGCCGTCTCGCAGGCTAATCCACCAGTCCGGGTCCAGAAGCCACTGGGTCCTAAACGGCTCAGGGCAGGCGTTCAAGAACGCGAAATCCTCGGGCTTGAGGGCGCCCTCAGCCCTCAGTAGTGCTTCTTGGTCTAATTCTTTTCGAACTGCCTTAGAAGCCTTAGAAACAGAACTACGTACTACAAGGGGCGAAGGGTTCGCACTTGTCCGGGACACGCTGTCCGAGACATTGTCCGGGACAGTGTCCGGGACATTGTCCGGGACACTTCTCTGGTCGATCTTCCGCTGGCGCTCATAGTCGCGGGTCAGGCTTGGCATCAGCCCGTACTTGCCGACGAGATACTGCACCATGCGGTGCCGAGCCTCTGTGCTGTGTCGCTCAAGAATCAACGACAACTCCAAGAGGTCTCGGATCTCATCAGGCATCAGACCGCGGCATTGCGAGCCGCCCGCCGATCACTGGAATTCTTTGCACCGTTTACGCACAGGTTTTCCACCACCGGGTGTTGAGTACCCCGGGCCAAAAAAAGGGCCCCAGCCAACCGCGCCAGCTTCCCCTCGTAGTCGATCCAGAACGAGATCGTGCTGCCGTGGCGCTCCACCTTCAGGCGCCCCTGCTTGCCCATGGGATCGGCGTCCGTCCAGTCGTGGCACGGCCGGCACAGCGTGATGACGTTCAGCGCCTCCAGGAGCAAATCGGGCCGCTGGGAGCGCTTCTCGATGTGGTGCGGGTCCAACGCCCGGTTGTTCGCCCGGCAGTAGCGGCAGCGGTAGCCGTCCCGCTCGAGCACGAACAGTCGCAGCTCGGCCAGCTTCAGCGCCTCTTGTTGCCGCTTCGCGGACACCCGCCGCATCCTCGTGCGCTTCATGCCTTCGTCGCTTTCAGGTAGCTCTCACAGATCCGCTGGAGGCCCGTGTCCAGGGCGGCGCCGTCGCGGGTCGCCTTGGCCACCGCCAAGATCCACGCATGGTGGGCGGGCTCGTTCATGCAGCCCACGAGGTAGTGCTCCACCTTGCGGAAGACGGAGCACGACTGATTGCTCATGCGCCGTCCTTGGCAAACCACTGGTACTGCCACCGCGCCAGCTCCAGCGCCACCGCGTCCGAACACGTTGCGTCGCGGTGCCCCGCGCGCCAGCGCGCAATCAAGGCGTCGTCCCGCTCCCGTTGCTGCCGGGTCGTCTCCCGCCGCACCGCCGCGTCCACCATGGCTTTGGTGGGGCCGTCCTCAAACAGGTCGTCGGGCTCCACGTCTTCGCAGCTCATGACTGCGGCTCGGCGGCAAAGTGGGCGTGTTGGGCGCGCACCCCGGGACAGGCGGCTTGCTTGCCCAACATGGACTGCTCCTTCAGGATGTCCTGGTAGTGCGTATAGAGCGCGCCGCCCCGCACTTCCGACCGAAGATACGCGGCGCTCAGGCACCAATCACAGACGCTCATGGCGCGACTCCTCGTGCCCCACCAGGACTAGGCAGTGGGCACACTCCATCAGGTTCGCCTTGACGTGCGCCATGCGCATCGGCGTGCCGGTCTCGATCAGATCCTCCCGGCACCAGCGGCACACGATGGAGCCGTCCTGCAGGAACCACACGGCCACGTCACCTAGTCGGGCCATCAGCACACCTCCCCGGTCGGGCCTTCGTAGAGAAACACCAGCAGCGCCCGCTTGATCCGCGCGACGGCTTCATTGTTCTGGCGATCCATGCAGGCCATACAGGCCACCCCGTCCACGACCTCGGCCCACGCCGGCTGGCCGCAGGGACACAGCCCGAGATCCAAGTCGTCGGTCATCGTGCGGCCTGCTCGGCGCGCCAGTCGTCCACGCCATGCGCATCATTGAGGAACAGGTACAGCTTCACGAGGTTGAGCGGGTCGGCCTCGGCCACCTTCTTCTTGTTCAGGAACATGACGCTGAGCGCGAGCTTTTCGCCGGTCGTGCACTTGCGCTGCTCGGCCAGCCGCGCGATCGCCATCTCGAGCGCAAAGCGGTCGTTCTGAAACTCCGCGGGCAGTTCGGCCACCACGGGGGGCGCCTCGGCCTTCTTGCCGAAGATGCGCTCCTCTTCGGCGTCGATCACCTTCGGATCCTTGCTCAGTGGTGGGCCTTCCACGGGCCCCTTGAACCGCTTGTCCTGATAGCGCGGCGGCATCTTGACGGCCTGCGCCGCGTTGCCGTCGTCATCATCTTCTGGCGCCACCCCGACCATGGACGACAGCCCATAGCGGCGCGCATAGGTCAGCGCCGAGCCAGCCGCTTGGGGCGAGGCATCTTTGGGGTAGAGGGCCAGCGCTTCCTTGATCCACTGCCCGGAGGTGTGCATCAGGAGCGTGGTGACCGCGATGGTGTCGCCCTGGGTGCTGGCGGCCTGCACGACCGCCAGGCCGTTGGCACTCAGCGGCCCCCGGCAGGCTTCCCAGACCGCATCCAGCGTGGCGTACTTGCTGTGATACGCCGGATTGGTGGCGTCCTTGACGGCGCCTTTAATTTCGCCCTGGGCTTTGGCGAGCGCCCCCGCTAGCTCGTTGATCTGCTCGCTAGTTTCCATGGTCTCCTCCATGGCTCGGCGCACTCCGCAGGGCCGCCTCCAAACCAACCGCCTTGTCGGCCGGCCCCTTCGCATCGCGGCTACCCTGCGGAGTTGCGCCGGGCTTGCACGTCCGTACTGCCGAGATCCGGTCCAGCTCGTACACGGTGGCGAGGAACTCGTACTGCCGGGCGTCTTCCTTGGTCAGCGACAGCCGCAGCCGCGAAATCTCCTCGGTCAGCCGCATGATGCGCAACGCCGCCTCGGTGGCCTGCGCCCGCGTCAGCGCCAACTGCGCCTCCAGACGATGCAGCTCGGTGGCGGCGCTACGCATGGTCGGGGCCCAGCTTGCGGGCGATCTCCGAGAACGTCATATCGTGGTCGTCGTTCATGTGCGCGATGTAACCGCTCTCCGTAAAGTCTTTGAGGCAGCACGTAAACACGGGCCTTTGGTGGAAGCCGTAACGCTCGTCCAGCTCCGAAAAGAGGAACCGGCCGCTGCCATAGCCGAGCAACCCCAGCGCGCAGAATCCGTCATCGTTAGCGAAGTCGCCCTTGATCTGCTTCACGCCCGCCGCCTCGGCGGCATACAACGCTTCCGCTGCTTTCGCGTTCATGGATTCATCCTCCGTAGGAACTGCCCCATCACCAGCCCGACCACCACGCTGGCCACAATCCAGCACGCCAGCGTGATCCCCAGCGTGGTCATGGCTGCCTCGCTGCGCTCGGAACCGGCTGCCGCACCCGAGTCTTCGGGTCGATCATCGCGACGAGCCGACCGGTCGCGTCGTAGACCTTGCACACGCCCCCGTGCGCCGACGGCAGCAGATCGCCCTCCTTCGCGTCAAACAGCAGATCGTTGTCCTTCGTGCGTCGCCCCATGGCTCCCCCCTTTAGGTGCTGCGCGTCAGACTTCGACTGCCGGCTGGACAGGGTTGTTCATCGCCCAGGCCAGATCCTCCAGCACCGGTCGGCTCGTCACTTGCTTACTCACAACACGGCTCACAAGGGAGGGCGCCACCTGGCGGCGGGCCGCCACAGACCGGAGGGTGTGCCCAGCCTCACGCAGTAACCGCTTGACTGTCGGGGCCGGCATGGCTTTTACTTGCGTCACTGAATACGTCATCATGGTTGGGATAGTACACGAATCCATATACGAAGTGTCAAGGAGAAAATGCAATGCCGAAGATCACCGGATCGGGGGAGCGCGTGGCGGCGCGGATGCGGGCCCTCGGCTACTGGAAGAACAACCAACCCGAAGTGGGCCGGTTCAGTGAAGAAAACGGGTTCCTGCCGTCCTACGTTTATCGCTGGCTAGCGGGCGAGACTCCTCGAGGCGAGCGCCTCTTCCGATTGGCGGAAGCGCTGGGCATCGACGCCAAGGCGCTTGTGACCGCCAGATCGAACGGACACGGGAGGCGGACCAAAAGCCTCTTGGCGCTGGTCGCGTTCACGCTTGGACTAGGGACAGCCACCGCTAGCGTCGCAAATGAAGTTCACACACTGCCCGTGACGAAAACCGGCGCGGCTACCTCTTATCGGAAGTGGTTTGCCCACCTTTTCCACAGCCTGTTGGGGAATCTGAAAACTGGTGCACAACGCGCGGGTCAGGTTTACAACCCACTTGCCAAGACCGCCCTATATGCCTAGATTCACGGGGTCCTGTGATCGAGGTCGAATTCTGGTATCGCTCCCAGGGGTTGCGCTGGCCCTTGCGGGCCGGCGACGCCGTGATTCTGCGTGACGGGACGGAAGTGCTGATCCAGCTCGAGGCTGAGTTGGTCATCGAATTGCTGGTCATGCACTTCCGCAACTTGCAACTGGCCGATCATCTGCGCGCGGGGACGGCGCCCAGACGGAGCTTGGCCAAGATCCTGTCGAGTACCCCGGAGGCGCCGACCAGGGATGTCTTGGAGGCGCGCCGGCTCAAGAGGAGGAAACGCTCATGAGAACCGCGTGGCAAATAATCGGGCAAGATCACAGAGCGCTGGCGCGTGAGTTGGCTGACGCGGGGCTCGTGGTCATCACGGCACCGATCTGGCTCCCACTCTGGCCCCTCGCCGAGATGATCGCATGGTGGCAGCAGAGGAGGAAACGATCATGAAGGCCCTGGTATCCCTGGCGCTCCTGCTGCTGGTCGCGCTGCCTGCCGAGGCCGCGTGGTGGAAGACGCAGACCGTCTATCGTTGCGTGCAGATGACCGAGGTGCAGGTGGCCTCCCCCAAGGTGCCGGAGTCGAGCGCAGCCACCATCAGCGCCTGTATCCGCACCGCGAACGGCAAGCTCGTGGATGCGACGGCGTACATCAGTTACCTGAGCGAGGAAGGCGGCTACATCGAGCAGTTCGTGACCGTGCCGCTGGCCGTCACGCAGTTCACCTTTAACCCGACGTTTACGCGGGCCGTGCTCCGGCTGGCCCCGGAGAGCATCATTACATGGATCTCCCAGGGCGACGGCGAGGACACCATTGACGATCTGGTCACGCACAAGGTCGGCGTGGCAACGCACACGCGGCGCGAAAGCACCGACCGATGGGCGACCGCAACTGGTACGCTGGACGGTGTGGCCTTCGGACCGGAGCAGAACACCGCCCACTTCCCGCAGCAAACCAGCATCATGAAGATGGTGATTTATGAGTGACTCGCGGGCGTGGCTGCTGCTGACTCTGCTACTCGGGGGGTGCGTGGCGGGTAGCCCGACACAGTGGGGGGCGGCCGACCACGACCCCAGCCTTGAGCGCGCCATCTATGAATGCCAGGCCGACGTGCGCAGCATGACCTATTCTGGGGCCGCCTTCGGCGGGGTCGTGGTGCCCATTGCGGCCTTGGTGCGCCGGCCGGGGCTGTTCAACGAGTGCATGGTGGCGCGCGGCTACCAGAGGGCCCCCTGAGCGTCGGTAGAGCCTACCTGACGGCCTTACTGCTGGGAGTGGGTACGATGGTGGCCCGCCCCCTCATGTCGTGGTTCTGGGGGCGCTGGCGGGCTCCTGGGCGGTGGACGCGGGACCGAAGGGGGTGGAGGCGACGATGAGGTTCTACGTGGAGCCGTACTTCCCATCCTGGGGGCATGAGCAGTTTATCGTGGTGGCCGCCAAAGAGGGGCCGGTCAGGCCACTGGTCGGCCCCATGGATGATGAGGAGGAGGCCGAGATGTGGTGCCTCGCCCTCAATGTCATGGCCGGCGCTCGCGCGCTTTCCAGTGCCGCCAGGCGCTGATCAGGTGGAAGCCGAGCCCGCCGATAAAGTAGAGGGCTAGGCCGGCGTGAAAGTAGGCGGCGCCTCGGTCACCGACGGGATGCTTCATACGTTCACTCTCGGGGTGGCAGCAGTGGGGCCACTCGCAGACGTGGTAGTCATCGTCCACCCCTAGCGGTCCATCCCCTGCCAGACGGCCACGGGCTTGTTGTTGCGGCGCACGATCGGCACCGGGATGACGTGGAACTGGGGGCCGGTGATCCGAATGACGCTGAACCCCTGCTGCCAGTTGGGCGCGTCGTCGTACTCGGGCTCGAGCTGGCAGAGACAGCCGTTCTCCCACGCCCCCATCTCCCGCCCGTCCTGGGTCACCAGAAACGAGCCCATCCGGTGGGTGTGGCCCACTATGCAGGATTTGCCTAGCCACTCCCAGGTGCGCTTGGCTGAGTAGCCGGAGTGTCGGCTGGCATATTTACCATGGGTGATGGCGAGGTTGCCTTCGGCGAGGTAGAGCCGGTGCCCGTAGGGGTAGTACGTGAAGCCGTATTTATCCATCGAGAACAGCTTGGCAAAGGACTTGGTGGAGTCCAGCAGCGTGATGGCGCGGCCGGAAGCCTCTTCGTGCATGGCCAGCAGCCGCTTGCAGTACGGGGCCTCGCTCCAGAGTAGCTTACGCCAGCGGTCCTCATGGTTGCCGCCGACCCACAGCTTCTGCGGGATCCCCTTGAGCGCCCGCATCAACTGGTCGGTACGCTCATGCGTTTCGGGGATCGACTCCGCTGACTTCTTCGGGTCCTTGAGGAAATCCGACTCGGCATAGCAATCTACGATGTCACCGTTGAGGATCACCGTGTCCGGCTTGACGATTTCGATAATGGCCAGGGCCTGGTTGACGGCGGCGGGATCCTCAAACGGAATCTGAATATCGCTGAGCACGACCACCCGCTTGGCCTCGATGGGGTGGCGCTTCTCGGGGGCCTCGCGCCAGACCTCGGCGGCGTAGACCTTTTGATTGAGCTGGTACTTCGCGCAGGTGATCGCGTTGCGACCGTCGGCGATCCGACGTTCTGTCCGCGCCTTGGCGGCGCCATTCGCCTTTTCCGTGGCCCGCCCACGAGCGAGCGCCGCCTGGCCCTTCTCGGTTTGCTGGTAGCGCGCTACCCGCGAGGCGTTCGACATTACCGTCTCCGACGACGGCGGTGCTGGTGTCCTCCAGAGTTGCCGGCGACCGTTTCCTCAGTGTTGCGCGCGATGCACCACTCGCGACAGCGCGAGCAGGTCTCTGTATCGTCCTCCGTCATGGCCGCACCCAGGGGCACTTGCTCCAGAAGTCCTCTTTGTCGTACCGGCGCAGCGCCAATCGCTCTTCGGGCGTCAGGGACAAGACACACGCCATCCGATCAGAGGCCGAGGCGAATTCCTTGATGGCGGTGCGCGCCTCGGCGTGTTCCTTGGTGATGCTGGCGAAGCCCTGCGTACCGACCCAGAGCACCCCGCCGATGGCGAGGATGGCCACCAGCGCCACAATGCCGAGCGCCCCGTGCGCCCCCGCCTTGGCTTTCCCGTAACTGGCGTCCATGCCGTTGGAGTCTTCGCCCATGCCTATCTCCCGAGTGACCCGAGTAGCCCTTGGATTTGATCCACCACGGTCGGCTTGGGCCCAGGAGCCGCCGCGGTGCTCTGCATTTTGTTGCGGATGCGCTCGCGCTTGCGCCCGTCGATCGCCGCGCCCAGATCGGGATACTCCCGGCGCAACTGCGCCAGCGCCACGGTCTTGTAGATCCGGACCACCTTCTTGACCTCATCGCGCCGGCTGCTGTCGGTCATCCGCTCTTGGTAGTTCGCCGACCGCATCAGCTTCTCGAGTGCCTCTTTGAGCGTTGGCCGCCCCGTGAAGCCGCCGAGGTTGTGGCCCTGATTCGGCGGCGCGCTGCCCCCCTTGCCGGTTAGCACCGCCCAGCGGTCATACTCGTCGGGGTTCAGTTGCACGCCGTCGCGCAGATCGTCGTCGGCCTCGAGCTGGATGTCGTTGGGGTTGCTGCCGGCGATGTACTTCGGCAGCCGCGAGATTTTGACCTTGAGCCGGATCAGCTCGTCGGTCACGTCATCGTCCTTGACCGGCGAGGTGAAGAACGGTGAGATGATGTCCGGCCCGAGGCCCCCGCCCAAGAGGATGGGATCGCCCCACAGGTTGCGGCGCGGCGGCAGCGTCTGCGACAGGCCCGGGATTCCGCTGCGCACCTCGTCCATGTAGTCGAAGGTCTCGCGCATCACGGGATCCATCTCGGCGCGGTTGAACTGGCGCACGGCCCCTGGCACCACACTGCGCGCCATGCTCTGGAAGAACTTGCGGCTGTCGCCCGGCTGCTTGCCTTCCATCGAGGTCAGCCACTCAGACAGCCCCGTGAGAAAGCTCTTATTCACGATGACGCGACCCGCGGCCATCTTCACCGCCATATAGACCTGATCGGCCTCGTAGGACGGCAGCTCACCGACCATCTCGATGGCCGTCATGGTGGCGCCCATGACGGTGCCGGCGCTGATGCGCGCGAGCGAGATGTACTGCTTGTCGAAGGGGTCCCAGACGGACAGCGGCTGCCAGCCCTGCTCCCGGAGCCGGGCGATTTGCGCCGGGTCACGAGGCCCCGCCCCCGTGATGTTCGTCATGTAGGGCGTCGGGTTATCAGGGTCGATGGGGCGGGTGCCATAGAACGCGATGGTGGCGGCGACCACCCCGGAGCCGGCGAGCTTGCCCATCGCCAGCGCCCGGCGTTCGCTGTCCTTGCCGAACAGGTCAGCGCGTAGCGTGTCGCTGGCGAGGTTCAGGAGCGGGGTGCGCTCGCTCATGAAGTGCAGTTCGTTGGTCGGCGTCTTCAGGAACGGCAGCACCGCGGTGCCCAGCGGGCCCGCCGCCTCGCGAATGGTGGACACCCCCTGCCCGAACTTGCCTACGTTACCGAGGTCGGACAGCTCGGCGTTGAGGGTCTGGATCATGGCGAACTGCTTGGCCATCGTCTGGATGGGGGCGGGCGGGTCGGCCATGATCTTGCGCACACGCCGGGAGAAATCCTGCCCCTGCAGCCCTTCCTGCGCCGCCTCCCGATAGGCTCGAGCGCCGATTTCCATACGGTAGGCGCCCCACTTGTAGAACGTGTCTTCCGCCATCAGCCCCCGGGTCGGCGAACCGCCCAACGTGAAGATGCCGTAGATCCAGTCAAGCGCGTGCGTGATGGCGCCCTCGCCCCATACCTGCGACGGCCACGGCATCGTCTTCTCGAGCTTGCCGGAGGCACCGAACGCCGCTTCCTGCCCGGTCTTGGCGCTCTTGAGAGCGAACCGGAGCGAATCCGCGATGGACGCCAGACCGCCCCACACCATGGCCGGCGCCTCGCCAAAAAACACGCTCCGGCCCTTACCGCGATAGGCGTCGATATCGAAGGTGGCCGCGAGGAACCGCTCGGCCGGCGCCCACATCAGCGTGGCCGTGTTGGACGCCATGTTGGCGGCGTGCGTGATCGGGCCCGACACCAGGTTGTTGATCCACGCGAAGGTAATCAGATCCTTCCATGTCGGGTCGGCCTTGATGCCCTCGATCACCTGCCGCGCGAACTTCATCCGCTCCTCTTTGCGCAACTGGGCCAGACGCTGGGCCAGCAGGATGGGCTCGCCATCCGGCATGCCCTTGAGTAGCGCGGAGATTTCGGCGATGCCCTCTGGGGAGAACGCCGCGCGCTCGGCCTGCGACACGATCTTGCGCGACTGCAGCGCCTGGCCGGCGATCTCACCGAGGCGCACATCCCGGCTGGCCAGCTCGCCCGCCAACGCGAGGGCTGACGCGAGGCCGTTGCCGGCTTCCTGGTCGCCCGTCAGGGTGCGGTTGATCAGGTCATCGAGGTGCGTGGCGGCGGCGTTGTGGAAGTCGCGCAGGGCCGTCTGCATGGCGGACATGTCGTACTTCTCCACGTCCATCGAGGCTGCCTGCTCCATCGTGAGCCCTGACCGCTTGGCCGCCTCCACCGTGGCTTCGTTGGTGATCGGCTTGCGCGCCGCCTCTATGGTGCTCTTGGCGATCTTGCCGACCGCTCCCATCGTGGCTTTGACTTCTTCGCCTGCGGGGCCGAGCCCCGAGGCGCCCACCTTGGAGAGGTTCACCGTGGTCTTGGCGGCGTTGACCATCTCGGCCGCGCGTCCTGTGTTCCGCAGCCGGCGCAGCGCATCCGCTGCCGTCTTGAGCGCGCCTGAGAGCCCGCGCACATCGCCCTGACCACCCGGCGCCACCCCGCTCTTGATGTCAGGGCTTGAAGGCCGCATCACGTCGGCCAACATCTTCATGATGCCGGCAATCGGGTCGGTGGTGACTTCATCCTTCCAGCCCTTGCGGAACGGCAGATCGGCGTTGTAGACGCCACCCTCGTCGCCTTCGGCCGCGCGCATCTCCTTGTACTTGTGGATCTCATCCAGCGCCTTGGTGACCTTCGGCTCGGCCACGATCGCTTGGCTCTCTTGCTCGACCTTGGCCTTTTGCTGCTCGGGCGTCGGCGCCACCAGTTCGGCGCCCCCGCTGCCAATGGCTTCCCATTGCGCTTCCTGCTCGGCCAGCGCCTTCTGACGATAGAGCTCGTCAATCGACGTGCCGGGGGGCGTGAGGATCAGATCGCGCAGGCGCTGGGGCTCGGGCTGCGGCTGCTCGTCGCTCATTCCTTACCTGTCTTGGGGCGCAGCGTCTTGCCCTTGCTCTCGGTGGTGGCGGGCTTCGGAGTCGTCGGCATCGCCGCCTTCTCCGCGCGCGACAGATCCAGGATCTTGTCCTTCTCGGCCTTGTAGGCGCCCTCTGGGATCAGCTTGGCCTTGAACTTCTCATCGAGCGCCTGCTTGGCTTCCTCGGCAGTCTGCGCGGGGAACTTCAGTGAGCGCCGGATCGTCTCAACGTCGAGCCCCAGCTTGGGCTGGCGGATTTCCAAGATGCGCTGGCCGATCTCCTTGGCCACATCGCCGGCCTTCTCCTTGCCGCCGAGCCCGCCCGCCTCCGCACGCTGCGTCAGTTCCCGGAGCGCCGAGGTCCAGAGATACTTGTCCTCGCCGTCGAGCTGGTCAAAGGCGGTGGTAATGCCGCTGTGCGCCCGCAGCACCTGCTCGGCTTGGGACATCTCCTGATTGGTGATCGTGCGATTCTCGGCCGTCAGGTGGTCGCTGCGCGCCGTGAGGCGATCGCTCAGTTCTCTCCAGTCCTTGTTGTTTAGCTTCTTGCCGATCTTGGCCTTGTCGAGTTCGGCTTGGGTGGCGGTCGGGACGGCCCGATGCACCTTCAGCGTGAGCCGGTCTAGTGTGTCCTGGTCCGAAGGCTCCTCTTTCGTCGGCGTTGTGATGGCGGCGTGCAGCGCCGCGAGTTCCTCGGGCTTGACGATTACGCGCATCGTCACCAGGTCATTGAGGTCGCTGATCGTCATCTTGCCGGCGAAGGCTTTCTCCCGCGCCCGCGTCAGTTGTACCTGCCGCTCGGCCTCGGCGTCCTTCTCCACGCCCGCGTAGTACTTGTCCCAGGAGGCTTCGCGCGACTTGATGGCGGCGTCCTTCTTGGCCACGAGGTCGTCGTACATGGTGGGCGGCAGGACCCGCTTAAAGGGCTCGAGGTCAATGTCGGGATCCTGCTGGATCCCGCGCACCCCCCGCTCCTTGAGGAAGTCGGCCTTGAACTTGATCCGCAGATCGGCGGCCTTCTTCTCGTCGCGCGTGGACTGGTTGATTAGGTCCAGCCCCTGCACCAGATAGTCTCCGGCCCCCGGCTCCTGCAGCGCCGTGCCCGGCTCGTTGGTGCCGATCATGCGGGCCCGGTCAGGCGCGTTAGCCCCCAGCGTCTTAAGATTCTCTAGGCCCTCGTCGCGTAGCCCTTCCTGCCGCTGGTCGTAGAGGTCGTTGCTGTACTTGCGCGCCTCCAGCCCCTTGCCGGCCTGCAGCTTGAGGTAGTGCTGCGCCAGCCGGGCTTTCGTCTCTGGGTACTTGGCCTGCTGGATGGCGTCCTGATACGCCTTCTCCATGATCTTCTCGGAGGCCGTCAGGTAGCCGTCGGGGTCGCGCTCGGTCAGCTTGGCGTCCTCGAGCGCCGCCCCCGCGTCGATGTCCATGCGGGTCGAGAGCGTGTTGGACTCCACGTCCACGCCCTGCTTGTACTTCTGGGCTTCGACCCGGTTGATCGCGCCGCCGATCTGGTTGAGATCCGTGGCGGCGCCCTCGATACCCCGGCCGGCGGCCACCAGCCCCGCGCCCCCATTGGCCCCGAACTCCGCGCCCGTGGCCTGACGCTGAGGCAGCGCCGCCTGGCTCATGGGCTGCGCGAGGATGACGGGGATCTTCACGTCGTCCCCACTTGGCTTCTGGCGTAGCCGCTCGCCGCACTGCCGGCCCCGCTCAAGAGCGAGGCGCCGGCCGAGACGTAGCCTTGGCGCGTGGCGGTGCGCGCCGAGAATCTCTGGATGTTCGCCTCGGACTGATACGAGGTCGATTTGATCTGGCCTTCGTAGCGCACGCGGGCGAGGTCCAGCGCGGCCTGCTCCGCAGAGTCAGCTTCCAGTAGCAGCGGCGAGCCCTCGCCGAGCTCGATCCCAGAGCCGCCCATCAGCGCGAGCTGGGTGCCCTTCTGACGCTTGTAGAGCTCGCGGCGCCGCTCCATCTCGACTTGCGCTTGGTTCTGGGCATTAATCGCCTGGTTTTCATCGAGTTTGGCGTTGTAGCGCGCCGCCGCCGCCTGCGCCTGCGACTGGCTATAGGCGCCATACGCCGAGACCGCCGACCCGATGATGGCCGCAATCGCGCCCGCAATCGCAAAACCCATGTCAGTCCTTTAGCTCGCAGACGTAGGTCCAGCCATCGCCCTCGTCCGCGAAGTGATGCGGCACATGCGTCATACGCACGCCCTTGAGCCCCAGGATGCGTTTCATCGGTCCGTTGGCATCCCAGGTGATCCCGACGAAATGCGAGGCTCCAGCGTCCCGTGCGGCCTTCAGGCGGGCCTCGTGGAGCAAGCCGCCCAGTCCCTTGTGGCGCCAGTCCGGTCGGATGCCGTGGTCGCGCCCGTAGGCGTGCCAGTCGGCCGTCATGCCCCACACGGAGTAGCCGACCGCCTCGCCGTCGATCATCATGACCAGCGCGTGATGGTCCACCAGGAACCACTCGATAGAGGGCGTGATGCGGTTGGGGCGGCAGAGGTTCGCGAGCTCGGCCACCGCCGCGTAGTCAGCCTTCCGCATGGGCCTGATGATCATGTGCGGTGCAGGGTCCACTTGCCGGTCACCTGCTCGGCAAAGCCAAAGTGCCGCGCCATCGCGGTCAGCGCCTTGTGCCGTGGGTGCGAGGCCGGAATCTCGATCAGGACGTAGGGGTACTCTCGGTTCCACGCCTCACGCAGGGAGAAGGTCAGCATCTCTTCCAGCGTCTTGGGCGGCGCGCCCGGGAACACGATGACGTGCTCGAGCACGAAGCCCCCCGCCCCGTTGATGTAGCCGGTGCAGACGCCCGCCGGCCAGCCACCATTCGGCTGGTAGGTGAAGACCATGCGCTCGCCCACGATGTGCAGAATTGTCTTGAGCACTATGCGTCTCCCGCGTCGAGAACACCGCCGACCATGAGCACATGCGCCGGGAGAGGGTTATCCTGCTTGAACCAGATCCGCGCGTCGTGGAAGTCGCCCCGCTGCCCCTTGTCCTCGTGATCCCGCACCCCCGGCCCAATCAGGTTGCCGGTCGGCAGGCAGGTGTAGCGGCTGGCTGAGGTGCGCCAAGCGATGCCACACGAGTCCTTGGTGCGCGCGAACAGGGAAGACCAGCGCTTGCGCATCGGCTGCAGCGACTGTCCGCCAATGCTGATCTCGGGCGGCAGCGTGATCGCCTCAGAGGTGTACGGCAGCCCCACTTCGATCTTGGTGGCGGGGGTCGCCAAGCCCACCAGCCCGTTGGCCACCACGCAGGTGCCCACATACAGCCCATCGGCCTGCACCTGCACCGTCATGCCGTTCAGGTGCGACACGCCCTGCATCACGGAGCACGTCGAGCCGCCTGAATAGGTCACGCTGGCATCGGTGAGCCGGCGGTCGTAATAGAGCGTGGAGTCGTCCAGCACCTCGACGTAGCGCTTGGTGCTGCCGCCGATGGTGCGGTTGACGATGAACCACACCTGCTCGCGGTCACCGTCGGGGTGCGGAATGACCGCCACGCTCTCAAACAGTCCGCACGTCTCGTGGCTGGTCCAGGCCATCACGTTCTCGTCGCGGCGATAGGCCCCCGCCAGCGCGATCCCGTCGTTGCGCACCGCCCAGATCGTCGGCGACGGCTCCCGCTGGAAGGCCAGCGCGCGGATCCCCGACGTAAGGGTCAGGTGCTCGGCCAGGAGTAGCAGATCCGGCGCCGCATACTGCTCGGTCACCTGATCCTTGGGGATGGTGAACTCGTGCAGGTGCCGGCCGAAGCGGGAGACGAACACCGTCGCTTCGTTGGCCTGGATCGGCGCCACCGTCGAGATCCCAACCTTCGTCTCGGCGCTGACCTGGACGTTGCTGGGCGTGATCGGGGTCTCGGTGCCGCCGCGGGCCACGAACTCACCGCCCACCGTGAACATCTGCAGGTTGCGCCCGCCCACGATGTGGCGGATCGCGTTGACGGTCTTGGAGTTGATCCCGAAGATCACCGCGTCGTCGTCGTTGACGCCACTCGCATGGTTCTCGTAGTCGCTCACCTTGGAGCCGACGAACCGATATCCCGCATTGAGATAGAAGCGGTCATCCTTGAAGTCACCCGCGCTGGCGTAGCCACGCACGCAGGACCAGAGCGGCTCCTCGAGCGACCAGCCTCCCGCTTCACCCTTGGCCGTGGCACTCGTGGCCTGGCTGCGCACGATGGAGTAGGCCACCGTGTTGGAGTTGACGCAGGTGATCTCGTAGAGCCCGCCGTTGAGACTGACGAACTTGCCCACGTCGGTCTCGCCGGCCACCGTGCCGCCCTGCCGCCAGCCCGCCAAGGTGAGGGTCAGCGTCGAGGACTTGCCGGGCGGGCCGTCGTCGGTCGGCGTGATCGTGGTTTGCGGCGACCGGCTCAGCTTCCAGGTGCCAGCACAGTTAATGCCGGTCGTCTGGAAGGCGACGCAGATATTGACCACCGCCCGCTGCCCATCGAGCACGGTCTTGATCCCGGCGCGGGCCCCCGCGTTCGGGCCGCTCACCACCTGAATCTCGCGGTTCACGTCGGCGAGCATGAACGAGCAGCCGTTGTTGAAGCCGGTCGCCGTGACGTTCTGCCCAGTCACCGACGCGATCGAGAAATCACTCTGCGGGCGCGCCCCATACTCCACCGCGGGCGGCGGGCTCCATGTGACGCAGTTGAACCGCCAGCAGTCATCCCCGTAGCGCTGCAGCTTGCGGCTCGGCGTGCAGGCTTGCAGCCAATACTGCTCGTCGGCCGACTGCACGGTGCCGATCGTGAAGACCTGGCCGTAGTCGTAGGGCGTGGTCACTTCGACCGGCGCGCTCTGCCGCACGCTCACGTCGTCGATGTACGCCGTGGTGCCGCTGGTCTTGATGAAACCGACCCGCAGCGTGGTCGTGGACGACACCGCCGTGAGGGCGTAGGTGCCCGTCGAGAGTGTGCCGTCGTAAATGTCCGACAGCACGCCCGAGGAGCCCAGCACCACGCGGGCGCTGTCATTAAAGATGGAGAACCTGACCGTGTAGGTGACCCCGGCGACCACCGTGGCGTTCTGGTTCAGCGACTGGCCGCCCGAGGCGTCGATGCGCCCCCGGCCGCCCGCGTTGGAGTCCCAGGTGCCCGTGCCGGTCCAGTTATTGATGCTGCTATCGAAGGTGTTGTTGGAGAGCAGCTCGGGGCCGCCGATGACGGCGCTGTTCTTATAGAACCGGAGGTAGCCGCAGCCCGTCTCGATGATGTAGCTGGAGGTGTCCGTGGGCTGGAAGTCGATGAGCCGCGTGGCGAGCTGGCTGTACTTGACCTCGGCGATAAACCGGGTGCCCGGCCGGCGGATGACGCCCCCAAGTGGGGCGGTCAGGAAGTTACGCCCGCAGGTTAGCCCCGCATTCCACTTGGCCAGATCCGCACGCCCGAACGCACTGGGCGCGAGCTCCCCGCTCGTGAAGGAGTTGGCGACCGCGACGACTCGCGGCACTAGAACTGCTCATTACGCATCGGCCACCGCCCACTGCCGCCGAAGCGTGCGACCAGCAGCTCATTCGACAGCAAGCGCTTCAGCCGCTTCTGGCTCTGGCCGTCCCGGGCCTTGGCCTTGCGCCATGCGATCTCGCGCTCGTTCTCCAGCGCCTGCGCCCGCGACTGGCTGGACGTGATCGTGAAGCTGGCTTGATAGGCCAGCTCGGTGACCAGCCCCTCGGTGAACAGCGGCGACCACAGGCGCGGGTTGGTCACATACGCCGTGTACGAGATCCCAATGGGCGAGCATGAATCGGTCACCAGAATGTCGGTGTAGACGTTGGCGGTGCCGCAGTAGAAGCTCTGCAACTGCCAGGGCTCTTGCTCATCGAGGTTGGTTTCCTCGATCTGCAGGAGGTCGCCCGGCAGCACATAGGCGCAGTTGAAATTCATGACCGGCACGCACGTCCACCCCAGGAGCAGGGCGTCGATCTGGGCGAACTTCCACCGAGCCTGCTGCAGCGCCGCCCGCAGGATGGGCTCGTAGAGGGTGCACATCGTGGCCGCGCGCTCGGAGGTGTCCACCGTCGGATCGAACGACGTGATGGGCGCGGCCCCCAGCTTCTGCAGGGCGCGGTTGGCGATCGTCAGCGCGGTGTCGGCCACTTAGTTGGACTCGATGTAGACTCGGCCGCTGCTCAGGGTCTGCAGCACCAGCCCGTTAATCGTGATCGAGGGCGCGTCGCGGTCCACGAAGTTGGCGCCGCTGGCTACCGACTCCCACACGTCATTGCCGAGGGCATCGCGGATGACGCAGGAATCACCCGCCGTACCAGCGCCGATCCACGCGATGCCCCGGAGCCGAACCATCGTGCCGCGGGCCACAATCGTGCCTGTCGTATCGAGCTTCCATACCGGGCTCGTGATGCTATTGGCCATTACCGAGACCCTCTCCCGCCACCCCGGCGACCGGAGCGACGCCCACCCTTGGGATTGGTGCCCGAGGCCGAGGGCGTGCCGATCGTGACGCCGCCGCCGGAATCCGCGACACCCGTGCCACCCGCAACACCCGGGATGCCCTCTGCGCCTTCGACTTCGCCTGGAGGTGCCATGTCGTCTCCTTACGGACCTGTGACCGCGTAGAAGTTGCGGGTATCGCTGCTGGCCGCCGTCACGCGATAGGCGCACGAGTTACAGTTCGTGTCGGCCTGCGCGAAGCTGATCAGATACCAGCCGTTGCCGATCTCGGCCACGGAGCCGGCGATGTTGCCGAAGCCCGCCCCATCCTTGGACACCTGCACGGCCGGCGACTTGCCGGTGGCGGGGGTGATGTGATCGGAGGTCAGCACGAGATAGACGGGATAGGTCTGGCTCGCCACGTTCTTGCGCACGGTGCCGCCGGTCGGGCTGGCGGCGACCACGCTGCCCACGGAGCCTGTGACGTTGCCCGACACGTTGCCGCCGACGTTGCCCGTCACGCTGCCGACAGCGCCGGTCACCGATCCGACCGCGCCCGTCACGCTCCCCACGGAGCCGGTGACACTGCCGACGGCCCCAGTCACGGAGCCGACCGCACCGCTGACACTGGCGACCTGCTGGCTGGTGCTGATCGTGGTCCCGGTCAGGCCCACCGAAGTGGTCGGGTTCTCCACGTCGCCCCAGTTCACGCTGCCATTACCGGCTGCACTGACCGTCAGCGTGCGGCCCGCCGTCGTCGGCTGCAGCGGCGTCTTGCCGGTGGCGTAGGTGTTGACGATGGCCCCCACGTCGGTGCCCGTGAAGGTCAGTGAGTCCGTCTTGGCCTTGATGGCGCTCGCCGCGGTGTTGGCGGTCAGGATGTCCGCGGACACGCTCGCACCGGCCGGCGTGCCGAGCTTGGTGTTGATGTTGGCCACGCTGAAATCGACCAGCGCGATCGGCAGCATCGTCGGGATCATGCCGCTGACGCCCGAGAAGTAGATGGTGACCAGATCGGCACCCGTGGCGAGGGTCGCCGTCGGGATCCCGAACTCGTAGACGCCAGGTGCCCCCGTGGCGTCCTTTTCCACGAAGCCGCCAGAGGTATACGAGCCCTTGGTCGCTGCGGCCGGCGTGATGCTCGAGCACGCGGCGTTGCCCTGGTCGGCGCGGCAGTAGTAGATGGCGAGGTTGACGGACGCCGAGGTCAGACCCGTCATACCCGCGCCCGTGGTGGCATCGCGGATCAGGACTCCATAGATGACGCTGGTCGAGCCCTTGAGGTAGGCATCAACGGCCATGAGCGTGACGCCGCCCGAGGTGGCCGCCACTGAGCCGACCGAGCCCGAGAGCGAGCCCGTGATGCTGCCGCGAATGTCCACACCGCCTGAGCCGGCGACGGCCTTGAGACCATCCGAAGTGCCCGCCGTGCCGCCCGTGATCACCGCGCCGTGTTTGCTGGTGCCGTTGGCCGTCAAAACCAAGGCGCTGCCCGCCGTCGGCGTCACCGAGATGCCGTCACCGGCTGTCGTGGCCACCTTGACGCCAACGCCAGTGGCGCCTGCGGCGATGTCCAGGCCGGCTCCAGTGCCACCTCCGGTAAGTTTCATACCGGGACTCGACACGGAGCCCCCAGTGGCGTTGATGCCGGGGCGCGTGGTTCCCACACCGACAGCGGTGATGCCGCTGCCGGCTGTCGTCGCGACCGCATTGATTCCATGGCCGGAGGTGGCGCCTCCAGTCGTCAGGAAGCCGTCGCCGGTCGCGCCGCCTGCGGCGGCAATCCCCGCTCCAGATCCATTGCCCGCGACACTCAGCCCGGCGGCGTTGGACGAACTCTGGGTGATGGCCACGCCGCCGCCGACCGTCAGCGCGCCCGTGATCGCCAGGGAGGCATTGGTGCCGACACCAAAGAGGCCGCCGGCCGCGCCCACGGCGTTGGTAACGAGCGCGTCGTAGACGGTCGCCGGCAGCACCATGCACTCTTTCCACACCGGCAACGCGCCGGACTCGTGGATGGCGACGACGAGCAGCCCCAGCGTGTTCGTGTCCGTGGCGTCCAGCGGGCACTTGTACCAGCCGTTTTCCAGGTGGGTACAAGAGGTAGCGTCGTTCTTCTGGGCGAATGCGCCTTCCGCTTTGCTCAGCCGCACATCCGCCTGGGAGAGCGTGAGCGCCGTTTCGGCCGTCTTGCCGTCGGTCTCATCGAGGAATGGCCCCATGCGCATGCCGGTCGACAGCGCGGTGGACTGCTTGAGATAGCAGGTGTTCGCTTCCGCCACGAGCGGCAGGATGACGAGCAGGGCGAGCGTGATGCCGCTACGGAAGAAACGACGCATAGAGATCACCTCATCTCCTCAGTCTGGCTTGGTGCATGGTGCGTGGCGCTTGACTCTGCGCAGGCGCCGCAAGGTCGGCCGCCCTGAAGTCATCGAACTCCGTTACGTTGGCGTTGTTGGTGCCGCTGTACGACCCGAGTCCGGTCTTGCGATTGCCCGCGCTGCCGCTATAGGCTGAGTCGCTGACCGAGATCACCGTCGAGCCGTCATATATGCCGAGCAGGCTGGTGCCCGAGATTTCGGCGCGCATGGTCTTAGGCACTGACGGCGCGCCTCCGATCGCGATAGGGCCCGCGAGGATCGCGTCGTTGGGGAGGTCGAAAAGATAGTAGTTGTTACCGAACGTGGTCGGGACGAATCCATACCCACTTGTCCCGAACTTCGTGCCCGCCGTAAACGTTGATCCGGCCTGACGGACGATGACATAGCCGGAATTGTCCGCGTTCATCACCGCCAAGGTGGCTTGGCAGTATTCGTCGGCCGTGTCCATCGCCTGCGAGGCAATCGCAAACGACAGCTCATCCGTGCCGAAGCGAGAGAATTGGACCGACTTGATGCCGGCGGTTACTTTGGTCACCGCGCCGCCCGCGTCGAACTTGGTGACGGCCCACGTGAACTGACCATCCGAGGAGGTCTCACCGTTCAGGACCGCCGGATTATTGACGTTGAACGTGTCCGCGATGTCTTGCGAGTGTGGCCCGCGCACGTCCGCCGGCTCGCTCCAGAGCAGGCCCGGGTTGCCGGGACCGGACCCGAGAAAGTTCCCGGGGCCGAGAAGAATCTCGAGCTGACCACGGTGCAGGTTCGGCGTGAGTGGCTGCCACTGCCCCGCCGGAGGCGTCTTCAGCAGGTTGCCCACGATGTCACCGAACCGCGCCCCGGTCGCAAGAATCCGATCAGGCGCAAGCTGGCCGAGCGCCGACCGCCGCTGCCCCGTGGGAATGTCCAACTTGTCGTCGCAGATCGTCGTCACCCGCGCGTCCAGGATCTCGTCGGGCGTCCAGCCCAACGCGAGCGTCGACGATAGCCGGACGGCATTGCCGTCGAAGAAGAGGCTCAGGGGTGAATCACAGAAGCGTCCGGGAGACACCTCCCGAGACACCATCGGCACGAGGGCGTATGGCACTTAGCGCACCCGTCCGCTGCGGCCCTGCCCGGGCGGCGTGCCGCCGGAGGCTTGCGGCGCTAGGTTGAGCGTGACCAGCACCGTCTGTGGGGAGCCCGTAGCTCCTGGCGCGGTCACCGTGATCGTGGCGAACTGCGTGCCCGACGACAGCCCCGAGATGTTGACGCTGCACGACAACACCGTGGTGTCCGTGCCGCTGGCCGGCGTGCAGGAGAACCACGCCGCGTCGTCCGTCAGCGTCCAGACCATGGTAGGCCCCCCGGGGGCCTTGGTGATCGTTAGCGCTTGCGCCGGAGGATTGCTACCGCCGATGGTCGCCCCATAGGTGAGCGATGGCGGCGACAGCGACAGCACGGCCGGCGTTGAAGGCGTGGTGTAGACGATGTTAGACGGAGCGCTATCGGGCGCTCCCGTGAGTGTGGCGCGCACCCGATACCCCGCCACCGGGGTGGGCGATGTGGGATCGACGTAGGTCTGGATCGTGCCCCCCACCGTGGCGTAGGCGGTGAAGTTGGAGCATGAGGCTCCGGCGCACCGCTCGACCACAACCGACGTGTAAGTGCCGACGTTGGTCCACGTCAGCGTCGCCTGCCGGTCGGCGAGCGTCGTGCCGTTCGTCGTGGCCGAGGTCAAACTGACGTTCTGCGGCGAGGCGCCATCCCGAGCCGATACCCGATAGCAGTAGGTCGTATTCGACGTGAGTCCGGTGTCGGTGTAGTTGGTCACCACCGGTATGTTGATCTGCGCGAAGCTGGCGCAGCCGGCCGGGGACCGCTCGAGCACGTAGTCCACCACGCCCACGTTGTCAGTCGAGGCACTCCACGTACACGCCACAGAGGTGGTGGTTTGGCCTGTGCAGTTCAGGCCTTGGGGCTGTGTCGGCGCCTGGGTGTCCGCCGTGGCTTCCCGCATGGCAATCGCGAACATCGACCAATGCACCGAGGCCCCCACCGTCCAGTCGACCGTGTAGCTCTGGGCCGTCGTGACGACGCGGAAGACGGCGTTATGCGGGTGCGTGGTCTCTTTCTCGCCGGCCTGCGTGTAGCTACCGCCGGGCGTGATCGTCTGTCCCTCGGTGCCGCTGACCAAGCCGAGGATTAGCGTGTTCGCGGTCGTCGTCGTTGTGACGGTGCCGGACACCGCGGCGCTCGTGCCATTTGTGCAGGCCCCGGTGGCATCGAGCACGGGCTGCAGGCCGTTGGCCAGCGAAAACTCATCGACCGTGAACGAGATATAGGCTCCGGTGCCGGCCGGATCGACCGTGACGGTTTCCGAGCCGGCGGCGGTCGAGCGACGATACGCGATGAAGTTGATGAACGTGTCGAAGTTGGATGGACACGTCACCACCGTGTAGGCGCCCTGCAGCCCCGTGACGGTGACGCTGGCCGGCGCCGACCCATCGGCATATGCCGATCCCCATACGACCAGGAGAGTGTTGGCGCTCACGCTGGCGGGATATGCCAGGGTCGTGGAATTGACGTTGAAGACCTGAGTGGTGGCCCGCTGAGAGCCGCTGCCCACCTCGGCAAACGTCGCCCACGCCGGTGACGCCGAACCCAGCAGCAGCGCGAGCAGCAGCCAGCGCATCATGGCGTGGTCACCGCTAAGTTGGTCGGTGGTGAGGGTTGCGACACGCTCTGCCCGATGCACCCGATGCGCTGCGTGGACATGATGATGTTGTCGAGCTGACGCACGTTGCCGTTGGGGCTGCTATAGATGTTCCCCGAGCCGGAGGCGGTCATCCGAAGCATGCCTATAGGCCCCATCGTGCCCGTGCTCACGATGTTGAGGTTGGTATGGCTGAAGTGCTGCACGCCGTCAATCCAGCCCTCGATGAGCCCATCGGACACTCCGACGGCAGAGTTGAGCTTGACGTGATGCTCGATGCACTGAAAGACATCGCGCAGGGCGTCGACCGATCCGTTGACGTTCTGGTGCAGGGTTGATCCGTTATTGAGATTCATCGACTGCACGCCGATCTCGGCGGCCTTGCTGGGGTTGGATAGCTGGGCTTGGAAGTGATACATGTGAGTCCCCGGCTGACTCACCGACAGCCAAATCATCTCCACCCATTTGTTGGTACAGTTAGTAGGTTGGTGGGTGATTGGGTCAATCGGAGCCCCATTCGCACAACCAAGCGGAAAGTCCGCCGGATATCGCCCATAGAAGCGCAGGTAGAACTCGCTCTTGGGTCCGCCGTTCGGGTTGGCCCCGGTGGCCGCGGGGAACACAGTCTCGAAATAGCCAGCACCCGGTTGATCACCGGCCGGATAGTGCCATTGCATGGCGCGCGAGCCCATCGCCGGACTCGCGACGATGAAAAGTTGAGTATTGGGGTTGGCGCCCCAGCCGCCATTTTTATACCGTGCCTGGTTCATGTCGCCCATCTGCTGCTCATAGAAAGTCTGGACGCTGCGATCTTCAAAGTTCTCGCAGAAGAAGACCGGGGTCGTGAGGCAGATCGTCTCTTCGTTGCCCGTTTGCCCATAGGCCGACGGGACAAGCCCGATGAGCAGGAGCACCACCGCGATGAGAGCTTTCCGAACCATCCTTAGCGGACCCCCACGTTGCTAGGGGCCAAAGGGCAGTCGGCCAACCCCACACACAGATACACGCCGGCATCCGTGCGCAGCGTGCGTGTCGTCCCGGAGATGTAGGCCCAGCGATAGAGCGTGCGACCCGAGGGCGGCGCCACCGAGAAGGTGCATTGCGCCGGGGTGCCGGCCGGCGTGATGCGCGGCGTCTGGATGACCCACGTCGCCCCACCGTCGGTGGAGCGCTCCACTTCGCACGCCGTCACGCCCGAGGGCGCATCGACCACCAGGATCTCGGAGGCGCTCTGCGCGAACGCCGGAGCGGCCAGCAGCAGCAGGGCGAGGGCGAGAATCTTCTTCATTTCTCAGGCTCCAGGAGCATGCCGCGAACGTGCTTCACGGCAGCAATCACGGCCCCCGCCACAGCGACGAACCATCCCCAGGCATCCGGGAAATGGCCAACCGCCACCACAGCGACGAGCCCGGTAAGTAGAAAGTCCGTGACGGCGCCAACCACCAACTTGGTGGTCATAGGTGCTTGGCCTTGAGCGCCTCGATGTCCGCATTGAGGGCGGCGAGCTTGGCTTCGGCGTCGGCCACCTGCCCGTTGAGCACCGCCAGCCGCTCGCTCGTCTGGAGCTCCGTGGCGGCGATCTCCGACTCGGCAAGGGCCTTGGCCTGGCCCATCGCTTCCTCGGCGTCGTTCTTGGCGTCCTCGACCGCGTGGCGCAGGTTGTCGAGCGTCACGTGGAGCTGCATCGTGTCGTCGTCGGCCTGCCGCCGGGCCGCTTCTAGATCCGCCGCGATCTGGGCGGTGTCTTCCACGAACTTGGCCTTGGCCGCGTCGTAGTCCACCGCGAGCTGGGTGATGGCCGCATGCGCCGCGGCCTGCTCGGTCTGCAGGTTCAGCAGGGTGTTCTGCTCGAGCGCCATCTGCCGGCTCGCAAACAGCGAAGCCTCGATGATGGCGGGCGCGTCCAGCAGCGGCTGGATGAACCGCACCAGCGTGCGCGCGTCACGCAGGGCTTCGGGGAGGTTCGGGTCGTTCTCTGCCATGGCTAGGCTCTCCGTGCGTACAAGGTGACGATGCCGATGCCCTTCACTTGGATCGCGTCCACGCGAGGCCCGATGGCCTCGAGGCAATTCGAGAGGGTCGTCAGCGGACTGCCGGTGGGATCACGCAGCGGCGCCGGCTGGATCTCCGGATCGACAAACCCGAGCGTGCCGAGCACATCCACGGGCCCGCCGACGACATGGACGGAGCAGATCGCCCCGCCGACGACGCGCAGCGCCGAGACAGGATCGGCTGGTGTCAGTTGCGTCCACCAGGCGACCGCGCCGTCCTGCGTGAGTTGAACCTGTCGCCAATCCGCCATAACCTCTCCCTTACTGAGTGAGTTCGAGATACGACACGACCACCGACGCGCCGACCGTGATGCCGAACAGCGCGCCCGACGCGCCGACCGCCGTGCCGATCGAGATGCGACTGCCGCAGGTGCCGGCAAACAGAAATCCGCTGGAGGTGGTGACCGAGCTGTTGCAGCCCAGGAACACGTTTTCGGCCCCGAGCTTGGTCAACGTCAGATCCAGCCGGTCCTGGTTGGCCGGCAGGATCTGCGTCGCGTTGGACGTGACCGTGATCTGCCCGGTGCCGACCCGTGTGCTCTGGGCCATTAGGCGTTCGGGCTCGCCACGATGATGCCCTTGACCTTGGCGAAGATGCGCGTGCCCGAGGCCAGCACACCGCTGTTCAGGCCACCGTTGGCCGTGCCGCTCTTGCCGCCGCCGATGCCGAACGAGCCCTCACCGTAGCCGTTGGTCACGACCAGATCGGTCTCGCAGGTGTAGACGTAGCCCAGGCCGCAACCGTCGGCCGTGGCGCCGGTCTTGATGCAGAACGCCAGCGACGCCGTACCGCAGGAGGTACCGCTGGGCGACTGGCCTTCATTGCCCGACGAGATGGAGCAGAGGATCGGCCCCAGCAGCCGGCCGCAGCAGAACGGATCGCCCAGGCCGATGACCGCACCCGTGTTGGCCGTCCACGCGAGCTGCGCTTC
>Ga0070686_100000405_pt1 | contig 27069 bp, 31 predicted proteins | sample KBSS23LmetaG_FD_65654 | JGI IMG/M metagenome (GOLD analysis project Ga0070686, IMG submission 65654) | Switchgrass rhizosphere microbial communities from Kellogg Biological Station, Michigan, USA - KBS S2-3L metaG | ecosystem: Host-associated > Plants > Roots > Rhizosphere ... | reverse complement strand
CGCCGGGCTTCCAGCCGGCTCTGGCGCCGCGCGCGTCGGTCTTCTTCGTCCATCCGACCAGCTTCCTCGAATCCTCGGCCTGGAACGCGCCCGTCACCGACCGGGAATCGCAGGACCGCGCGGCCCTGTTCGTGCGCAGCCAGGCGAGCGCGTTCAATTCGGTCGGCGCGGTCTGGGCGCCGAAGTACCGCCAAGCGGCGTTCGGCGCCTTCCTCACCAGCGAAGCCAATGCCCGGCGCGCGCTCGATTTCGCCTATCGCGACGTGCTCGCCGCCTATGAGGAATTCCTGCGCGAGGCGCCCGCCGACCGGCCGATCATCCTCGCCGCCCACAGCCAGGGCAGCGCCCATCTGATGCGGCTGCTCCAGGAGCGGATCCGCGGCGCGCCCGAGGCCGGACGGGTGGTCGCCGCCTATCTGGTCGGCTGGCCGGTCTCGCTCGCCGCCGATCTTCCGGCCCTCCCCTTCCCCGCCTGCGCCCGGCCCGACCAGGCCCAATGCATCCTCTCCTGGCAGAGCTTCTCCGAGCCCGCCGACCCGAGCCAGATCACCGACGTTTATGACGAGAGCGCCGGCCCCGGCGGAACGGCACGGCGCGGCACGGCTATGCTCTGCACCAACCCGCTGACCGGCGCCCAGGGCGGCGACGCGCCCGCCGCGCGCAACCTCGGCACCCTAGTGCCCAATGCCGACATGACCGAGGCCGCGTTCCGGTCCGGCGCGGTGCCGGCGCGCTGCGACGCGCGCGGCTTCCTGCTGATCGGCGACAATGGCGCGCTGCCGGCGATGGGGCCCTACGCGCTCCCGGGCAACAATTACCATGTCTACGATTACGCCCTGTTCTGGGCGAACGTCCGCGCCGACGCCGAGCGCCGGCTCGCGGCCTACGAGGCGGCCCGCCGATGATCGCCGCCGACCTCGCAACCTATCGCGAGGCGTTGCCCGGGGGCGGCCGGCTGCTCGGGCTCGACGTCGGCACCAGGACGATCGGCACCGCGCTCTGCGATGCCGGCTGGACGATTGCGACCGCCGCGGCGCTCATTCGCCGCACCAAATTCGCCAAGGATCTCGAGGCCCTGAAGGCGCTGGCCGAGGCCCAGGAGGTGGCGGGGATCGTAATCGGCCTGCCGCTCAACATGGACGGCAGCGACAGTTCCCGCACCCAGTCCGTCCGCGCCTTCGCCCGCAACCTCGCCCCGCTCGGCCTGCCGATCCTGCTCTGGGACGAGCGCTGGTCCACCCAGGCCGTTACCCGCACCCTGATCGAGGCCGACGCCAGCCGCGCCCGCCGCGCGGAACTGGTCGACAAAATGGCCGCCGCCTACATCCTCCAGGGCGCGATCGATGCGTTGACGATGGGGTAAGGAGATGGCGTCACAAAAGCGGGGATGGTTGCCATCATCCTCTGGTTCGCGCTGGCGCTGCTCGTCCTGAACGTCTTCACGATGCTGCGTTTCTGGCAGGACAAGCAGCGCGCCGTCGCCGGCGAACGGCGCATTTCGGAAGCCCATCTGCTCGGCCTCGCCCTGATCGGCGGGTCGCCCGGCGCGCTCGCGGCCCGGACATTGTTCCGGCACAAGACCCGCAAGCAGCCTTTCTCGACCTGGCTGTTCCTGATCGTCGCCGTCCAGGCAGGGGTCCTGATCGGGCTCGCGGCCTGAGCCTCGCCTTACGGTCCGACACATCCCATCGCTCGTGATCCGACACAGGTCGGATTGCCATTCTGGCGAATCGCTTTATCCCGAGGGCTTCAATCGGGGAGTGGGGAGACTCAAAGACATGAAGACCAACGCCATCGCCGGGCTGCTGCTCGGAACCGCCTTCGTCCTGGCCGGCTGCAACGTCCAGACCAACGTGCCCAAGGCCGACAATGGCGCCGCTCCGGCGCCTGCCGCGCCCGCGGCTCCCGCAGCTCCGGCCGCGCCCGCCGCGCCCGCGGGCGGCGAGACGCCAGGCGCCGAGGTCCAGGGCCAGGCCCGCCAGAACTTCACCGTCCTCAACCAGACCGGCCACGTCGTCGTGACGCTCAACGTCTCGGCGTCGAACGACAATCGCTGGGGCCCGGACATTCTCGGTCGTGACGTGCTCGCCAACGGCGAATCGGCCCAGGTAACCTTCGAACGCGGCGAGACCCAGTGCATGTGGGATATCCGCGCCACCTATGACGATGGCGACACCACCGACATGCGCGGCGTGAACCTCTGCCAGGTCGCGACGGTCACGCTGACGCCGTAAATCGTCACTGCGGCGTAACGAAAACTCCGGATATCCGGCTCTCCGGAGCCTGTTGCGCGCCCTCAAAAAACCACTATGCCGGAACCACCACCAGAAAGGGGGATTCGAATGAGAAAGCTTTATCTGACCGGCGCCCTGTTCGCCTCGGCGCTCGCCGTCGCGGGCTGCAACAAGGCCGCCACCACCAACAATGCCGCGGCTCCGGCCGCGTCGAACGCGGCGGCTCCGGCCGCTCCTGCGGCCCCGGGCAATGCGGCCGGCGGCACGGAAGGCGCGGCCCCGGCGGCCGGCCAGCAGAATTTCAATCTCGTCAACAATACCGGCCATACGGTCGTCACGCTGAACGTCTCGGCGTCGAACCAGAACAGCTGGGGCGAGGACATTCTCGGCCGCGACACGCTCGCCAACGGCGAGACCGCGCAGATCACCTTCCCGCACGGCGAGACCGAGTGCAACTTCGACATCAGGGCGACCTATGACGATGGCGGCACCACGGACGCGCGCGGCATCAACCTCTGCCAGGTCGCGACCGTCACGCTGACGGCCAACTAAGCCTCTCAGGCTCCTAGCGAGTGGAGGGCTCCGCCGCCTCAGGGTGGCGGGGCCCTTTGCTTGTCGATTGCGGATGACGCCGCCGCCCCGCCCCGCTAGGCTGCAGCTTTGATGCCCGCCCCCTTCCCTCACCGCCATCTGCTCGGCATCGAGGGGCTTTCGGCATCCGACATCCTCTCTATTCTCGACGAAGCCGAGTCCTGGATCGCGTTCAACCGCGGCGCACGCAAGGCGGACGAAAGGCTCGCCGGCCTCACCCAGATCAACGCCTTCTTCGAGAACAGCACGCGCACGCTCTTCTCCTTCGAGATCGCCGGCAAGAGGCTCGGCGCCCAGGTCTCGAACTTCCACCCCGCCGCCTCGAGCGTGCGCAAGGGCGAGAGCCTGATCGACACCGCCCTCACCCTCAACGCGATGCGGCCGGACCTGTTGGTCATCCGCCACGAGGCCGACGGCGCCGCCGCCGAGGTGGCGGCGGTGATGGACTGCCCGGTGATCAATGCGGGCGACGGCCGCGGCGAGCATCCCACCCAGGCCCTGCTCGACGCGCTGACCATCCGGCGCCGGCTCGGACGCATCGAAGGGGTGACGGTCGCGATCTGCGGCGACATCCGCCACAGCCGCGTCGCCAATTCGAACATGTTGGCGCTGCCTTTGCTCGGCGCCTCCGTGCGCGTGGTCGCGCCGCCCTTGCTGATGCCGGACCAGCCGCCCGAGGGCGTCGAGGGATATGAGTCGCTCGACGAAGGGATTGCGGGCGCCGACGTGGTGATGATGCTGCGCATCCAGCGCGAGCGGATGGAGGACGCGGTCCAGGGATCGCTCGGCGACTTCCACGCCGCCTACGGCCTCACCCGCGACCGGCTCGACGCTTTCGCGCCCGGCGCCCTGGTCATGCATCCCGGCCCGATGAATCGAGGCGTCGAGATCGAAGGCGCGCTCGCCGACGATGTCGAGCGCTCGGCGATCCTCGAGCAGGTCGAGCTCGGTGTCGCGATCCGCATGGCCTGCCTCGATTTGCTGACGCGCGAGCGGCGGGCCTAGTTTCGGCGCTCTCCGCTCCCCATCTCGGCCTCGCAGCGGAGATGGACGATGGACCGCAGGAAGAGCCTCGAGGACAGGATGCGCGCCTTCGTGAAGAAGAGCCTCCAGTCTACCCGCCGGCGCCCGCCCAAGAAAAAGGGCGGCGGCTCCGAGCCCGTCACCGTCGAGCCGAACCGGCCGAAGCTGAATGAAGGCGGCGCCGCCGCGGCGCTCGAATATGACGACTAGACGGAAATGAAAAGGGCGGCTGGCCTTGGCCGGCCAACCGCCCTCTCAGAGGGGACGCGAGGTCCCTAAGGAAACGGGTCAGACGTTGCGCTGGCGCGGATTGGCGTAGCGCGCGGCCCAGCGGATCGAGGCGTCGCCCGCGGTGCCGCGCACGAAGCATTCGCCGCCTTGGCTGCGGATCTGCCCGCAGAGGCGCTGCGCGTCGCCGGCCGAAGCGAAGCCCGAGACCGAGACGCGGTTCAGCCTGCGGCCGTTGATGTCGATCGTCGTGGTCAGCGGACGCCGATCCTGGAGGCCGAACCGCTCCGAAGCCTCGACCCAGGCGCGCTCGGCATTGGCGTCGTTCGAGAAGGCGCCGAGCTGGACGACGACCGGCGCCGAACCGTTCGCGATCGAGACCTGGGGCCGGGCGCGCTGCAGTGGCGAAACCGGGACGCGGGTGACCGCGGCGGCGCGGATCAGGGTCGGCTCCGGGGCCACCAGGTTACGCGCGGCCGAAGCATATTGGACGCGCACCTCGGGCGGCGGCGGCGCGGCCTCGGTCTGGGTCTGACCGCGCTCCACCGGCGCTTCGGGCGGAGGCTGATAGGATTGCGCGCTCGGCACCCAGAAAGCGGGCGCCTCGGCCGGGCGGGCCTCGGCGACGCGGACCGGCGCGGCCTGCGCCGGTGCGGCCGCGACCTCGACCGGGACAGGGACAGGGAGCGGCGCGGGCGCGGGTTCGGCGAAGGCCTGGTCGGCCGGCGCGGCCTCGGGCGCGAGCGCGAGACGGACCGGCTGGCCCGGATCCTGGGCCGGGCTCACGCCGAGCAAAGCGGCGACCTGGGCCTGGCCGGCGCCGGGACGGGCGAAGGCCGCCCATTGCTGGAGACGCGCGGGAAGCTCGGCCGGCGACAGGTCCTGCGCGGCGACGGCGCGGGCGCGGCGCCAGTCGCCGGTCATCGCATAGGCCAAAGCGAGGTTCTGGCGGGTGCGGGGCGTGGCGCCCGGCGCGCGCGCGGCCGCTTCGAGGATCTGCACGGCGCGGTCGGTGCGCCCGGCGAGCGCATAGGCAAGGCCGAGATCGGCCGCGGGCGCACGGCCCTCGAGGTCGCCGAGCCGGGCCGCCGCGGCGCGCGGATTGCCCTGCGCGATCTGGATCAGGGCGATGCTGAGCCCGGCGCGGACGTTCGAGGGGTCGAGCTCGAGCACGTCGGCATAAGTGGTGCGCGCCGAGGCGAAGCGGCCCTGCTTCAGATAGATGTCGGCGAGCAGCTGGCGGTAGCCGGAGTCGCGCGGCGAAAGCGCGACCGCCTGCTCCATCGCATTCTGCGCGGCGCCGAGCTGGCCCCCGCGGAGCGCGCGGGCGGCCTGCTCGTGCAGGGTCTCGGCCTGGCGGTCGGTGCGGGAATTGGCGCGCTGCGGCTGGTCCAGGCGGCGCATCGCGTCCGACTGGGCGCTGAAGCTCGTCATCGTCATCGCGACGATCATCGTGGATGCAGCGGCTTTGAAGGCGGTCCTGGTCATCGCTTCGGCCTTTTCAATTCATTTCCTCTTGCTGCCCGAGGCGGGGATCCGCTCGGCCAGCGTTTCGACTTCGGGGAGCGAGGCAAGCAACTGATCGAGCGCCTCGGTCACCAATTGCTGCGCCGACCGGCCGGTGACGGCGGTGGCGAGGCGCAGGCGCAGATGACGCTCGGCATCGACGCGCAGGGTGAAAGCGGACTTCTTGCCGGACACGGCCGCCTGGGCCTTGCGCCGCGGCAGGGCGACGATCTCGGCGGGCGCGGCTTCGGCCGGCGCCGGCATCGGCTCGTCCGGCGCGGGCGCGGGCTCGGCGGCGAAGCTTTCGGCGCCGAAACTCTCGGCGATGGCGCGCTGCTGCGCGACCACCTCGGGCTCGGCCGGCTCGACCGGCTCGACGGGCTCCGGCTGGGCCGGCCTGGGCGCCGGGGTCAGCGCCGAGATCGAGCTCGGGACATGCTCGGGCATCTCATCTTCGAATTCGGCGCCGGGCTCATGGCCCATGTCGTTCCAGCCGAGATCGTCGAAGCCGTGATGAGGGCCGAAGCCCTGCGGGCGCATCGCCGGCCTGGCGGCGCCCTTGCGCGCCAGCAGGCCGGAGGAGAGCGAGGCGAAAGGCCGTGCGTCGTTCATCGCCGCCTCCCTCACTGTCCGATCACGCGGCGGCCGAAGCCGGACGCGGGACGCTGGGTGAGCGGGTTGGCGATCTGGCCGGGGGCGGAAAAGACGGTGCGGCGGAAATTCTTCTCCAGCCGGTCCGCGATATAGTCCCAAAGCTCGGTGATCTCGCCGGCCGAGCGCGAATTGGGGTCGACCTCCATCACGGTGCGGCCATCGATCATCGAGGCGGCGAAATCGGTGCGGTGATGGATGGTGACCGGGGCGACGGTGCCGTGCTGCGAGAGGGCGACCGCGGCCTCGTAGGTGATCTTCGCCTTGGGGGTGGCGCCGTTGACCACGAAGATGAGCGGCTTGCCGGCGCGCTCGCAAAGATCGACGGTGGCGCCGACCGCGCGAAGGTCGTGCGGGCTCGGGCGGGTCGGGATCACGATCAGCTCGGCGACTTGGATCACCGACTGGATCGCCATGGTGATGGCGGGCGGGGTATCGACCACGGCGAGGCGGAAGCCCTGCTGGCGGAGCACCTCGAGATCGGCGCCGAGGCGCGCGACCGTGGTCTGGGCGAAGGCCGGCATCTCGTCCTCGCGCTCGTTCCACCAGTCGGCGAGCGAGCCCTGCGGATCGATGTCGATCAGGCAGACGGGACCGTAGCCCGACCGCTGCGCCTGCACGGCCAGGTGTCCGGAGAGCGTCGTCTTCCCCGATCCGCCCTTTTGCGAGGACAATGCCAGTACGCGCATGAATAATCCCTCGGTTCCCACGCTTGAACCAAGGCTTTGACCCCAAGCTTCTAAAAATCTGGTTAACTTCCCGGTGGGAATTCGGCCGGGTCGCGCGGTGCCATCCACATGGGAAAAGCGCCGATTCTTATGCTAAGAACGCGTTAAGCAATCGCCGTTAGTCAGGGCCGAAACGCGTTTCCGGTGGAAGGATGTTGCGATGACGATTTCGACGCGCGCCGCTTTGCTCGCAGCGATCGGCGCTCTTGCCGGCGCCGCCTCTGCGCAGACCACGCCCGACCCCGTGGCGCCGCCGCCCGCGCCCGCCAACCGGGCGCCGCCATCCGTCCCCGCGCCGAGCGTGCGCGCCGGCATCGCCGCCTGGCAGGCCGGGGATTATGCGCTGGCGATCGGCAATTGGCGCCCGCTCGCCGACCGCGGCGACGCCGACGCCCAGTATAATATCGCCCAGGCCTATTTCCTCGGCCGCGGTGTGCCGCAGAACTCGAACCTCGCCGAGCAATGGTATGAGCGCGCCGCGCGCCAGGGCCATGAGGAGGCGCAGGCCAATTACGGCCTGCTCCTGTTCCAGAACGGCCGCCGCCGCGAGGCGATGCCCTGGATCGAGCAGGCCGCCAATCGCGGCGATCCGCGCGCCCAATATGTCTACGGCACCGCGCTCTACAATGGCGACCTCGTGCCCGCCGATCTGCCGCGCGCTTATGCGATGATGACCCGCGCCGCCGCCGCCGGCCTGCCGCCCGCGGTCAGCCAGCTCCGCGCGATGGAGCCCCATATCAGCGCCGAGGACAGGGCGCGCGGCACCCAGCTCGCCCAGACCCTGCCCTCGCCGCCCGTGCAGATGGCGCTGAACGAGCCGCCGCCGCGTTCGCCAGTGATCACGCAGAGCCGCCCGCCCCAGCCCCGGCCGACGGGGCCGGCACCGCGGCCCGCGCCGCCGCGCACCCGGCCCGAGCGGCCGGTGCAGATCGCTGAGGCTCCGCCCGAGCGCCCGGTGCAGACCGCGCCGCGCCCGGCGGGTCCGCCACCGGTCGTCGCCGCCGCCAACGGCCGTTGGCGGATCCAGCTCGGCGCCTATAGCAGCGAGGCCAATGCGCGCCGCGCCTGGGGCGAGGTCGCCGGAAGGCTCGGGGGCCTGAGGCCGACCGTGGTCCATGCGGGCGCCGTGTTCCGCCTCCAGGCCGGGCCGCTCGCCAGCCGCGCCGCCGCCGACCAGGCCTGCGCCCGCGCCCACACCGCCTGCTTCCCGGTCGCCCCTTAACCCAATCTTTGCCCTGCCGTTCTAGGATGCGGGCAACGGGAGGGTGAATTGGGCGCGCCGCATAGTCTCGACAGGAAGACCAATATGGCGACGCGCTGGCGCCGGCGGCGCATGTGCATGCTGATCGCCGACCAGCCCGCGCCCGCCGCCTTGCGCGACGTCACCGCGGGCGGCGCCTTCCTCGAGACCAATGCCCGGCCGCCGCTCGGCGCCGAGGTCGAGCTCCGCCATCCCGACGCGGGATCGATTCACGGCATCGTGCGCGCGCTCGCCGACGACGGCGTCGGCATCGCCTTCACTTATGGCGAGCGCTCGGTCGCCTTCGCCCTCGCCGCGATCGCCGCGGATATGAGCAGGCCGAGTTAGGGTTTTGGGAGTTGGGCGTTGGGGATTGGGGTTGGGGACAGTCTCGAATGCCCTAATCCCTAATCCCTAATCCCTAATCCCCAATCCCCAACGCCCAACTCCTAATCCCTAATCAGCCCACTCCTTCCGCGCATAGCCCTGCGCGTAGAGCAAAGCCGTCAGATCGTTCGCCTCGATCCGCGCGTCCGCCGCCGCGGCGGTGGCGGGCTTGGCGTGGTAGGCGATGCCGAGCCCGGCCGCCTTCAGCATCGGGATGTCGTTGGCGCCGTCGCCCACGGCCAGCGCGGCATCGAGCGGGATCTGGCGGGCATGGGCGGCGTCGAGCAGGGCCTGGCGCTTGCCCTCTGCGCCGACGATCGGCTTGGCGACCGTCCCCGCCAGGCGTCCGCCCTCGATGAGCAATTCGTTGGAGACGGCGGCGTCGAAGCCGATCCCGGCGGCGATGCGGTCGGCGAAACGGCTGAACCCGCCCGAGACGAGCAGGCAATAGGCGCCCTCCGCCGCCATCGTCGCGACCAGGGCTTCGGCCCCGGGCGTGACGCGCACGCGCTGCTCGAGGCAATGGTCGATGACGCGCGCGTCCAGGCCTTTCAAGAGGGCGACGCGGGCGTCGAGCGCGGCTTCGAAATCGAGCTCGCCCCGCATCGCCCGCTCGGTCACCGCGGCGACCTCGGCTTTCAGCCCCGCATAATCGGCGAGCTCGTCGATGCATTCGACGGTGATCATCGTCGAATCCATGTCGGCGACGAGCAGCTGCTTGCGCCGGCCTTCGCGCGGCTGGACGACGACGTCGACGCCTGGGAGCAGGCCTTCCAGCACCGCGCGGGCGGTCTCGGTGCCGCAATCGACGATCAGGTCGCAGGCGCTCCCCTCCTCCACCCAGTCGCGGCCGCGCGACCCGTGAAGCGCGTCCTCGGCCGCCGAAATATCGCCGCGCGTGAGCCGATCCGATGCTATCAATGTGGCAATGAGCACGCCGGGTCCTTCGAAGCCGCCGCTCGCGCTTATCGCGGGGCCGACCGCGAGCGGCAAGTCGTCGCTGGCGCTCGCGCTTGCGGAAAAAGCGGGCGGCATCGTGATCAACGCCGACAGCGCCCAGGTCTATCGCGACCTGCGCGTCGTCACCGCGCGCCCGGATTCGGCCGACGAGGCGCGCGCGCCGCATCGTCTCTACGGCTATCGCGACGGCGCCGATGCCTGCTCGGCCGCGGATTGGGCGGCGGACGCCAGGGCCGCGATCGCCGAGGCGCATGATGCCGGACGCTTGCCGATCCTGGTCGGCGGCACCGGCCTCTACATCCGCACCCTGATCGAGGGGATCGCGCCCGTGCCGGAGATCGATCCCGCGGTGCGCCAAGCGGTGCGGGCGCTGCCCGCCGGCGAGGCGCATCTCGCGCTCGCCCGCGAGGACCGCGAGGCGGCGGCGCGGATCCGGCCGGGCGACACCAATCGCATCGCCCGCGCGCTCGAGGTGGTGCGCTCGACCGGGCGGCCGCTGAAGGACTGGCAGGCGGAAAAGCATGGCGGGATCGCGGACCAGGTGACGCTCTCGCCCTTGATCCTGCTGCCCCCGCGCGACTGGCTCCATGCCCGCTGCGATGAAAGGTTCGAGGCGATCTTCTCGAACGAGGGGGTCGAGGAGGTCCGGGCTTTGCTCGCCAGGCATTTGCCCGCGCTCGCCCCGGTGATGCGCGCGATCGGCGTGCGCGAGATCGCCTCCTGCCTCCGCGGCGAGGCGAGCCGGGCGGAAGCGCTGGCGGCGGGCCAGGCCGCGACCCGCCAATATGCCAAGCGCCAATATACCTGGTTCCGCCGCCAGCCCCCCGCCCACTGGCCGCGCTTCGAGGCGGCGCCGGAGGGGGAGGCGATCGGGCGGGCTATGGCGATGCTTTAGTCCTTCCCTCTCCCACCTTGGAGAGAGGGACACCCGGCCGCAGGCCGGGAGGGTGAGGGCCGCGGCGGTGGCGGGCGGGGAGCGTGGTTGGAGCGTCACTGATTGCCCTCACCCTTCCACCGCTTCGCGACGGCCCCCTCCCTCTCCCCTGCAGGGAGAGGATGTGCTTCGCATTGCCGCCCTCCTTCGAATCCCCTACCCCAATACCATGCGCGTCTACCGCGATGAGGATGCGGATCTCTCGATCGTCCGCGGCCGCAGGCTCGCGGTGCTGGGCTATGGCAATCAGGGGCGCGCGCAGGCGCTGAACCTGCGCGATTCCGGAGTTGCCGCGCTCGTCATCGGGCTGCGCGAGGAAGCGCCGAGCCGCGCCCGCGCCGCCGCCGACGGCTTCCCGATCGCGACCCCCGCAAAGGCGTGCGCCGGAGCCGATCTCGTGATGATGCTGACGCCGGACGAGGTGCACGGGAAAGTCTATGCTGAGGAGGTCGCGCCCCATCTTCGCCAAGGCGGAGCGCTCGGCTTCTCCCACGGGCTCAGCATCCGCTTCGGCCTGATCGCACCCAGAAGCGACCTCGACGTCTTCCTGGTCGCGCCCAAGGGGCCCGGCACGGCGCTCCGCGCCGATTACCAGGCGGGCTCGGGCCTGATCTCCCTGTTCGCGGTCCAGCAGGATGCGAGCGGCGGCGCGGAGGCGCTCGCCCTCTCCTACGCCGCGGCGATCGGCAGCGGGCGGGTCGGCATCCTCCCGACCAGCTTCGCCGAGGAGAGCGAGGCCGATCTGTTCAACGAGCAGGCGGTGCTCTGGGGCGCGATCCCGGAGCTGATCCACGCCGGCTTCGAGACCTTGGTCGAGGCGGGCTTCTCGCCCGAGATCGCCTATTTCGAATGCCTGACCGAGGTGAAACTGCTCGCCGACCTGATCGCCGCGCGCGGCATTGCCGGGATGCGCGAGGCGATCTCCAACACTGCCGAGTTCGGCGCCCTCAAGGGCGGCAGCCGCATCGTCACCGCTGACACCCGCACCGAGATGCGGCGCATCCTGCGCGAGGTGCGCTCGGGCGCCTTTGTCAGGGACCTGATCGCGGACGCCGAAGCGGACTATCCCCTGCTCCGGGCGTCGCGCGCGGAGGCCGCCGCCCACCCGATCGAGGCGGTGCGGCGGCGCCTTGCCGCGCTGAAGGAAGGGGAGTCCGACCGATGATGAACCGCCTTGCTCTTCCCGCCGTCCTGCTGATCGCCGGCGCGTGCAGCGCCGCGAGCAGCGCGCCCGAAAATGCGGCCGCGGCCAATGCCCGCGCCGCCGATCCTGCGACCGCGCGTCCCGCGGGCCCCGGCTATGTCGCGGCGGCCGGCCATTACCGGCTCCGGGACGGGCCGGATTCGGTTTCGGAGCTGCTCCTGCAGCCCGACGGGCGCTTCGAGTTCGGCTTCTCGGCGGGCGCGCTCGACCTCACCGCCCAGGGTCGCTGGACCAGCGACGGACGGAGTGTGACCCTCAACACCGAGCCCCGGCCGGTCCCGCCGGTCTTCTCGGCCGGCCCCGTCTCGCATTCGAACGAGGCCCCGCTGGTCGTCAAGGTCCAGGATCCGAGCGGCCGGGGCCTTGCCCTGATCGACGTCCGCGTCGGCTTCGCGGACGGCCGGGTCGTCGAGGGCTATACCCAGGATTATGGCTGGCAGCTCACCGAGGAAGGCGACCCGCGCATGGCCCGCTGGGTGGAATTGTCGCTGCGCATGTACGGCCTGCCGCCCCAGCGCTTCCCGCTCGACCCGACCGCCGGCAATGAATTCACCTTCACCCTGACCCCGAACGATCTCGGCGTGCAGGACTTCCGCGACGCGGTGCTCCCGATCACCCGCGAGGGCCTGGTGCTTACCCTGATGGGCGGCAGCGGCACTTATGTGCGGCAGCGCTGACCGCGCCCGGACGGTCAGGGATCCGAGGGGACGAGGGGCGCGAAGCCGGGATCCTCGTTGTCGGCGAGGCCGGACGCCACCAGCCGGGGCGCGACCGCCGCATGGACGAGGAACGGCATGCCGCCGCGCGCCGCCGCTTTCCGCTGATAGAGGTTGAGCAGGGCGTTCATCTCCCGCTTGAGCGCGGCGACGTCCTTGGGTCCGAGGCGGAGGATTCGCCACATCTCCACTGCGCTTGCCGCCGCGCGGCGCCTCCCGACGATCTTGCCGCGCGCCGAGCCGCCTTTGGCGGCGGTGAACAATATCCCGCCGTCGGTCAGCGCCGCTTCGATCGCGAGGCTTTCCCGAAGCTCGCGCGCCAGCTCCTCCCCGAACCCCTTGGGCGCGACCTCGCTCGGCACGAAGAAGGCGTCGCTCACCGCGCGATAATATTTGACCGCGCGGCCCGCGCGCGCCCGCTCCTCGGCGACGAAGAGCAGGCCGAGCCCGGCCAGCTTGCGCACGCAATAATGGGTCTGCTTCAGATCCAGGTCGAGCAACGCGGCAGTTTCGCCGATCGACTTGGGATGGCGCGTGAACCAGAGCAGGATGCGGCGCAGCCGCGGGTTGGTGAAGATCGCGGCGACGCGCGCGTCGCGCACGTGCAGCCTACTCAGCTTTCCCGCTTTCATGTCGAGTAGATGCGTCAATAAGCTCGTCCCGGCAAGGCCATGAAAGGATGTTTGCGTGCTGCTTCGATTCTCCGCCGCTGCGCTGCTCGGCGCCTCCGCCACCCTCCTGGCCCAGCCCGCGCCGCCCTTCGCGCCGAGCGTGGCGGCCTGCTACGCCTCGCAGGCCGCGGCGACTCCCTTTTCCGGGCTGGTCCTCGCGGAGCGCGGGCGCGAGAGCTTCCTCCAGACGGCCGGGACCCTGGACGGCGGCCGTGCGCCGACGCGGGCCACGCCCTACCGGCTGGCCTCGGTCGGCAAAATCTTCACCCAGGTCGCGATCGGGCAGCTGGTGGATCGGGGCCGGATCGCGCTCGACGCGCCGATCGGCACCTATCTGCCCGAGCTGCCGCCGGCGCTCGCCGCGGTGACCGTCGAGCAGCTCATCCAGCACCGCTCGGGCATTGCCGGCAACATCATGTTCACGCCCGAGGTGAGAGCGAGAATGCTCAGCGCCCGCTCCGCGCGCGATCTCCTGCCGCTCGTCGTCGACCAGCCTTTGGCCTTCCCGCCGGGAACGCAGACCCAATATTCGAACGGCGGCTATTTCGTGCTGGGGGCGATCATCGAGGCGGTGAGCGGCCGCGCCTATGCCGACTATCTGAGAGACAATCTGTTCAGGCCGCTGGGTATGACCCGTTCGGGCCTCGCCGGCGTGGCAGGCACCGCCCCCTCCATGTCGCGTCTGCAGGGGCCGGGGCAGCCGCCCCTCGAACGGCCGGCGGTGCTCAGGGGCCTCGCGGACCTGCCCGGCAATCCTGCCGGGGACAGCGTCAGCACCGCCGACGATCTGTCGCGCCTGGCCCGCGCGCTGATCGGCCATCGCCTGCTTTCGGACGCCACCAAGGCCCGGCTCTTTCCGCGCCGCGCGGGCGTCTGGCGCATCGGCCAGGCCGGCGGCCGGCAGGGCGCCAACACCTATTTCATGGTCTATCCCGAGAGCGGCGGCGCCCTCATCGTCCTCACCAATTACGATCCGCCGGGTGGCGAATTGATGGGCGAAGCCCTGGGCGCGCTGTTTTCGGGCCAGCCCTGCCGCCCGCTCACCGAAGCGGACCGGCCCTCGCCGCTCCAGATCATACGGCGGCCGGGACAGCCGCAGCCCCAGCCGCATATCTAAGCCCGGTCAGGCCGCGCGCTCGCGCCGCGCCACCGCGAACTCGGCCTGGATCCGCGCCGGCACCGCAAGGCCGCCGAGGAGGAAGATGAGCAGCACGAGCAGCACATCGACGAGCTTGTCCTTCGCGAAGAAGCGGACCGACCTTTGCGGCGTCCGCTGCATGCCGGCGAGCAGCTTCAGGGCCGCCGGCGCGTCCTGCTCGCGGACCCGCAACCGGACGCCGCCGAGGGCAACGACGATATTCCATTGCACCGCGGCGTGGCCATGGCCGATCGGCACGACCGGAATCTCCTCCCACTCGAACAGAGACAGCAAGAGGGCGAGCTCGCCGGCATCATAGACCCAAGCGATGGTGACATAGCGGTCGCTGGCCATCTCGGTCCTCAATCCCGGGCAGTCACTCGACAACCGCTGCCTCACCTATAAATCCGCCGTCCCAAATGTAGAATGTCCCGGCCCGCCGCATGGCAGCCGCGCCCTCGGATGTAACAAACACGAATCCCACCCGCCTCAGCTCTCCGGGATTGAGAGGCTCCTCTCCGATCAGAAGCTCGGCAGAGTGCATCATAGCGGGCGAGACGTTGGTGGCTGCACAGGGGCAGCGATAGCCTTTGCGAATCTCATTGGTCTTGCCGCCCTCGCTCGCGGCGTAAAGCCTGACGTCGGCGATCAGGTCGGAAACCAGCTCGCCCAAGGCGCTCACTTCCGCCCGAACAATTTCTCGACATCGCCCATCGACAATTTCACCCAGGTGGGGCGGCCGTGATTGCATTGGCCGCTGTGGGGGGTGATCTCCATCTCGCGGAGCAAAGCGTTCATCTCGGCGACCGAGAGCAGGCGGCCGGCGCGGACCGAGCCGTGGCAGGCCATGGTCGCGGCGACGAGGTCGAGCTTCTCCTTGAGGCTGAGCGCGCCGTCGAAGGCGGCGAGCTCGTCGGCGAGGTCCCTGACCAGGCCCTTGACGTCGCCGGCGCCGAGCATGGCGGGGGTGGCGCGGACGAGGATCGCGCGCGGGCCGAATCGCTCGAGCTCGAGGCCGAGCTCGGCAAGCTCGGCGAGCCGCTCCTCGATCCGGTCGCAGGCGGGCTCGTCCAGCTCGACGACTTCGGGGAGGAGCAGGGCCTGGCTGGCGACGCCGCCATTCGCCATGGCGCGGCGCATCCGCTCGAGCACGAGCCGCTCGTGCGCGGCATGCTGGTCGACGAGGACGAGCCCGTCCTCGGCCTCGGCGACGATATAGGTGGCGGCGACCTGGCCGCGGGCGACGCCGAGCGGATGGGCGGCGGACTGGGGGACGGGCGCGGTTGCGGTTTCGGCGCGGGCCTGCGGGGCAAAGTCGGCGCGCGAGTCATGCAGGCTTGCTGCAGCCCCCTCTTCTCTCGTCACCCCCGCGAAAGCGGGGGTCCAGCTGTGCTGACCAGGGGCCGCAAAGGAAGCTGGATTCCCGCTTTCGCGGGACTGACGAAGGAGGAGGTCCTGGTCGCTGGTCCAATTGCCGAGCGCGGTCGCGGAGGGGCGCTGGGCGGAGCGGAAGCCGGCTTCGTCGAGGGCGTGGCGGAGGCCGCCGACGATGAGGCCTCTTATGTTGCCGGGATCGCGGAAGCGGACCTCGGTCTTGGCCGGATGGACGTTGACGTCGACCTCCTCGCCGGGAAGGTCGATGAACAGAGCGAGTACCGGGTGGCGGTCGCGGGCGAGCAGGTCCTGATAGGCGCCGCGGACCGCGCCGATCAGGAGGCGGTCCTTCACCGGGCGGCCGTTGACGAACAGATATTGATGGTCGGCGACGCCGCGGCTGAAGGTCGGCAGGCCCGCGACTCCGCCGAGGCGCGCCGGGCCGCGGGCATAGTCGACGGCGAGGCTGTTCTCGGCGAGGTCGCGGTCGGTGAGGGCCGCGACCCGGCCCGGGCGGTCCTGGTCGGGCTGGACCGAGAGCGTGCGGCGGCTGTCATGCTCGAGGATGAAGCCGATGTCCGGCCGGGCCATGGCGAGCCGCTTCACCACGTCGAGGCAGGCGGCATATTCGCTGCGCTCCGAGCGCAGGAACTTGCGGCGAGCGGGGACGCGCGCGAACAGATGCTCGACGGTGACGCGGGTGCCGGGCGGGAGCGCGGCCGGCCCCTCCCCTTCCAATTGGCCGTTGTCGACGATGCGCGACCAGCCGTCGGCGCCCCGCACCCTGCTTTCGATGGTGACGCGGGCGACGCTGGCGATCGAGGGCAAAGCCTCGCCGCGGAAGCCCAGGGTCGAGACCGACTCGATGGCGTCGCCGGGGAGCTTGGAGGTGGCGTGGCGCTCGAGCGCCAGCGCGATGTCGTCCCGGGACATGCCCGAGCCGTTGTCGACGACCTCGATCCGGCCGATTCCCCCCTGCGCCAGAGCGACGTTGATCCGGGTCGCGCCGGCGTCGATCGCGTTTTCCACCAGCTCTTTCAACGCGCTGGCCGGTCTTTCCACCACTTCACCGGCGGCGATGCGATTGACCAGATGCTCGGGCAGGCGGCGTATTGACATGGCAACGTCTCTATACGATGCGGCGCGCACCCGCGAGATATGTTACACTCTTTAGTGGTACGTTAGGCGGCCCCATCCTATATGCACGGTCTGGGGGAGGGCCGGGTATTTCCTGGCCTCCCGCCCCACTGGTAAGCGAGCTTAAACCACCATGGGCCTTTTCAATTTCCTGCGATTTCCGTCCCACGACATGGCGATCGATCTCGGCACCGCCAATACCGTCGTCTATGTCCGCGGCCGCGGCGTCGTCCTCAACGAGCCCTCGGTGGTGGCGATCGAGACGATCAACGGCGTCAAGCGCGTGAAGGCGGTCGGCGACGACGCCAAATTGATGATGGGCAAGACCCCCGACCAGATCGAGGCGATCCGCCCCCTTCGCGACGGCGTCATCGCCGACATCGACGTCGCCGAGCAGATGATCAAGCACTTCATCCACAAGGTGCACGGCAAGCGCCGCTTCCCGCGCTGGCCCGAGATCGTGATCTGCGTGCCCTCGGGCTCCACCTCGGTCGAGCGGCGCGCGATCCGCGACGCCGCCTCCAATGCCGGCGCCCGCCAGGTCTGGCTGATCGAGGAGCCGATGGCGGCCGCGATCGGCGCCGACATGCCGGTGACCGAGCCGATCGGTTCGATGGTGGTCGACATCGGCGGCGGCACCACCGAGGTGGCGGTGCTGAGCCTTCGCGGCCTCGCCTACACGACCTCGGTCCGGGTCGGCGGCGACAAGATGGACGAGGCGATCTCCTCCTATGTGCGGCGCAACCATAATTTGCTGATCGGCGAGGCCACGGCCGAGCGGATCAAGAAGCAGGTCGGCGTCGCCAAGGCCCCGCCAAACGGCACCGACGGCGAGACCGTCCACATCAAGGGCCGCGACCTCGTCAACGGCGTCCCCAAGGAGATCACGATCAACCAGCGCCAGATCGCCGAGGCGCTTTCGGAGCCGGTCGGCACCATCGTCGAGGGCGTCAGGATCGCGCTCGAGAACACCGCGCCCGAGCTGGCCGCCGACATCGTCGACCAGGGCATCGTCCTCACCGGCGGCGGCGCCCTCCTGAAGGGGCTGGACGAGGTGCTGCGCGACGAGACCGGCCTGCCGGTCACGGTCGCCGACGATCCGCTGACCTGCGTCGCGATCGGCACCGGCCGGGCGATGGAAGAGGAAATCTTCCGCGGCGTCCTCCAGACGGCCTGAAGTCGGCAGGTAAGGCGCGATGGCGCCGCCAAAGAACAGGCGCCTCGGTTTCTCCCGAAGGGCCCATTTCGGTCTGTTCCTGGGCTATGTGATCGCGATCGGCGCGGCGCTCGTCGCCGTGCTGCTGCTCGCCATCTCGATCGTCGACCCGCGCGGCTTCTCGGCGCTGCGCGGCGCCGCGCTCGACGTCACCGGGCCGGTGGCGAGCGCCGGCCGGTCGGTGGTCGATTTCTTCACCGGGATCGGCGATTCCGTCTCCAATTACTGGCAGGCGGGATCGGAGAATGCCGAGCTCAAGCAGCAGCTCGCCGAGACCAGGCGCGAGCTGATCCGGCGCCAGGCGATGGACTATGAGAATCGCCGCCTGTTCGCCCTGCTCGGCCTCGCCCGCGCCGAGCAGGACGAGGTGACGGTCGCTCGCATCGTCAACTCGACCTTCGATTCGCCGCGCCGGCTGGCGACCCTTTCGGCGGGCAGCACCGCCGGAGTCGCGCCCGGCATGCCGGTGCGCTCGCCCGACGGGTTGATCGGGCGGGTGCTCGAGACCGGGCGCTGGGCGGCGCGGGTGATGCTGATCACCGACGGCGCCAGCAACGTGCCGGTGCGGCTGGTCCGCGACGGCACGCCGGCGCTCGCGGTCGGGCGCGGCGACGGCACAGTCGAGCTCCGCACGCTCGAGGTCGGCCAGAACCCGTTCCGCCGCGGCGACATCCTCGTGACCTCCGGCGTGGGCGGCCTCTACCCGCCCGACATACCGGTGGCGGTCGTGGTCGATTCGCAGAACGACACGGCGGTCGCGCGGCCGATCGCCGATCCGGCGCGGATGGACTTCGCCCTGGTGCTGCGCATCTACCAGCCTGCCGCGGCCGGGCCGCTCGAGGCGGCGCAGCCCGAGCCGGTGGCGCCGCCCGTCCCCGGACCGCCGCCGATCACGCCCCATCCGGGCCAGCAGAACAATCCGCGCTACCAGCCGGGGCTGCAGCAGCCGCAGCCGGGCATGCTGAGCGCGCCGGCCGCGCCGGCGAACGCGGCACAAACGGTACCACAATGAGCGGGAGCCTTGCACGTGCCTGCCGTCATTCCAGCGAGAGCTGGACTCTCGCTTCTTCCCCGTTCGGAGTCCGTAAAGGCAAAGGGATTCCAGCTTTCGCTGAAATGACGAGTGGGAGGGTGGCGCCGGTGGGTCGTTCCAGACGCCGAGCCCCCTCACCCCAGCCCTCTCCCCCAGGGGGAGAGGGAGCAAAGGCGCCGGCGTCATGAGTCGCATCGTCGGCTCCGAGACCGAGGTTGCGATCCGGGACCTCAGGCGGCGCTACGTGCCGCTGATCTCGACCCTCGCCGCGATCCTGCTCGGCGCGGTGCTGCCAGTGGTCGCCGAATCGCCCTGGATGCCCAATCTCGGTTTCCTCGTCCTGCTCACCTGGCGGCTGATGCGGCCCGAGCTCTGGCCGATCTGGGCGGCGGCGGCGTTCGGCCTCGCGGCCGACCTGGTGAGCGGGGCACCGCTCGGCCAATCGACCCTGCTCTGGACCGCGATCTTCCTCGGGCTGGATTCACTCGACGCCTGGATGGGGACGCGCGATTACTGGCTCGACTGGGCGGCGGCCGCGGCGGCGATCTTCTTCCACGGCGTCGGGGTGTGGTACATCGCCCTCCTGATGCGCAGCGACGTGGCCTTCTGGGTGATGGCGCCCCAATTGGCGATGAGCGTGCTCGCTTATCCGATCGCCGCGCGCCTCATCCTCCTCCTCGACCGCTGGCGGCTGTCGCGATGAAATTGTTCGGCAAGGCTCCCCCGGTCACCGAGAGCGCCCAGGCGCAGACCTTCAGCCGCCGCGCCTTCCTGGTCTCGGCCGGGCAGGTGGGGGTGGCGGCGATGCTCGCCGGACGGATGGGCTATATCGCGATCGCCCAGAACGCCCGCTACACCGAGATGGCCGAGGAGAACCGGGTCCAGATGCGGCTGATCCCGCCGCGGCGCGGCTGGATCGTCGACCGCTACGGCAACCCGATCGCGATCAACCGCGGCGACGTGCGCATCGACCTCATCCCCGATTTGCTCCAGGACAAGGAACGGGTGATCGCCGAGCTCGCCCGGATCCTGGAGCTGCCGCCCGAGGAGGTGCAGAGGATCCGCGACGACCTCGCTCAGGCCTCGGGCTACCAGCCGGTGCCGGTCGCCGAGCATGTCGACCCCGAGAAATATTTCGCGGTCTCGGTGCGCCAGCCCGAGCTGCCCGGAGTCGCCCCGCTGCGCGCCTTCACCCGCTACTATCCGGAAGGGGCCGCGGTCGGCCATCTGGTCGGCTATGTCGGCGTGCCCAACCGGCAGGAATATGACGCGGAGGATCACAACCCGCTGCTGATCACGCCGGGCTTCAAGGTCGGCAAGGAGGGGCTGGAGAAGGTGCTGGAGCCGCGGCTGCGCGGCCGGCCCGGCGCGGCGCGGATCGAGGTGACCGCGCGCGGGCGGCTGGTGCGCGAGCTCCAGACCCTGCCCGACCAGCGCGGCGCGCCGCTGCACACCACGATCGACGCGGGCCTGCAAAGCTATGCCGCGCGGCGCGCCGGCAACCAGTCGGCCGCGGTGGTGGTGATCGACGTCACCAACGGCGACATCCTCTGCCTGGTCTCGATGCCCTGCTACGACCCCAACAGCTTCTCCGACGGGATCAGCCATTCGGAATGGGACATGATGGCGCGCGACGAGCGCCATCCCCTGATCAACAAGGTGCTCGGCGGCCTCTATCCGCCCGGATCGACCTGCAAGCCGATGAACGCGCTCGCCCTGCTCGGCGCCGGCGTCGATCCGGACGAGATCGTGGTCTGCAACCACACCTACCGGGTGGGCAACGCGACCTTCCACTGCGACACCACGCACGGGCCGATCGCGATGAAGGACGCGGTGTCGCGCAGCTGCGACATCTATTTCTACCATATGGCGCGGCGGGTCGGGATCCAGACGCTGGCGCCGATGATGCGCCACATGGGCTATGGCGAGCGCTTCGACCTGCCCTTCCCCAGCCAGCGCTTCGGCACCGTGCCCGATCCGGCCTGGCTGCAGCGGCGCGAGCATCGCGACTGGCAGGAATATGACACGGTCAACGTCTCGATCGGCCAGGGCTATCTGATCGTGAACCCGATGCAGCAGGCGATCCAGGTGGCGCGGATCGCGAGCGGACGGATGCTGAAGCCGCGGCTGCTCGCCGACACGCCGGTCGACATGGGCGAGCCGCTGCCGATCCGCCCCGAGCATCTCGCCTTCATCCGCTCGGCGATGGAGGCGACGGTCAACGGCAACGGCACCGCGCGCGGCGCCAAGCTGCCGATCGAGAACGTGCTGATGGGCGGCAAGACCGGCACCGCCCAGGTGCGCCGGATCACCGCGGGCGAGCGCGCCGGCGGGGTGCGCTCCAATTCGAGCCTCGCCTGGCGGATGCGCGACCACAGCCATTTCATCGCCTTCGCGCCCACCGCCCAGCCGCGCTACGCCTGCGCGGCCCTGGTCGAGCATGGCGGGTTCGGCGCGCAGGCGGCGGCGCCCCTGGTCAAGGACGTGATGACCTATTTGTTCGACAAGGACAAAGCGATGGAGGCGCTCGCCCCGCTCGAGGCGCAATGGGGCGGGGACATCCTGCAGCGCATGGACCGGGAGACTCGGGAATGGGCGGCGCGGCCCGCGGGAAGCACGGCGCCGCCGGTGGTGCTGACGTGAGGGGGCTTTTCTTCATTCCTCCCCGGGACGGGGAGGGGGACCGCGTCGCGAAGCGGCGGGGTGGAGGGGGCCCGGAGGCTCACGCGCTTTCCTCCGAACCCCCTCCACCATGCTGCGCATGGTCCCCCTCCCCGTCCCGGGGAGGATCTGGGGGGCACGTCCCGTGATCAATCTCGCCTTCATGCCGAAGCCGGTGAAGGAATTGCCGTGGCGGATGATCGTGCCGGTGGTGCTGATCGCCCTGTTCAGCATCGTCGTGCTCTATTCGGCGGCCGGGGGCGGGATGCGCTGGGCGTTGCCGCAGGGGGCGCGGTTCGTGGTCTTCCTGGGGCTTGCGATCGCGATGTCCTATCTGAGGCCGGCTTTGATCAAGCAGGCGGCGTTTCCGGCCTATGTGATCGTGCTGCTGCTGCTGATCTTCGTCGAGGCCCTCGGGTTCGTCAGCGGCGGGGCGCGGCGCTGGCTGAACCTCGGGCCGTTGAACCTCCAGCCCTCCGAGCTGATGAAACCCGTGATCGTGCTCGCCTGCGCGCATTTCTATTCGCTGCTGCCGGCGCGCGAGATCAGGGGGTGGAGCGCGATCTGGCCGCCCGCGGTGCTGATCGGGGTGCCGGCCGTCTTCATCCTGGTCCAGCCCGACCTCGGCACCGCGATGATGGTCGTGCTCGGCGGGATGACCGTGATGTTCCTCGCCGGCATCCCGCTCAGGCTGTTCGGGGCGGGCGCGCTCGCCTGCGCGGTGATCGGGCCGATCGCGTTCAGCTTCCTTCACGACTACCAGCGCCAGCGCGTTTTGATCTTCCTCGACCCCGAGGCCGACCCGCTCCATTCGGGCTATCACATCACCCAATCGAAGATCGCGATCGGCTCGGGCGGGCTGACCGGGGTCGGCTACCTCCAGGGCACGCAGAGCCACAACGAGTTCCTGCCCGAGAAGCATACCGACTTCATCTTCGCGACCATGGCCGAGGAATGGGGGATGATCGGCGGCCTGTTCCTGATCGTCGCGTTCAGCCTGATCCTGCGCTGGGGGATGAAGGTGGCGAACGAGAGCGAGGACCGCTTCTCCCGCCTCGCCGCGGCGGGGCTCACCACCACGATCTTCTTCTATTTCGCGATCAACCTGATGATGGTGATGGGCCTGGCGCCCGTGGTCGGCATCCCGCTGCCGCTCTTCTCCTACGGGGGATCGGCGATCATGACCGTGATGATCTGCCTCGGCATGCTGATGGCGATCGAGCGGCAGAACCGGAGGGACTTGCGGCGGGGGTGACGCACCTCGTGGCCTGAGCCGTCATTCCGGCGGAAGCTGGAAGCCCGCTTCTTGAAGGCAAAGAGATTCCATGACCGGGACCCCTAAGCTCCGTCCGGGGGATGGAGCGCCCGGTCATTTCGCTGGACTGACGAAAGGGGTCGCCTGGAATGACGAAAGGGATCAGGGGCCGAAGTCGCTGCAGACCAGGTGCGGGCCGCCGCCCATTCTCGGATCGTTGGGGCCCATCAGGCAGCCGGGCGTGGAGCGCTGGATATGCTCGGCGGAGGCGCGGGCCTCGCGATAGGCCTGGGCCCATTCCTCCCGGGTCCGGCAGGTCCTGACCCCGCCGAGACGCGAGCCGTTGGCCGGGGAGACGCGGCAGATCTTGCGCTCCGAGGCGTGCGGATCCTGGCCGGGCGCCGGCACTGCGTTGGGCGCCGGCTGGCCGCCGGCGGCGAACGCGGTGACCGCGAGGAGCGACGCGGCGGCCAATGCACGGATGGTCATGTGATCCTCCCTGAACGTCCGCCGGCGAGGTTATGCCGGGGCGGGCGGGGAATCAATCCGGGGTGCGGGCTTCGCTACGGGCCCTCGACTCCGCTCGGTCCCTACTCAGCATGAGCAGGCTTCGATATGCCGGCTTGCGAGGGGGACTTCGGGGGCTAGTTGCCGCAGACCAGGTTCGGGCCGGGGACCCTCGGATCGTTGCCGCCCACCAGGCAGGCGGGCGTCGCGCGCTGGATGCCCTCGGTGGTGAGGCGCGCCTCGCGCTGATATTGCGCCCATTCCTCCCTGGTCCGGCACGTGCGGGTGCCGCCGAGGCGCGAGCCGTTGGCGGGAGAGACGCGGCAGATCTTGCGGGTGGAGGCGTTCGGGTCCTGCCCCGGCGCCGGCACCGCGGAGGGCGATGTCTGGGCGGCGGCGGCGAAGGCGGTGGCGGCGAGGATCGATGCGGCGGCGAGGAAACGCAGAGTCATGATAGTCCTCCGAGTACTTCCAGAACAGGGATATACCGGGGAGGGCCCGGAATCAATCCGGGTGCGCTGGCAGACGGTGCGGCGATGAGGCTGAGGCAGGACTCCCGGCGCCACCCCGCCATGAGCAGGTTCCGGGGACATGGCAACCTGCTCATCCTCTCCATCAAGCGGAGGGCTTCAGGGACGGCTTTTGGAGCTCCCTCGAGGGGACGGCGTTACGGGCTCGTTGCTGCGGCGTTCAAAACAGAGAGAATCCGGCCGGCGCCGGATGGAAGGAGGTCCGGGACGGGCCCCGGCTCAGGGGCCGCCGCCGCTGCACACCAGATGCGGGCCGGCGCCCAGTCTCGGATCGTTGGGGCCCATCAGGCAGCCCGGCGTGCCGCGCTGGATATGCTCGGTGGTCATGCGGGCCTCGCGATAGGCCTGCGCCCATTCCTCCCTGGTCCGGCAGGTCCTGACGCCGCCGAGGCGCGAGCCGTTGGCGGGGGAGACGCGGCAGATCTTGCGCTCCGAGGCATGCGAATCCTGGCCCGGCGCCGGCACCGCGGTAGGCGCGGGCTGGGCGGCGGCGGCGAAGGAGGTGGCGGCGAGGATCGAAGCGGCGGCCAGGAAAGGCATGGTCATGGACATCCTCTCTGAACTTTCGAAGGAAGATCATGCCCCGGGGGGCGGGCTTGCTTTCCCTAGTTGCTGCAGACCAGATGGGCCTTGCCCGGCTCGTTGGGGCCCATCATGCAGGGCGGCGAGACGCGCTGGATACGATCGGTGGTGGCGCGGGCCTCGCGCTGATAATCCATCCATTCCTGCCGGGTGCGGCAGACTCGGGTGCCGCCGAGGCGCGAGCCGTTGGCGGGGCTGACCCGGCAGATCTTGCGGGTGGAGGCGTCCGGATCCTGGCCGGGCGGAGGCACGGTCTGGGCGGCGGCGAAGGCGGAGGCGGCGAGCGTCGCCGCGGCGACCAGGAAACGCATGGACATGGCGATCCTCCCTAAGCGCTTATGGCGAAGGAGCTTATTCCGCCGCGGCGCGGGAATCAATCGGGCCTGGCGCGGGGTTCGGGCGCGCTTTCTGAACGAACGACAGAGAGCGGGGGTAAGTTTCTAAAGTAGAAAGAAATAGAAACCGCCCCAAAGTAGATAGGATAGAAAGTTTCCCGTTTCTGCTCAACGGGTTAGCGTGGGCGTTAGGCGCCGCTTTTGCGGCGCGCGGGCCTGGCGGGCCCGCACCCCCACCCTGCCCTCCCCCACAAGGGGGGAGGGTATTCGTTCGACGGGCAAGGGGAATCAAGAAAATGGATTCCGGCCCCTTCGACTGCCTGCAAGGCAGGCGCTCAGGACAGGCTCCGCCGGAATGACGAGACGGTGGTCATGCCATCCAGCCGCCTTCGATCGGGATGAGATCGGGCCAGGGGTATGGCCGCTTGGGCGGACGGATGCGGGGCGGTTCGTAGGCGACGCAGATCAGGCCGAAGGCGTCGGCGCCGTGCGAGGACCAATCGTGCTTGGGGCCGAGGCCGATGCCGCGCGCATCGTCGCGGCGCTCGTGATACCAGCCGAGCGCATCGCGCCCGGCCGCGGTCGTCTCCTCGTCGAACCAGATGGTGGGAAAGAGGCGGCGGACCGCCTCGATCCGGGCGGCGGCCGCGCCCCTGCCCTGGTTCGGAACCACCGTGACCTTGTAGCCCGCGTCGCGCAGCGCGCTTTCGTAGGAGACGGCATAGACCCGGTCGGTGGTGGCGCCGTCGTGCGGCAACCAGAACTCGGCGCGGTCGGGGCCGTAACCCTTGGAGCGTAGCCAGGCGAGATGGGCGGCGAGCGGCTGGCCCTGCGCCTCATAATAGTCGCGGACGCGGATCTCCTTGCCGACGAACTGGGCGGGCCAGAGCGCGAAGGCGTCGGCGCGGGCGCCGGCGCCGCCGATGTCGCAATAGAGGCGGATGGGCAGCAACGGATCGAACGAGACCTTCCCGATCCGGCCCGACGACTTCGCCTCGGTGAGCGGCGCCGCATAATAAGCGCCTTCGACGACGGAGACGAAATTCCCCTCCCAGATATGGTCGTAGCTGTCCGGGCGGAGGCGCTTGTCCTCGAGCCGGGCCTCCTCCAGCACCTGCGGAAACCAGGGATTGTCGCGCCAGTTGACCTCGACGATGCGGCTATAAGTGGGCGGGAACTCGCGGAAGCGGCGATGAGTGGCGCTCGCCTTGCGCTCCGGATTCCAGGTGACCCAGATCTCCGAATCCTGCTCGCGCACCGAGGGGATCGCTTTCTGCCAGGCGACCTCGCTGACCGGCTCCGCCTCGTCGACCCAGAGCAGCTTGATCCGCGCCTTGGACTTGATGGAATCGAGGCTGTGGCGAAGCCCGGCGAAGGCATATTCGATGCGGCGGCAGCGCGTGCGGATATAGGTCTCGCCCACATCGTAATGGGCATTGAGCCAGGGCTCGGAGCGGATCGCGGCCTTGATCTCCGCCATCGAGCTTTCCTCGAGGCTGTTCATATATTCGCGGCCGCAGAGGATGATCCCCTCCTCGCCCCTGCGGCTCCAGATATAACCGTTGACCGCCGTCATCTTGGCGAAGCTGCGGCTCTTGCCCGAGCCGCGCCCGCCATAAGCGCCGCGAAAGCGCGCGCGGCCGTGAAACAGGGGGATCAATTTGGGCGGGAGGCTCACGCGGGCGACGTCGCCTGCGCCGAAGCCGGGCGGATCGAACTTGGTCATGATCTCAAATCTCCATTTTCTTGAGTTTTCGACAATTGGCCGGATGGGCGAGGGCGGCGCTTCGCGCGGGAATGACCGGCGGCCAGGTGGGGGACATGGCGGCGCGGAGTTTCACCGACCGGACGAGGATCACTGACCGCCCCGCGCGCGCTCGATCTCCTCCGCGGTGGGAGCGACCAGCTCGATGCGGGTGATGACCGGGCCGCCCTCCTCGCCGGTGACCTGATGCGGCAGCAGGCGCGCGGTCAGCTTGTAGAATTCGGTGGAGTTGCGGAGCGCCCAATCGAGGAAGTGGCCGTTCTCCTCCCCCGTCCTGGCCTGCATCTCGGCGAAGACCTGAAGCATCGCCTCCTTGATCGCGGCGGTGGCCTTGTTGGACGTGCCTTTGCTGCGGCCGCCGGTCTTGGGCAGGCCCTTCGGGCGGCCGCCCGTGGAGGGACCAGTGAGTGTTCGGGTGCGGGGCATGGCATTCTCCTTTGGGGTTGGGGGTTGGGGGTTGGGG
>Ga0070686_100000403_pt1 | contig 27102 bp, 22 predicted proteins | sample KBSS23LmetaG_FD_65654 | JGI IMG/M metagenome (GOLD analysis project Ga0070686, IMG submission 65654) | Switchgrass rhizosphere microbial communities from Kellogg Biological Station, Michigan, USA - KBS S2-3L metaG | ecosystem: Host-associated > Plants > Roots > Rhizosphere ... | reverse complement strand
TCGCCGAGGCGCGCAGCCAGCAGGCGCTCGCCGACGCCCAGCGCTTCGACGAGTTCAACCGCCGCTTCGCCTTCATCATGCACGACATCAAGAATCTGGTGAGCCAGCTCAGTCTGGTCGCGCGCAACGCCGAGCGCCATGCCGACAATCCCGAATTCCGCGCCGACATGATCGCGACGCTGCAAAGCTCGGTGAAGAAGATGAACGAGCTGCTCGCCCGCCTGACGCCGGGCGCGGCGCGCACCGCCGAGCCGCCGCGCCCGGTCGAGATCCTGCCCTTGGCCGCTTCGATCGCCGAGGCAAAAGGCCGCGCCCATCCGGTCCGGGTCTCCGGCGATGCCGCCCTGATCGCCAGGGCCGATCCCGCCGGGCTCGAGCAGGCGCTCGGCCATCTCGTGCAGAATGCGATCGAGGCGAGCCCGCCGGACCAGCAGGTCGAGATCCGGATCTTCGAGAGCGGCGGCGACGTCGCGATCGAGGTCGGCGACCGCGGCCACGGCATGTCGGCCGCGTTCGTCCGCGACCGCCTGTTCCAGCCCTTCGTCTCGACCAAGGAAACCGGCTTCGGGATCGGCGCCCACGAGGCGCGCTCATTGATCCTCGCCATGGGCGGCCGCCTCGACGTCGAGAGCGGCGAAGGCGAAGGCACGAGATTCACCCTTTACCTGCCGGCGGCGGAGGATCGCGCCGCCCCTTATTATGAACGGAAGCGCGCATGAACGCCCCTGCCAATTTCCCGAAGCCCCGGCTTCTGATCGTCGAGGACGACGAAGGGCTGCAGCGCCAGCTGCGCTGGGCCTATGACGATTATGAGGTGCTGGTCGCCTCCGATCGGGGCGCCGCGGTCGACCTCGTCCGCTCGGCCGAGCCGGCGGTGGTGACCCTGGACCTCGGCCTGCCGCCCGATCCCGACGGCGTCTCCGAGGGCTTCGCCGCGCTGGAGACGATCCTCACCCTGAAGCCCGAGACCAAGGTGATCGTCGCCTCCGGCCACGGCGCCCGCGAAAGCGCGCTCCGGGCGATCGCGTCCGGCGCCTATGATTTCTACCAGAAGCCGGTCGACATCGACCAGCTCGGCCTGATCGTCCGCCGCGCCTTCCAGCTCCACGAGCTCGAGGGCGAGAATCGGCGGCTCGAAAGCAAGGTCGGCGAGGACCGCACCATCCTCGGCTCGATGATCACCGCCGCCCCCGAGATGACCCGGGTCGCGCGCACCATCGAGCGCGTCGCCAATAACGACGTCTCGGTGATGCTGCTGGGCGCGTCCGGCACCGGCAAGGAATTGCTCGCCCGCGGCGTCCACCGCTCGAGCCGGCGCCGCGGCGGCGGCTTCGTCGCGATCAACTGCGCCGCCATCCCCGAGAATCTGCTCGAGGCCGAATTGTTCGGCTATGAGAAAGGCGCCTTCACCGGCGCGATCAAGACCACCGAGGGCAAGATCGAGCTCGCCCATGGCGGCACCTTGTTCCTCGACGAGGTCGGCGACATCCCGCTGCCGCTCCAGGTCAAATTGCTGCGCTTCCTGCAGGAGCGGGTGATCGAGCGGATCGGCGGCCGCCGGCCGATCGCGGTCGACACCCGCATCGTCTGCGCGACCCACCAGAATCTCGAGGAGATGATCGCGGCCGGCACCTTCCGCGAGGACCTCTATTACCGCCTGGCCGAGATCGTGGTGCGGATCCCGAGCCTCGCCGAGCGCCACGGCGATCCGGCCCTGCTCGCCAAGCATTTCCTCTCGCGCTTCGCCGCCGAGATGAACCCGCAGGTCAAGGGCTTCGCGCCGGGCGCACTCAGCGCGATCGAGAATTGGGGCTGGCCCGGCAATGTCCGCGAGCTCGAGAACAGGATGAAGCGCGCGGTGATCATGGCCGACGGCAAGCTCATCACCGCCGAGGATCTCGATCTCGCCCCGCCGTCCGCGGACGGCCTGCCGGTCAACCTCAAGGCCGCGCGCGAGACCGCCGACCGCTGCGTGATCCGCAAGGCGCTCGCCCAGACCGACGGCAACATCTCGGGCGCCGCCAAATTGCTCGGGATCAGCCGGCCGACGCTCTACGATCTGCTCAAGCAATATGGGCTGCAGGCGTGAGAACTCCCATGCGCCTCCATCCTCGATCGTCATCCCGACGAACGTCGGGACCCATGAACACGGAGTTGGCGGGTTCAGCGAGACCGCTTTCGCCTAGGCTTCAAAGACAGAGTTCATGGATCCCAGCCTTCGCTGGGATGACGCGGAGGGTGATGCCGGTGGTGGCGGCCCTCGCCCTCGCCGCCTGCTCCGCCAAATCAGGCACGCCCTATGAGCGCGGCATGGCCGCGTTCGATGCGGGCGACATCCGCACCGCGCGGGTCGAGTTCCTCAATGCGCTCCAGGCCGATCCCAACGACCGCGCCGCGCGGATCATGCAGGCGCGGGTCGATCTCGCGCTCGGCGACGGGGTCGCCGCGGAATCGGAGATCATGCGGGCCCGCCAGGCCGGCGCCTCCGCGCCGGAGACCGCGCACCTGCTCGCCCACGCCAAATTGATCCAGGGCGACGCCAGCGCCGCGCTCGTCGAGGCCGCGGGCGCGACACAAGCCAATGAAGCCTATGCCGCGCGCATCCGCGGCCGCGCCTACATGGCGCTCGGCGACGGCGGCAATGCGCGCGCCGCCTTCGACCGCGCGCTCGTGCTCGCGCCGCAGGACAGCGCGGTCTGGACCGACGTCGCCCGCTTCCGCCGTGGCAATGGCGACGTCGCCGGCGCCCTCGAGGCGGCCGACCGCGCCGTCGCCGCGGGCCCGCGCAAGGTCGAGGCCCTGGTGCTGCGCGGCATCCTCACCCGCAGCCAATACGGCCTCGCCGCCGCCCTTCCCTGGTTCGACCGCGCGCTCGCCATAGACGGCGGCAATGTCGAGGCCCGGGTCGAGCGCGCGATCACCTATGGCGACCTCGGCCGGATGACCGACATGCTCGCCGACGCCCGCGAGGCGCACCGGCTGACCGGCGGCAATGCCACCGCTTATTATCTGGAGGCCGTGCTCGCCGCGCGCGCCCGCAATTTCGATCTCGCCCGCCGGCTGATGGCCCGCACCCGCGGCGCCTTCGACGACACCCCGGCCGGGCGGCTCCTGCTCGCCGCGATCGACTTCCAGACCGGCAACGAGGAGCAGGCCGCGCGCCGCCTCGCCGGCCTCGTCGCCGACCAGCCGGGCAACCGCCGCGCCCGCCGCCTGCTCGCCGCCGCCCAGTGGCGGATGGGGGACGCCGCCAATGCCGTGGTGACGCTGCGGCCGATCGCCGACATGCCCGATGCCGATGCCTACACCTTGTCGCTGATGGGCCGCGCTTTGGCCCGGCTCGGCGACGGCGAGGGCGCCGCGCTCTACCTCGCCCGCGCCGCCCACCCGCAGCCGGGGGCCTTGGCCTCGCTCGATCCGCTGAGCGACGGCGATTTCGCCGCGGTGCGCCGCGCCGCCGAGGAGAGCCCCGTCGACGGCCCCGCCCAGATAAGGTTGATCTCGGCTTTGCTCGCGCGCGGCCAGCAGGTGGAGGCGCTCGAGCGCGCCCGCCGGCTCCAGGCCGACAATCCCGGCGTCCCCGATGTCCATATGCTGGTCGGCGACGCGCTCGGCATCGGCGGCGACTATGCCGGCGCCGCGGGCGAGTATCGCCGCGCCGCCAATCTCGCCTTCACCGAGGCAGTGGCCTTGCGCCTGATCGAGGCGCTGCAGCGCTCGAACCAGGCCGAAGCGGCCGAGAACGTCCTCAATCTCTTCGTCCAGCAGAATCCGCGCAGCATCCCCGGCCTGATCCTGCTCGGCGGCCGCGCGATGCAGCAGCAGAACTGGCCGTTCGCGATCGCGATCTACGAGGGCCTGCGCCAGCGCATCGGCAATAACGACGCCACCATCCTCAACAATCTCGCCTGGGCCTATTCCGAGAGCGGCGACCTCGAGCGCGCGGTCCCGCTCGCCCGGCGTGCCTGGGCGCTCGACCGCGACAATCCCGCCACCGCCGACACTTTGGGCTGGCTGCTGTTCAAGAGCGGGAGCCGGGCCGAGGGTCTCGTCCTCCTCGAACGCGCCGCCCGCGGCGCCCCGAGCGATTCCGACATCAGGCACAGGCTGGCGCAAGCGCGGGCGGGCTGAACGCACTCCCCTCCCTTTGAGGGAGGAAGCATCGGTCAGCGCAAGGTTGCGCTGTCCAGCCGCAATGAGGCGATCGGGATCACGGTGACGTTCGCATGCTCGCGGCGCAGGGCCGGCAGGAATGAAGCCGCCTCGCCGACGATGACGATGGTCGCGCCCTGCGGGCCGAGGAGGTCCGCCGCGGCCGCGCGGGCCTGGGCCGGCGTGACGCCGAGCACCGCGCGCTGGTAGCGGAGCAGCTCGGCCGGATCGATCCCGCGGGTGACGTAGGAGCCGACGAACTGGGCGAGGCCCGCGGTGGTCTCGACGCCGCGTCCGAAATCGCCGGTCAGCGAGGCGCGGCGCGCGGCGAGCTCGGCGGCGGGCACCGGCTCCGCGCCGAGCCGGCGCATCTCGGCGAGGATCAGGCCGAGCACCTGCGCCGCCGCGTCGTTGCGGGTCTGGGTCGAGGCGACGAACGGACCGGCCGCGCGGCGCGCGTCGAGGTTGCTGCCCGAGCCGTAGGAGAGGCCGCGGCGGATGCGGATCTCCTGGTTGAGGCGCGCGCTGTAACCGCCGCCGAGCACGGCATTGGCGACGATCGCCGGGTAGAAACGCGGATCGCGCCGCGCAACGCCCTCGCGCGCCACCGCGACCGCCGCCTGGCCGGCGCCCGGCATGTCGACCACGATGACGTCAGTGCGCGGCGCCGGCCGCGCCCCCTCCGCGCGGCCCGTCCGCACCGGCGCGGCGCGCCAGCCGCCGAAATGGAGCAAAGCGATCCGCCGCGCCTCCGCGGGCTCGATGTCGCCGGACAGGATCAGGGTGGTGTTGCCGGGCCGCCAGGTGGCGCGATAGGCGGCGAGCAGGTCGGCGCGCCGGATCGCGGCGAGCGAGGCTTCGGTGCCGCCCGCGGGATGGCCGTAGGCCGAATCGCCGTAGAGCGCGCGCATCGCCGCCAAGGTCGCGACATCCCCGGGATCGCGCATCGAGACGCGCACCGCATCGGCCGCGATCGCGCGCTGCCGCTCGAGCTCGGCCGCGGGGAGGGTGGCGTTGCGGGCGACGTCCGCGATCAGCCCGACTGCGGCAGCGGCGTCGGCGCTGCGCACGGTCAGGCTGAGCTGGGCGCCGTCCCAGGTGGCGCCTCCGGAGAGCGAGGCGCCGAGCGCTTCGGCGGCGGCGTGGATCTGCCCGGCCGAGCGGTTCCTGGTACCCTCGGTCATCACCGAGGCGGTCAGCGTGGCGCGCCCGGCGCGGCCCCCCGGATCCTCGGCCGACCCGCCCGGGGCGACCAGCATCGCGCTCACCAGCGGCACGGAATGGCTGGGAACGGTGATCAGGGTGAGCCCGCCCGAAAGATGCTCGATGACCGGCGCCGGCACGACCGGGGGGACCTCGGGGCCGGGCGCGGGCGGCGCCCTGCGCTCGGCGGCGGAGGCCGGCTCGACGATGTCGATATGGGCGGGCGGCACCAAAAGCGCGGCCGCGACCGTATCGGCGGTGGCGACCCGGTCGCCATGGACGGTGCCGCGCGATTCCTCGGGCAGATAGCGCAGGGCGGCACTGCGCTCGTCGCGCAGCCAGGTGCGCGCGACCCGCTGGATGTCCTGGGGGGTCACCGCGGCGATCTGGGCGAGCCGGCGATTGGCGGCCTCGGGATCGCCGCGCAGCACGACCGCCTCGGCGATCGCCGAGGCCTGGCCGTCGGCGGTCTCGCGCTCGGCGAGCTCGCCGGTCAGCAATTCGTTCTTGGCCTCCTGGAGCTCGGCGGCGCTGACCAGGGTGTCGCGGAAGCGCGCGACCTCGCGGCGCAGGCCCGCTTCGCCCTCGTCGGGCGTGTGGCCGGTGGCGAGGATCGCATAGACGGCGAGATTGCCGCGGCCCTGCTTGGCGTCGACATAGGAGCTGGACTGGGTGGCGACCCTGTCGCGATAGACCAAAGTGTCGTGGAGGCGCGAGCTCTCGCCCGTCGAGAGCACACCGTCGAGCACCTCCATCACCGCCGCGTCGGCGCTGCCCGCGGGCGGCGCCGGATAGGAGATCAAAACCGCGGGAAGCGGCGTGTTCGGCTCGTAGACCGTGTAGTGCCGCGCCCGGGTCCGCACCGGCTCCTCGACCGCGACCCGGGGAATGGGGCTCGAGGGGCGTGCGATCGGGGCGAAATAGCGGTCGACCCAGCGGTCGAGCTGGGCGGGATCGAAATTGCCGGCGACGACCAGCACCGCATTGTCCGGCCGGTAATAGGTGGCGTGGAAGGCGCGGACGTCCTCGATCGTCGCCGCGTCGAGATCCTCGATGCTGCCGATCCCGGGCCGGCCATAGGGCAGGACGTCGTAGCTGATCTGCGGGAAATAGAGGTAGAAGAGCCGCCCGTAGGGCGCGGCGAGGACGCGGCTGCGATATTCCTCCTTCACCACGTCGCGCTCGGAGGCGAAGAAGTCCTGCTGGACGACGAGCGAGCCCATCCGCTCCGCCTCGGCCCAGAGCAGCCGCTCGAGATGGTTGGCGGGGACGACCTCGTAATAATTGGTGTAATCGTCGTTGGTCGAGGCGTTGTTGAAGCCGCCGACATCCTCGGTCAGCCGGTCGAACTGCTCGGGAACGAGGTTGCGGCTCGCCTTGAACATCATATGCTCGAACAGGTGGGCGAAGCCCGAGCGGCCGCGCGGATCGTCGCGCGAGCCGACATTGTACCAGACCTGCACCGAGACGTTGGAGCTGCCGGTGTCGCGCACCGCATAGACGCGCAGGCCGTTGGCGAGGGTGCGGCTGGTATAATGGAGCGGCGGCAGCGGAGTGGAGGTCTGGGCGAGGAGGGGACCGGCAAGAAACAGCAGCAGGGCGCACGCCGCGCGCGATATCCGACGGATCATGTCCGGCTCCCCCTCAGGCGATGAGGGCCTAGCTGCGCTTCGGCGCCGGTGCCGTCAAGCTTGCAGCGCCTCGGCGGCCTCGGCGAGCTCGAGCCAGCGATGCTCGGCGGCGTCGCGCTCGGCGCGGGCCTTCCCGATCGCAGCGGTCAGCTGGGCAAAGCGACTCGGATCGCGGGCGTAGAGATCGGGATCGGAGAGGATGTCCTCATCGCGGGCGATCTCGGCCTCGAGCGCGTCGATCCGCGCCGGCAAGAGGTCATAGTCGCGCTGATCCTTGTAGGAGAGCTTGGTGCGGGCTTTCGCCGGCAGCGTTGCAGCCTTGGCCGGCGCCGCCACCTTCGGATTGTGGACATGCGGCCGGCGCTTCCGCTCCCAATCCTCATAGCCGCCCGCGACGATGTCGACCCGGCCGGAGCCGTCGAGGCCCAAAGTGATCGTCACGGTGCGATCGAGGAAGTCGCGGTCGTGGCTGACGATCAGCACCGTCCCCTCATAATCGGCGATCACCTCCTGGAGCAGGTCGAGCGTCTCGAGGTCGAGATCGTTGGTGGGCTCGTCGAGCACGAGCAGGTTGGAGCGCCGCGCGAACTCGCGCGCCAGCAGCAGCCGCGAGCGCTCGCCGCCCGAGAGCGAGCCGATCTTCGCGTCGACCAATTTGGGATCGAACAGGAAGTCCTTCAGGTAGCCCTGGACGTGCTTCTTCGCGCCGCGCACCTCGATCCAGTCGCCGCCGTCGGCGAGCACCTGGCGGACGCTCTTGTCGGGATCGAGCAGCGAGCGCTGCTGATCGATCATCACGCCGGTCAGCGTCTTCGCGCGCGTCACCCGGCCCTGGTCCGGCGCGATCTCGCCGGTGAGCAGCTTCAGCAAGGTGGTCTTGCCGGTGCCGTTGGCGCCGACCACGCCAATCCGGTCGCCGCGCTGGATGCGCAATGAGAAATCGCGGACGATCGCGCGCTCGCCATATTTCTTGGTGACCTCGTCGGCCTCGATCACCATCCGGGTCCGGACCTCGTCATTCTCGAGGCCCAGCCGCGCGGTCCCGGCCGGGCCGAGCATCGCCGCCCGCGCCGCGCGCATCTCGTGCAATTTGGCGAGCCTGCCCTGGTTGCGCCGCCGCCGCGCGGTGACGCCGCGCTGCAGCCAGTGCAGCTCGAGCTTCAGCTTGGCGTCGAGCTTCTCCGCCGCCCGCGCCTCCTCGGCATAGACCCGGTCGGTCCAGGCCTCGAACCCGCCATAGCCGATCTCGGCGCGGCGCAGGGTGCCGCGGTCGAGCCAGAGCGACGATCTCGTCAGCCGCTTCAGGAAGGTGCGGTCGTGGCTGATGACGATGAACGCGCCCTTGTAGCGGCCGAGCCAATCCTCCAGCCATTCGATCCCGGCGAGATCGAGATGGTTGGTCGGCTCGTCGAGCAGCAGCACGTCGGGATCCTGCGCGAGCGCGCGGGCGATCGCCGCCCGGCGCCGCTCTCCGCCCGACGCGGTCGCGGCGGGCCGGTCGAGGTCGAGCCCGAGCTGGTCCGCGATCGCCTCGACGGCGTGGGCCGTGGGCGCGACGGGGGCCGCCAGGGCGAAATCCCGCAAGGTCGCGAATTCGGCTATCGGCGGATCCTGCTCGAGCAGGACGACCTTGATCCCCGGCTGGATCGTCCGCCGGCCCTCGTCGGTCTCGATCAGGTCGGCGAGGCATTTGAGCAGGGTCGTCTTGCCGGCGCCGTTGCGCCCGATCAGCGCCAGCCGGTCGCGCGCGCCGACGAACAGGTCCAGCCCGCGGAACAGCCAGCCGGAGCCCTGGACGAGGCCGAGATTTTCATAAGCGAGAACGGGCGCTGCCATGGCGGCGAGATAGGGCCTCGGCGCGAAAAGGCCAGCCGCCGGGCGCCACGGCCTATTGGGTCAGGTCCCCATATTCGTAGCCGTGGGTGAACTTGCCCTGGAACACGGGAATGTTCAGCGCCTCCATGATCGCGCGGGCCCCGCAATAGCAATATTCCTCGACCTCGGAGAATTCCGGCGTGTCGCGATAGCGGGCGACCATCGTCGGGTCGTCCTTGTTCTCGTCATAATATTTCTTCCACATCGCCTGGCGCACCGCCTCACCGGGCGGGCAGGAATGGATGAGCTCGTGCAGGGTGATGAACTCGGCCCCGCTCGGGAAGATATCCCAGCCGGTGACCGTGTCGTGGCGGATGTAGGAGGTCTTCGTCGCGTAATCGAACGAGCCGCCATAGCCCGGCCCGTAGGAGCGCGTGGTGATGACGAACTTGATGTCGTCCCAAAGCTGCTTGAGCTCCGCGCCGGTCAGCATCTTGCCGTCGGCCATCGCGACCTGGGCTGTATCGGGAAGGGTCCCGAGCTTGGCGGTGAGCTCGTCGATCAGCTCCTTGAGGATCGTTTCCGCCCGATCGACCTGATGTTGTTCGGCAGCGGACAGTTGGTCCCTGTCGTCGACCTTCACGCTCGCCATCGTCCTGCCCTCCCGCGCGATTCTTCAGAGGATTTTCATAGCAGAAACTTTCGGGCAGGCGATTCCTTTTGCGCCGTTTCTGCCGGAGACTTGCCCGACAAGTGCCGGTTCTTGCCACCGCTCCTTTCATGCTTTGGAAATCGACTATTGCTCCCCCGGCGGGCGGCCCTCTACCACCGCCTTCAGCCGGCGGAGCTGGATCGACCAGACCTGGTTCACGCCCGCCGCATAAGCGGGCAAGTCCTGGCGGCTGTAGCCGCCGACCGTATAGATCTGGGTGAGGATCGTGTGGCCGCCCTCGGCCGCCAGCGTGATCACCAGGCCGCCGGCAAATCCATCCCGCCGCAACGGGCCGAGGGCGCCCCACATGCCGAGCTCCCGATTCGGCTCCGCGTAGACGAGCTGGAGATGCTGGGCGAAGCCGCCGCGCCACCGCTCGCACCAGCAGCCGCCCGGGCGCAGCTCCAGGCTCAGATTGTGGGCGTCGCCCGACCAGGTGTGACGCGAGGACCACCAGCGCTCCGGCCGGACGAGGGTCGCGTAGGTGCGCTCGGGCGCCGCTTCGATCGTCACGACGTTGCGGATCTGAAACCCGTTGCCGGCAACGGCCGTCACCTCGGCCGAGGCCACCGTCGCCACGCTGCCAAGCAAGCCCGCCGCGATGAGCCATCCGAATTTCATGTACCGCCTCCTGTTTCCGACGCTTCCAGAGCACCCCCCGTGAGGCTCGCTCCTTGGGCGCCGGCCAAGTCATAGAGTTGGTTGAATGATCAATCAAGTCTTCGCAGCTAAATGGGGGAATGGGATTCGAACCACGCGCGCAGCCCGGTTGGGCGGAGCGCCAACAAGGACTCAGGGGGTTCGAAACGCAAGGTCTTGAAATATCTGGAGCGGGCGAAGGGATTCGAACCACGCGCGTAGCCCGGTTGGGCGGTGCGCCGACAAGAACTCGAGGGTTCGAAACGCAAGGTCGTGAAATATCTGGAGCGGGCGAAGGGATTCGAACCCTCGACCCCAACCTTGGCAAGGTTGTGCTCTACCCCTGAGCTACGCCCGCTCTGAGCGGGACCGGCGGGGCCGGTCCGGGTTAAGGCCCCGGATCAAGGTCCGGGGCAGGCGGCGGCTGCTAGCATGGGCCTCCATGCCCGGCAAGTCCCATGTGGACGGTCTCGCGAGGCGGCGCGGGGCCGGCTTCGCGGGGCGGATTTGACCGCAAGCGCCGGGGTGCCGGCTGCCCGCCGGAATGCCAAAGCGCCTTCGCAGACACGAAGGAGATCGTCATGAACGCAATCGGCAAGATCATGGAATGTGCGGCGGAGGAGATACGCTTCGCCTTCGGGACCTGCTCCCTGGGCTGCGTGCTCGTCGCGGTCGGCGCCGAAGGCGTGGCGGCCATTCTGATCGGCGACGGCCCGGAGGCGCTGCGCCGCGAGCTCGCGGGCGCCTTTCCGCTGGCCGAGCGGGTTCTCGACCAGGGCGGCCTCGAGCCGGTCGTGGACCGCGTCTCCTCCTATCTCGAAACGCCCAAGGGAGAGCTGGGCCTGCCACTCGCGCTCCGCGGCACGGCGGTGGAACGGGCGGTCTGGCAGGCGCTGCGGGCCGTCCCTTACGGACGAACGATCAGCTATGGCGAGATCGCGAGATCGTTGCCGCTGCCCGCCACCGCGCAGGAGGTCGGCGCGGCCTGCGCGGTCAATCTGCTCGCGGTCGTCATCCCCTGCCACCGGGTGGTCAAGGCGGACGGGTCGATCTCCGGCTATCGCTGGGGCGTGCAGCGCAAGCGCCGGCTGATCGCCAGGGAGGCCGCGGGATGAGCAGCGCAGCCGCCGCACGCCAGGCGGCCGATCGCGTGGCGGCCGTGGATTGGGCGGCCGCCGCCGCTTCGCTCGACGCCCGGGGCTGGGCGGTCCTGCCGGGGCTGCTCTCTGCGGATGAATGCGGCCGGATCACCGCGCTTTACGAGGAGGACCGCGTCTTTCGCAGCCATATCGTCATGGCCCGGCATGGCTTCGGGCGGGGCGACTATAAATATTTCGCCTATCCGCTGCCGCCGCTGGTCCAGAATCTGCGCACGCACCTCTACCCGCAGCTCGCGCCGATCGCCAATCGCTGGCACGCGCGCATGGGCGATGCGGCGCGCTTCCCCGCCGACCATGACGCGTTCCTCGCGCGGTGCCACGCCGCCAGCCAGACGCGGCCGACGCCGCTGCTGCTCCGCTACGGGCCGGGCGACTATAATGCGCTGCACCAGGATCTTTACGGGACGCACGTCTTCCCGTTGCAGACGGCCTGCCTGCTTTCGGAGCCCGGCGAGGACTTCGAGGGCGGCGAGTTCGTGCTGACCGAGCAGCGCCCCCGCATGCAGTCGCGGGCGATGGTGGTTCCCATGCGGAAAGGCGACGCCGTCGTCTTCGCGGTCAATTCGCGCCCGGCGCAGGGGGCTCGCGGCACCTATCGCGTCCGGCTCCGTCACGGCGTCAGCGCGCTTCGGTCGGGCCGTCGCCACACGCTCGGCATCATCTTCCACGATGCCGCCTGAACAAGAGACGCTCCGGCGGTGACGCCGGCCGGACCTGCCTGCCCCCGCGAGGGCCTCGGTGGCACGGATGGGCTTGGCAGAGCGGGGCGCCTTCCCACATAGGGGCGCAGACAGGCGATCCCCGGGAGCGAGACGTGGCGACATTGGGCATGACCGAGGCCGAGCGCGAAGCCGTGGAGAGGTTCCGGCGCGACGTGGTCGAGCCGAGCATGACCAGCCTGGTCATCCTCGATTTCTGGGCGGAATGGTGCGGTCCCTGCAAGCAGCTGACCCCGCTGCTCGAGAAGGTCGCCAAGGACTATGCCGATCGCGGCGTCACCCTGATCAAGGTGAATGTCGACGAGGAGAAGTTCATCGCGGCGCAGTTCCGCATCCAGTCGATCCCCACCGTCTATGCCTTCTTCCAGGGCCAGCCCGTCGCCGACCTTTCCTCGGCGCGGACCGAGGGGCAGCTGACCGGGGCGCTCGACCAGATCCTGGCGCAGCTCCCGGTCGAGGGCGAGGCGCAGCAGCTCGAGGCCCAGATCGAGCCGCTGATCGCGATGGGCGAGCAGGTGCTCGGCGAGGGCGACGGCGAGCGCGCGGCCAACATCTTCCAGCAGATTTTCGAGATGGCGCCCGAGAATCCCGAGGTGATCTCCGGCCTCGCGCGCGCCCTGCTCGCCGCCGGCCGCGCGGACGAGGCGCGCGCGAAGCTCGAAGACCTGCCCGAGAAGATCGACCAGGACCCCGCCATCGCGCGCGCCCGCTCGGCGCTGGCGCTCGCCGAGCTCGGACCGAGCGGCGACCCGGCCCCGTTCGAGGCACGGATCGCCGCCGATCCCGACGATCTCGAGGCGCGCTACGAGCTGGCGGGCATTCTCGCCGCGCGCGGCGACCGCGACGCCGCCGCCGACCAATTGCTCGAGAGCATAGAGCGGGACCGCGAATGGAACGAAGGCGCGGCGCGCAAGCGACTGCTGCAATTGCTCGAGGCGGTCGGGCTCGAGGATCCCTGGGCCGGAGCCCAGCGCCGGCGGCTCTCGGCGATCCTGTTCGGCTGATGGACGTAGCGCTTCTTCGCGTGCCGGTCTTTCCGCTGGCCGGCGCCCTGCTCTTCCCGCGGGGACAATTGCCGCTCCACATCTTCGAGCCGCGCTACCGCGCGATGGTCCGCGACGCGCTGGCCAGCGACCGGCTGATCGCCATGGTCCAGCCCAAGGAGCCCGGATCGAGCGCCGGCGAGGAGGCGCCGCCGGTCTTGTTCGAGGTGGGCTGCCTCGGCCGGATCGGCGCCTGCGACGAGCTCGAGGACGGCCGCTTCAACATCGTGCTCGAGGGGCTGAGCCGCTTTCGCATCGCGCGCGAGGCCGCGGTCGACACGCCCTATCGCCAGATCGACGCCGACCGCAGCGGCTTCCACGAGGAGGAGGAGCCCGTCCTCGCCATGGTTCAGCGCGCCGAGGTCGAGCGCGAGGCGCGCCGCTACGCCGACGCGCTCGGCTATATGGTCGAGTGGGAATCGGTGTCGCGGCTCGACGACGAGATGCTGGTGAACGGCATCGCCCAGATCGCGCCGCTCGACGTCGGCTCGAAGCAGGCCCTGCTCGAGGCGCGCAGCCTCGCCGACCGAGCCGACCTGCTCGTCCAGTTCATGCAGTTCCAGCGCATGGCCCCCGGCGGCGCCGACGGGCCGGAGACGCTGCAATGAGCGAGGAAGCCGCCGCCGAGTACGACCTCAGCGGCCAGTGGAGCGGGATCTACAATTATCCCTCGCTGTTTCCGCCCAACACGTTCGAAGCGACGATCCGCGACGAAGGCGGCCTGATCACCGGCGAGATCGTCCAGCCCGGCGAGCATTTCGAGCCGCCCGGAACCGTCCAGCATGCGGTGATCGAAGGGAAAAGCGAGGGCGGGTTCTTGCGCTTCGTCAAATTCTACGACGATCTCGCCCGGCCGACGCCCCATTATCACGGCCGCATCCAGCCGGGCGGCGACGAGATCGAGGGCGAATGGACGATCCCCGGCGACTGGTCCGGTACCTTCCTGATGATCCGCGGCGGCCGGGCCGAGGAAGCGGTCGAGAGGCACGTCAGCGAGGAAGTCAGATAGCCTTCTCCCGTTTCGGGGAGAGGAGATGGTCAGATCGGCAGGCCGCGCAGCAGCAGGGGGATCTCGCCGGTTTCGCCGCGGGCTTCGGCCATCAGCCTTTGCTTCATCGGCCCGGCGCGCTGGACGAGGCCCATGCCGAAGCGGCGGACCGCGGAGGCGGCGCGGCCAGGCACGCCGTAGAGGCGGGTGAGGCTGTCGGTCGCCATCGCCACCATGAAGGTGTCGAGGCTGCGCCAGCGCTCGTAGCGATCCAGCAATTGGGCATCGCCCAGGTCGAGGCCGAGCCGCGCGCCTTCGACCAGCACTTCGGCGAGCGCCGCGGCGTCGCGGAAGCCGAGATTGAGGCCCTGGCCCGCGATCGGATGGATGCCGTGGGCCGCGTCGCCGACCAGGGCCAGCCTCTCGCCGGTGATCCGCGCGGCGTGATGAAAGCCCAGGGAATAGGACCAGCGCGGCCCGGCGAGGGCGATCGCGCCGAGGAAGCCCCCCATCCTCTTCTCGATCTCGTGGGCCAGCGCGCGGTCCGGCAGGCCGAGCATCGGCGCGGCGTCGCGCGCCTTGACCGACCAGACGATCGCCGAGCGCGGCTTGCCATCATCACCGGCCTGCATCGGCAGGATCGCGAACGGCCCGTCCGGATAGAAGATCTCATAGGCGGTTTCGCCGTGCGGGCCCTCATGCGCGATCGTGGCGACGATCGCGACATGGTCATAGGCCCAGCGCGCGAGCGGAATGCCGGCTTGCTCGCGCATCGGCGAGTTGCGTCCTTCCGCCGCGACCAGCAAGGGCGCGGCAAGCAGCCGTCCGTCCTCGAGCGCGCCGCGCGCGCCGGCGGCGTCGCGAACCGTCTCGCCCGGGCGGGCGGGCATCAGCAAGCTGATCCGCTCCGCCTCGCGCGCCGCGTCGCGCAGGGCGGCGCGGAGCAGGCGGTTCTCGACCATCGTGCCGAGCGGATCCTCCTCAAGCTCCGCGTCGAACAGGATGCCGCCTGGCTTCAGCCCGTCGCTGACCCGGATCGCGCGGATCGGGCACGTCCGCCCCTCGAGCCGTTCGGCGACGCCGATCGCTTCCAGCATCCGCCAGGAGGAGCTCGACACCGCGGTCGCGCGGCCGTCATAGGCGGGGGCGACCTGCGTCTCGGGCTCGGCCGGATCGACGACCAGCGAGGCGAGGCCGTGCCGGTCCAAAGCGAGGGCGAGGCTGAGCCCGACCAGGCCGCCGCCGAGGATGATGACGTCCGCGCGCTCCATGCCGGGGCTGTAGACCCGTTTTCCGCCCGGGGAAATGCGGGGGACCGGCCGAACCGGCCCTTCCACCGTCGGGGACCGCCCTATGCACTGTCTGCCCCTCCGGGGAGGATAGGCTTGACCCGGGAGTCCCGGAGGGCGCAAAAGGCGAAAAAGGAACATTTGGGGCACATTGATCATGGCGGCAGCAACCGCGCACAGGGATCGGCCGGGCCGTCTCGCGCAAGCGCGCGATGGGATGCGGCGCCTCGTCCGCCGCTCGGGGAGCTTCTTCGGCGGGCTTGCGCTCAGCGCCGCCGCGATCTTCACCCTCGTTGCCCTCATCACCTATCATCCGAGCGATCCCTCGCTGAACACCGACGCGGCCGGTCCGGTGCGCAACTGGATGGGCAGCATCGGCGCCTGGACCTCGGACCTGCTGCTGATGGTGCTGGGGCCGCCCGCGGGCCTGCTGCTGCCGGTGATCCTGGTGATCGGGCTTCGCCTCGCCCGCGGCGTCGAGCCCGGCCCGTGGCTTCGCGCCCTGCTCGTCACCGCGCTCGGCATCGCTCTGGTCGGCGCCGCGGCCGGCCTGTTCGCCGGCGGCGCGGTCAACGGCCTCCCCGCGGGCTGGGGCGGCGCGATCGGCCTTGCGCTGGCCGGGCTGATCGACTGGGTGCTGAGCGGACTCGGCGAGTCCGGAATCGTCGCTCCCTTGCGGATCGCCTTGATCGCCATCCTCGCCGCCATCGGCCTCGCCTCCTGCCTGATCGGCCTCGGCCTCACCGCGGAGGAACGGCGCTGGCTCGCGGCACGGCGCCTGCGCACCGCCGAAGCCGATTATGACGAGGAGGATTATCCCAGTCCCGCGGAGCGCCCGGCGCGGGCGCCGGTTCCGCCCTCGCCGCCGTCCAAGGGCCCGATCATCGCCGACCGCAGCCGCGACGCGGTGCGCCGGCCGCTGCGCGAGCGCCAGCCCTCGCTCGCGCTCGGCGATTCCTACCGCCTGCCCTCGGTCGACCTGCTCACCCCGCCACCGCCGCCACTCAACGTCGTACTCGACAAGGCGGCGCTCGAGCGCAACGCCCGCCTGCTCGAATCGGTGCTCGACGATTTCTCGGTGAAGGGCGAGATCGTCGAGGTCCGGCCCGGCCCGGTGGTCACCATGTACGAGCTCGAGCCCGCGAGCGGGATCAAGGCGAGCCGCGTCATCCAGCTCGCCGACGACATCGCCCGCAACATGTCGGCGCTTTCGGCGCGCGTCGCCACCATTCCGGGCCGTTCGGTGATCGGCATCGAACTGCCCAATGCCAAGCGCGAGATGGTGAGCTTCTCCGAGCTCGTCTCGAGCCCGGCCTTCGAGGACCAAGTCGCCTCGCTGCCGATCATCCTCGGCAAGAACATCGCCGGCGACCCGGTCGTCGCCGATCTCCAGCCGATGCCCCACCTGCTCGTCGCCGGCACCACCGGCTCGGGCAAGTCGGTCGGGCTCAACTGCATGATCCTCTCCTTGCTCTACCGGCTGACTCCGGAGCAGTGCAAACTCATCCTGATCGATCCCAAGATGCTGGAGCTCAGCGTCTACGAGGACATTCCCCATCTGCTCGCGCCGGTCGTGACCGAGCCCGCCAAGGCGATCCGCGCGCTCAAGTGGACGGTCGAGGAGATGGAGGACCGTTATCGCAAGATGGCCTCGGTCGGCGTGCGCCAGCTCTCCAGCTTCAACGCCAAGGTCCGCGAAGCCAAGATGAAGGGCCAGCCGATCGGCCGCCGCGTCCAAACCGGCTACGATCCCGAGACCGGCCAGCCGCGCTACGAGATGGAGGAGCTCGACTACGAGATTCTTCCCCAAATCGTGGTCGTGGTCGACGAGCTCGCCGACCTGATGATGACCGCCGGCAAGGAGGTCGAGTTCCTGATCCAGCGCCTCGCCCAGAAGGCGCGCGCGGCGGGCATCCACCTGATCATGGCGACGCAGCGGCCCTCGGTCGACGTCATCACCGGCGTGATCAAGGCGAACCTGCCGACGCGCATCTCCTTCTCGGTCACCTCGAAGATCGATTCGCGCACCATCCTCGGCGAGCAGGGCGCCGAGCAGCTGCTCGGCAAGGGCGACATGCTCTACATGCCGGGCGGCAAGCAGATCGCGCGAGTCCACGGGCCGTTCGTCTCCGACGAGGAGGTGCGCGCTGTCGCCGATTTCTGGCGCGGCCAGGGCCATCCCGAATATGTCCAGTCGGTCACCGAGGAGCCCGAGGACGGCGGCTATATCTTCGACGGCCAGCCGATCGGCGAGGACGATGCCGAGACGCAGATGTTCCGCAAGGCCGTCCAGGTCGTCGCCGAGAGCCAGAAGGCCTCGACCTCCTACCTGCAGCGCCAGCTTCGCGTCGGCTACAACAATGCCGCGCGCCTGATCGAGCGGATGGAGAAGGAAGGCGTGGTCAGCGCTCCCGACCATGTCGGCCGGCGCGAGGTGCTGGTCGATCCGGAGGGGCGGCCTCTCGTCTAAGGGAAATCGGCGGTGCGTTAGATCCTCCCCGGGACGGGGAGGCGGCAGCGCGAAGCGCTGACGGAGGGGGTCGTCCGCCTTTATCCACCTCTGACCCCCGCCACCACGCGCTGCGCGGCGCGGTCCCCCTCCCGTCCCGGAGAGATCGGAACCCGCGGGTTCACTGGACATTCAAGCCCCGGGCGGCATAGCGCGCCCGACCCTCCCTTGAACGAGGAATGATCATGCAGCGTTTTCGCGCTCTCGCTCTCTTGGCCGCCCCGCTCGCTTTGGCTGTCGTCGTCGCCCCCGCCCCCCTCACCGCCCAGGCCGCGCCGTCCGGCCTAGCCCAGGTCCAGGCGCATTTGCGCGCCGTGCAGACGATGACCGCCAATTTCGTCCAGAGCGGGCGCCAGGGCCGCACGCTCGGCGGGACGCTGACCATTCGCCGGCCCGGCCATGTCCGCTTCGATTATGGCCGCAGCGCCAACATCTTGATCGTCGGGGACGGCAACGCGCTGACCTATATCGACTATGACGTGGGCCAGCGCCAGCGCTGGCCGGTCAACGACAGCCCGCTCTCGGTCCTGCTCAACCCGAACCAGGATCTCTCGCGCTTCGCCCATGTCGTCCAGGACGACGCCCAGGTACTGATGATCGAGGCGCGCGACAGCCGCCGGCGCGAGTTCGGCACGATCACCATCGCCTTCGCCAAGGTAGCGGGGGCGCCCGGCGGCCTCAGCCTGCAGGGCTGGAACGTCCGCGACGCGCAGAACAACCTGACCACGGTGCGCCTCTCCGGCCAGCGCTTCAACGTGCCGGTCGCCGACAGCGCCTTCCGCTATCGCGAGCCGACCCGACGCGGCCCGCGCGGCTGAGCCTTCGTTCATCTGCGCGACAGGTCGCCAACGGTAGATAAGACCCTGCAATTGCCGGCCACGGCTTCGGGTTTTCCCCCTGTTGCCCGAAACCAGGCCTCGCAATTGACCTCGCGTAGCAACGCTTGGTGGCCCTCGCTCCACGCCCCCGGAGCGGGGGCCTTCCATTTTGTTTGCCGCGCGCCTTGGACGTGAAGCCCGCTCTCCGGCCTGCCGCGCGGGATCGTGGCCGGCGCCGTGGCGCCAGGCAGGGGGTGGCGGCATCCCAACTCGACCCTATCTTCAACCTTTCACCCTCGCTAAGCCCCGGCCATGTCCTCCCCTCTCAAGATCGCGTCCTGGAACATCAATTCGATCCGCGCCCGCGCGGAGATCGTGGAGAAGTTCCTGATCGAGGAATCGCCCGACATCCTCTGCCTGCAGGAGACCAAAGTCCGCGATTCCGAATTCCCCCACGCCCTGTTCGCGCGCCTGGGCTACGACCATGTCATCATCTGCGGCCAGCCCATGCATCATGGCGTCGCCATCGCCTCCCGGGTGCCGGTCCGCGAGGACGACCGGTTCGACTGGCAGGACAATGGCGAGGCGCGCCACGTCGGCGTGCGGCTCGAAAGCGGGATCAGGCTCGAGAACGTCTACGTCCCGGCGGGCGGCGACATTCCCGACCGCGAGGTCAACCCGAAATTCGGCCAGAAGCTCGATTTCATCGCGCGGATGACGCGCTGGTCCGAGACCTGCGCCTGCCCCACGATCATGGTCGGCGATTTCAACGTCGCGCCGCTCGAATGCGACGTCTGGAGCCACAAGCAGCTGATCAACGTCGTCAGCCATACGCCGATCGAGGTCGAGGCGCTGACCCGGCTCCAGGCGAGCAACGACTGGGTCGATCTCGGCCGTCATTTCCATCCGGCGCCGCAGCGCCTCCATACCTGGTGGAGCTATCGCTCGCCCGACTGGACGAAGAACGACCGCGGCCGCCGGCTCGACCATATGTGGGCGACGAAGGACGTAGCGCCTCTGGCGAGGGCGCACCGCGTCTACGAGCCCTGCCGCAATTGGGCGCGCCCCTCCGACCATGTCCCGCTGATGACGGAATTCACTCTTTGAGCGGCGCGCGGGATGTCGCCCGCGCGATCGACGCCTTCCGGCGAGGCTGGCCGGTGGCGATCGGGGAGATTTCGTTCCTCGCCATCGAGACCGCCGACGCCGAGGGCCTCGCCGCCTTCGACGGCCCCGACGCGCCCGCGAGCCTGCTCGTCTCCGGCAACCGCGCGGCGACGCTGAAGCTCACCAACCAGCGCGAGGCGCTGCCCACGGAGCCGGTCCTGATCCGGCGCAGCTCCTGGATCAATCTCGAGGCGGCGACCGCGATCGCCGATCCCGCCCTCGACTTGGCCTTCCCGCTCAAGGGGCCGTTCCAGACCGCCCCGCTCTGCTCGCCGCCGACCGCCGCGGCCGCCTTGCGCCTGACGCGCCTCGCCGGCCTGCTCCCCGCTCTGTTCACGCGGCGCGACGGCCCGGCGGAGGCGCGCGTCTCGGCGGATGACGTCATGACGTTCGGCTCCGGCGCCGACCTCAGGATCGTCTCCCGCGCCCATCTTCCGAATCGCTTCGCCGAGAAGGCCGAGATCGTCGCCTTCCGCTCGGACGGCGACACCAACGAGCATGTCGCCCTGATCGTCGGCGAGCCACGCGACGCGCCGCCTCTGGTGAGGATCCACAGCGAATGCCTGACCGGTGACGCGCTGGGATCGCTGAAATGCGATTGCGGGCCGCAGCTCGAGGCAGCGCTGGCGGAAATCGCGGCCTCGGGCTGGGGCATCCTCCTCTATCTGAGGCAGGAGGGACGGAGCATCGGGCTGGTCAACAAATTGCGCGCCTATGCCTTGCAGGACCAGGGGTTCGACACGGTCGACGCGAACCACCGCCTCGGCTTCCAGGACGACGAACGCGATTTTGCGGTCGCGGCGCGGATGCTGGAAAAGATCGGGCGGCGTACGATCCGCCTGCTCACCAACAATCCGAGGAAGGTGGCGGCGCTGGAGGCGGAAGGGATCGAAGTGGTCGAGCGGGTGCCGCTCAAGGCCGGTGCGGGCGCGCACAACCAGGCCTATCTCGACACCAAGCGCGACCGCAGCGGCCACCAGCTCTAGGCTTGGCCTTCTCAGGTGAACCCATCGTCATTGCGAGCATCGCGAAGCAATCCTGCTTCGCGGAGGCTTTACTGGATTGCGGGGCCCCTTTCGGGGCTCGCAATGACGATTGAGGGAAATCGGGCATCGGCTCTAGGCGAGCAAAGCCGCGACCTCTCCGAAATTGGTGGCGATATGGTGGACGCCCCGGGCGCGCAGCGTGTCGGCATGGCCGGGCAGGCAGTGGCGGCCGGCGACGAGGCCGATCACCTCGGCGCCCGAGGCGACGGCGCCTTCGACGCCGATCGGGGAATCCTCGATGATCGCGATGCGCCCGATCGGCACGCCGAGCGCGTCCGCGGCGTAAAGATAGAGATCGGGCGCCGGCTTGCCGCGCCCGACATGCTCGCGGCCCGAGAAGATCATCTCGCCGAAAGCCCGCTCGAGCCCGAGATGGGCGAGATGGCTGGCGATCCAGTGAGTCGGGCTCGACGAGCAGATCGCCTTGGGAAGATCGCTCGGCAGCGCCCGGATGAAGGCGACCGCGCCCGCCACCTCCTCCAGCCCGTCGGCCAGCGCCCGCGCATCCAGGGCCGCGTGGGCGTCGTGAAAATCCTCGGGCAGCGGCCGCCCGATCCAGCGCTCGAGCGCGCCGAGGAAGTCCGCGCCCGACAGCCCCATGAAATGGCGCATCGCTTCCTCGATCGAGGTCGGATGCCCGATTCCCGTCAGATAATCGGCGAGATGCTCGTTATGCGCCCATTCGCTCTCGAGCAGCACGCCGTCGAAATCGAAGATCAGCCCGTCGACCCTCATCCCCCGTGCGCCTCTCCGTGCGTCGCCCGCGGCCCGAACAGGGCCGTGCCGACGCGGACATGGGTGGCGCCGGTCATGATCGCAGTCTCGTAATCGGCCGACATGCCCATGGAGAGGCCGGTGAGGCCATGACGTCGCGCGAGCTTGGCGAGCAGGGCGAAATAGGGGGCGGGCTCGATCTCGGCGGGAGGGATGCACATCAGCCCGACCAAAGGCAGCCCGCGCGCCGCCTCGACCAGAGCCGGTAGCGCCGCCACGGTGCAGCCGCCCTTCTGCGGCTCGTCTCCGATATTGACCTGGAGGAAGCAAACCGGGCGCCGGCCCGCCTTGTCCATGGCCTTGACCAGGGCCGTCACCAGAGAGGGCCGGTCGACCGAATGGATCGCATCGAACAGGGCGACCGCTTCGTCGGCCTTGTTCGATTGGAGCTGGCCGATCAAATGGAGACGGATTTCCGGATGGCGGGCGCGAAGCGCGGGCCATTTGGCCTCGGCCTCCTGAACCCTGTTCTCGCCGAAATCGCGCTGACCCTCGGCGATCAGGGTCTCGATCGCCTCGGGGCCCTGCGTCTTGGAGACCGCGATCAGGGTGACGTCGCCGGGCTCGCGCCCGGCGAGGATCGCGGCCTTGCCGATCCGCGCTTCGACCTCGATCAGGGAGGATTCCGCCATGGCGGGTGCTATAGGAAGGGCGATGCGCGCCCGCCAGCCTTTGCCCCGCCTCTGGCTGATCACCGACGAGCGCCAAGGCGAAGGCCTGCTCGGCGCCGTCTCGCGCCTGCCCGAAGGCGCGGGGATCGTCTTCCGCCATTACAGCCTCCCCGAAGTCGCGCGGCGCGACTTGTTCGAGGCCGTGCGCGCGGCGGCGCCCGGGCCGGTGCTGCTCGCGGGACCGGCAGCGCAGGCGCAGGCTTGGGGCGCGGACGGCAGCCATGGGCAAGGGCCCGGCAGGGGGCTGCGCAGCGCGCCTGTGCACAGCCAGGCGGAGATCAGGCAGGCGGAACGCGACGGCGCCGACCTGCTCTTCCTGTCGCCGGTCTATCCGACCGCAAGCCATCCAGGCGGGCGGACGCTCGGCCTGGCGCGCTTCGCCTGGCTGGCGCGGCGCACCCCGCTTCCCGTCATCGCGCTCGGCGGCATGAACCCGACACGCGGACGCAGGCTCGCCTCGTTCGGGGCTTATGGCTGGGCGGGAATCGGTGCTTTCCGCTGATTTCAGACGAGATCCGGGCTTTCGCCGGGATGACGGCAGAGAGGGCCGTCAGAAGCGGAAGGCGGTTCCCACATAGACCGCCTGGCTGTCGCGGCGGTCGTCGCGGGACAGGGGCTCGATGCGGTCGCGGGCGATGCGATAGCGGGCGCCGGCGGTGACGTCGAAATTGCGGGCGATCGAATAGGCGCCGCCGACGTCGAGCGAGACGGCTTCGTCGTCGGCGATCAGGCGCTGGTCGCCCTGGGCGCGCTCGGCGGCGACCGCGAGCCGGCCGGTGATATGGCGGGTGGCGCGATAGCTCATGCCCACCTGGGCCGATTCGCGGGTGCCCTGGATCAGGCCGGCATCGGACTGGGCGATGTCGCCGGAAATGGCGAAGCGCCGCCAGCCGAGCGAGACGCCGAGATTGTAGGCGCTGGGCGTGATCGCGGTGACCGGCGTGGCCGAGGTCGGGCCCGTGGCGCGCTGCGCGTCCGCCAGGGTCAGGGCGTGGGCGCGGATCGCGACCTGGATGCGGCGGCTGCGCTCGCTCGAGGCGACCGCTGGGGTGAAGCGGAAATCGGCGTTGAGGTTGGTGCCGCGGCGGGCGAGGGCGGCTGCGAGTCGCGGATCCGAAACCGCCGGCGTGAAGGCGCCGACCGGGCGGCCGCTCACCGCCGCCGGGGCGGCGCGATTGGCCTTGTTCCTCTGCGTGGTGGCGCCCAGGGCAGGGGCGAGCAGCAGCGCGATCGCGGTCAGCGATACACTTCCTGCAACACCAATGGCCCGAAGCCGGCTCAAGACGCTTTCTCCCCTCGGAATCGGATTTAGTGTTATTCCAACGCGAATCCCAGCAAAGCGACACCGGTTAACCCGGAATCTCCAGCGATGTTGCAACTTTCACACAATCAAGCTTTCCCACGGATGAAGCGGGCGCGGTCCGGCCCGCGCGCAACAGCGCTTGCCGGGCGCGCGGCGATATCTATAACGGCCTTCGCCCCTTCCGTATCCAAGGACCAAAAATGGCTCGCGTAATCACTCTCGGCATGGCCGCCGCCTGTGCCGTTTCCCTCGCAGGCTGCAACTTCATCCGGGACGACATCAACCGGACGCTCGGCCGCTCGCCCGAGGACCAGAGCCGCAGGGCCGACATCGCCGCCAGCCAGGTGACGACGATCGGCGTCAATGCCTATCTCTGGCGCGCCGCGCTCGAAACGCTCGCCTTCGCGCCTCTCGCCCAGAGCGATTCCAATGGCGGCGTCATCGTCACCGAATGGTATGCGAATCCGCAAAATCCTTCGGAGCGGGTCAAGGTCACCGCCGTGATCCTCGATCGCGACCTCAGGGCCGACGCCCTGCGCGTCACCGCGTCGCGGCAGACGCTGACCGGCGGCCAGTGGGTGGACGCCCCGGTCACCGCCGCCACCGTGCAGCGGCTCGAGGACATCATCCTCACCCGCGCCCGCGACCTGCGGCGCGCCGCGATCGCCGGCTAAGGAACTGATTTAGCGAGGACTTCTTTCGCGATGGCATCGCGCTTCAATCCGCTCAAGGCCGATGCCCACTGGCAGCAAGTCTGGGACGAGGCGGGCACCTTCCGGGCCGCCGACGAAAGCAATCGGCCCAAGGCCTATATATTGGAGATGTTCCCCTATCCGTCGGGGCGCATCCATGTCGGCCATGCCCGCAACTACACGATGGGAGACGTGCTCGCCCGCTACCGGCGGATGAAGGGCGACGAGGTGCTCCACCCGATGGGCTGGGACGCGTTCGGCATGCCGGCCGAGAATGCGGCGATGGAGCGCAACATCCATCCGCGCGAATGGACCTGGTCGAACATCGCGACCATGCGCGAGCAATTGAAGCGGCTCGGCTTCGCGATCGACTGGAGCCGAGAGTTCGCGACCTGCGACCCCGCTTATTACGGGCACGAGCAGGCGCTGTTCCTCGACCTGTTCGAGGCGGGGCTGGTCTATCGCAAGCAGAGCGAGGTCAATTGGGATCCGGTCGACATGACCGTGCTCGCCAACGAGCAGGTGATCGACGGCCGCGGCTGGCGCTCGGGCGCCCCGGTCGAGCGGCGCAAGCTCAGCCAATGGTTCCTGCGCATCACCGACTTCGCCGACGAGCTGCTGGACGGCCTCGACGCGCTCGACGACTGGCCGGACAAGGTCAGGCTGATGCAGGCCAATTGGATCGGCAAGAGCCGCGGCCTCAAGTTCCGCTTCCGGCTCTCCGAGACCGTCGCCGGCCATGACAGGCTCGAAGTCTTCACCACCCGGCCCGACACCCTGTTCGGCGCGAGCTTCGCGGCGCTGTCGGTCGACCATCCGATCATCCTCGCGCTGGCCGAGAAGGACGAAGCGCTCGCCGCCTTCGTCGCCGAGTGCAAGCGCGGCGGCACCACCGCGGCCGCGCTCGAGACGATGGAGAAGAAGGGCTACGACACCGGCCTCAAGGTCGTCCACCCGTTCGACCCCGAATGGCTCTTGCCGGTCTATGCGGCCAATTTCGTGCTGATCGACTATGGCACGGGCGCCATTTTCGGCGCTCCGGGCCAGGACCAGCGCGACCTCGAATTCGCCCGCAAATACGGCCTGCCGGTGCCGCGCGTGGTCGCGCCGACCGCGGCGCAGGCCGACGAACCGACCGGCGAGGAAGCCTATACGGGTGACGGCGTGATCGTGAACTCGCGCTTCCTCGACGGCATGGAGGTGGAGGCGGCGATCGCCGAGGTGATCCGCCGCGCAGAGGCCGAAGGCTGGGGCGAAGGCACGATCGTCTGGCGGCTGCGCGACTGGGGCGTGTCGCGCCAGCGTTATTGGGGGACCCCAATCCCGATCATCCATTGCGGCCGGTGCGGCGCCGTGCCGGTGCCGCGCGACCAGCTCCCGGTCGAGCTGCCGGAGGACGTGACCTTCGATGTTCCCGGCAACCCGCTCGAGCGCCACCCGAGCTGGAAGCACGTGCCCTGCCCGCGCTGCGGCGGCGAAGCGACGCGCGAGACCGACACGCTCGACACCTTCGTCGACTCCTCCTGGTACCCCATTCGCTTTGCGAGCCAGCCCGCCGACCGGCCGTTCGACAGGGAGGTGGCCGAGCGCTGGCTACCGGTCGATCAATATATCGGCGGCGTAGAGCATGCGATCCTCCACCTGCTCTACGCCCGCTTCTGGACCAAAGCGTTGAAGCGGCTCGGACGGCTCGACGTCGACGAGCCGTTCCGGAGCCTGTTCACGCAGGGGATGGTGACCCACGAGACCTATCGCGCAAGCGACGGCCGCTGGGTCAGCCCGGACGAGATCGAGCATCGCGGCGGCGGGCTGATAGAGCGCGCGACCGGGGAGACGGTCGAGGTCGGCCGGATCGAGAAAATGTCCAAGTCCAAGCGCAACACCGTCGATTCGACGCCGATCGCCGACCAATATGGCGCCGACGCGACGCGCTGGTTCCTGCTCTCCGACAGCCCGCCCGAGCGCGATCTCGAATGGACCGACCAGGGCATCCACGGCGCCTGGAAGTTCGTCCAGCGGCTCTGGCGGCTCGCGACCGCGCCGGCCGAAGGCGCGGGCGAGGACATCGCGATCCGGCGCAAGCTGCACCAGACCATCGCCGCGGTCGGCGCCAATATCGAGTCGCTCGCCTTCAACAAGGCGGTCGCCAACATCCACGAGCTGGTCAACGCGATCGAGAAGGCGCCGCCCTCGGCCGACCGCGCCGAAGCGGTGGCGGTGATGGTCCGGCTGGCCGCGCCGATGATGCCCCATGTCGCCGAGGAGGCCTGGGCGGCCGCCGGCCGCGAGGGGTTGATCGCAGACGCGCCCTGGCCCGAGGCGGACCCGGCCTTGCTCGTCGAGGACGAGGTGACGATCGCGATCCAGGTCAATGGCAAGCTGCGCGACACCGAGGTCGCGCCCAAGGGCGCCTCGCGCGAGCAGCTCGAAGCCATGGCCGTGGCCAATGCCAGCGTGCAGCGCATCCTCGCCGGCGCCGCGCCGCGTAAGGTGATCGTCGTGCCCGACCGGCTCGTGAACGTGGTCGCGTGAAGACCCGGCTCGCCTGGCTCGCGCTGCTTGCCGCCTTGCCCGGCTGCTCGCTCCATCCGCTCTATGCCGGCGGCGGCGCGGGGCCGGTGGCGCAGGCGCTGCACGGCGTGCAGGTGGCGCCGATCCAGGGCCGCGCGGGCTGGCTGGTGCGGACCGCGCTCGAAGACCGGCTCGGGCGCGGCGGCGGCGCGGCCGTCTACCGGCTCGAGGTCGAGCTCGACGACAATATCACCGGCTTC